>ODAK010003394.1_pt1 | contig 16508 bp, 13 predicted proteins | sample 1539591 | NCBI WGS metagenome assembly ODAK01 (sample SAMEA3539303, study PRJEB22396) | soil metagenome | biome: tundra; feature: field; material: soil | place: USA | collected 2010-05 | depth 0.15 m
GATGAAGAACTGGCAGGCGCCGCTGTTGGGTCTGCCGGGGTTAGCCATGCCAAGCGTCCCGGGGGTGTCGAACGTGACTTTTCTGCTGATTTCGTCCCGAATATTGGGAATCCCGCAATCCCCGGAACCCGTCCCTTTCACGTCGCCTGTCTGAATCATGAAGCCTTTGATGACCCGGTGAAAAGTCAGACCATTGAAATATGGCTTGAGGATCTTGTTGCCCTTCTTGTCACGTGTGGCTTTAGTCCCTTGCGCCAAATCGATAAAGTTCTTCACCGTCATGGGAGCGAGATCGTCATACAGAAGGGCAATGATTCGGCCCATTGAAGTCTCGATCACGGCGTAGAGGCCGGGCGTTTCCGGGAGTTCGACCTCCTCAGAGGGCGGTGCCGCGGTTTGGCCTGAGCAAGTCAGGGCAGTTAAAGCCAGCACCAGGAATGATTCGCAGAGACGCACACGCCGATTTTACGACGCTGTTCTCCCTGGCTTTCCAATGTTTCGCGAGCACAGCAAAGTCAAATCACTTCGCGTACTTTGTCTTTCAGCAGGGTCTTAATAATATTCCAGCGGTCTTTGTCTCCTTTGGCGAGACCTTCCGCAAAATGAAGGGCCTGCTCGGCGGTGATGTTGCCGGGGAGCGGGGGCTCGCTGGGATCGATGACCGCTTCGACCACTGCGGGACCGGGATGAGCCAGCGCCTGACCCAAAATCTCCGCGGCATGTCTCGGGTCCGACAGGGTAAATCCGGCCGCGCCGCAACAGCGGGCCACGCCGGCAAAATCGATCGGCTGCAATTCGACGCCGTACTCGGGATTGCCCTCCATGGCCAGTTGCTCCCATTTGATTTCGCCCAGTACATCGTTCTTCATAACGATCACTTTGACCGGCAGTTTGTATTTGACCAGCGTGGCGATTTCGCCCATCAGCATGCTGAGGCCGCCATCGCCCACGATGCAGACCACCTGCCGGCCTGGATATGCGATGGCTGCGCCGATGCCGTACGGCAACCCGTTCGCCATGGTGGCAAGCAGACCGGAGAGGGAGAACTGCATGCGATCGCGCATCTCGATGTAACGCGCGGTCCAGGTGGTGATGGTCCCGCTGTCGGTGATCACAATGGCATCGTCGTCGAGCAATTTGTTCAGCTCCCATGTCACTACCTGGGGCTTCATCGGCACGTCGGTGCGCGTGCCTCTCTCTTCCATTAACTGGTTCCAGGACGCCATGCGCTTTTGCGATTTCTCGAGGAAAGACCGGTCTGACTTCCGTTCGAGCAGCGGAATCAAAGCGCGTAAAACGCTGGCGCAATCGCCGGTGAGACCAACATCGACGGGGTGACGCAAACCGATCCGAACCGGTGAGAGGTCGATTTGCACGGTCTTCGCCTGCCCCGGTTTGGGAAGAAATTCGATATAAGGGAAGCTGCTTCCGGCGAGGATGAAGGTATCGCATTCTTTCAGCGCATCCTGCGCGGGTGCTGTGCCGAGAAGGCCAATGCCGCCGAGACAGTGCGGGTCGCGATCCGGAATCACGGCTTTGCCCAGCAGCGCTTTAATGACGGGAGCGCCCGCCAGATCGGCCAACTGCAGAACCTGATCGCGCGCCCCCAGACACCCGCGCCCCACCAGCATGGCGACTTTCGATCCTTCGTTAATCAGCTGTGCCGCCTCCTGTATTGCAGCATCGGAGGGGACCGGATGAGATTTTGCAAATAAATCGCCGCTGTGTTTCGAAATGTTGGCGGATGAGCGGTGGCCGTTCGACTCTGTCCAATCCTGAATGTCCTTGGGAATGGTGATGTGCGCTACAGTGCGATATGCCAGAGCCGTCTTGACGGCTTCGTCCACCACGTTGACCACGTGCGACGCACTCATGACCCGCTGGTTGTAAGCAGCCACATCCATGAACAGCTTGTCTAAGTCAACGTCCTGCTGGTAGTAAGTGCCGATCAAGTCGTGGAACGTATGGCCTGTGATAGCGAGAACGGGCTGGCCGTCACACTTGGCGTCATACAATCCGTTGAGAAGGTGGATGCCGCCCGGCCCGGAAGTCGCAATACAAACGCCCAGTCTGCCCGTAAATTTCGCATATCCGCAGGCGGCCATTGCCGCGGCTTCTTCGTGGCGCACCTGCACGAAACGAATGTGTTCCTGGTTGCGGCGAAGCGCTTCGAAGATTCCGTTCACACCATCCCCGGGGAGGCCGAAAACAGTATCGACACCCCATTCCATGAGACGTTCAATCAACAGATCACCGGTGGTTTTAGACATGAGTTCCTTTCCGAATTTGATTCTGGCCAGCACATCCAATGCCAGCGCGAGTGACGTCGCCGGCAGTACACTACACGGAGACCGAAGCAAGCTCGTCTACGCCTTCATGACTAACTCGGCCGGATTTACTTTGCTCTCCGCTTCCACCTGCTTCATCAGGCAGCGATGCGGATCTTTATCCGGACGCCAGCGCAGGAACTTCGTTCCATGACGGAAGCGCATTCCGGTGAAATGGTCGTATTGGACCTCGGTCACTAATTCCGGCCGCAACGGCTGCCATTCCGCAGATCGATCCGTGCTCCAGCGGCTCGGTGCGCCCGGGGCGCGTCCGTCAAAACCAAGCGGCTGGATCAGCGCCTCCAGTTTCCGCGTCAACCCGGGCCGACCCACAGCAAATCCGCGAGACTCTGAACCACCGGAAAGTCCACCAGATTCGCGGACGGGTGAAGAATTTCGCAGATCGGAACCCAGTCCGGCCGTTCCCTGGGGGCGCGCTTCTGAAAGAAAAAATCGCCCTCTGCTCCGTCGGGATAGCGTTTCATCACCATCGCCCGATCCCGCAGGTGCGGCAACAGAAGCGGCGATACATCGGCGTAATATCGTGACCCCGGATGACGGCCGGAACAGCTTTTGCAGATTGGTCAATCTGACGGGTCCCGGCGGCAATTCGATTTCAGCGTCGCTGGTATCGACCGGGATAGTCAATCGGGCAGCGGCTGCTTTCACCCTGGTCGCAGGCATTAGTAACAACAATGCGCAGCACCTGACGGGCCAATGCCTCGATGCTTACTCCCATTTCAGAACTGAAACCGAAGCCCTGTCTCAAGGTTCTCTCAGCCCGGTCACCGCGCCGACCAATCAACATACGGACATCGCTCTCCATGTCGACCAGATGACGGCGGCCGTTCAACTGGTTCAGGCACTCGGCGACGGCCGGAATGGCCGGGACCTTGCCTCCCCTCAACGGTTACTCCAGCAGAGGCCGCGCGGCAGGCCTCCAAAGTTCCTCAGCGAAACGGGATATAATCGCCTCCCAGAGAGAAGTATCTAAGGAGTAACTGGTATGAAGGGGATTTGCCTGGTGTTCGCTGTGGCTTTAGGTCTGGCCGGGACTGTTTCGCCGGTCGCCGCGCAGGACGACGTGTTCGCTCAGCCGGTCCTGGGATTCATTCCCAAGCCGGGCTGGCCTCCCGCCGGTCCCGCGCCTCGACTGGCTGATGGCAAGCCCGACCTCTCCGGCCCGTGGGCGCCCAACGCGCTGCGGGTGAATAACAACGCCGATTCCGTCGTCAAGGATATTCCCCTGCAGCCGTGGGCTGCCGAGGTTCTGAAGCAACGCCGCGCCGGCATTGGTAAGGACGATCCGGAAGGCCTGTGCCTGCCTCCCGGCCTGCCCCGCATGAATACCACTCCGTTCCCGTTCCGCATTCTGCAGACGCCCGGGTTAGTGGTCTTCATCTATGAAGGCGGCGCGCATGTTTGGCGGCAAATTTTCACCGACGGCCGCCCGCATCCCAAAGATCCCAACCCCACCTGGCTGGGGGATTCCATCGGCCACTGGGAAGGCGACACGCTGGTCATCGATACCATCGGCTTCAACGGGAAGTTCTGGATCGATGCCGCCGGGCTCCCCGCCACCGAATCGCTGCATGTCACTGAGCGCATCCGGCGCGTCGACAAAGGTCATCTGGAAATCGAACACATCATCGATGATCCGAAGGCCTACACCAAACCCTGGGGATACACCATCCATCCCATGCTGCTCGACGGCGAACTGATGGAATACATCTGTCAGGAGAATAACGGCGACGTGAAGCACCTGGTCGGTAAGTAGCTATCTGTTACACGGGAAAAGATTACTTATCGTTTTACGAAGTCACGGGCGAAACAAGCAACCATTCAACAAAGGCATCTTCCGCTCTCCTTATTGAAAAACAAGCAGCAGTACCAAACAGCGATGTTGGTTGCCGGCCGTGCGAGGGTATCTGTACAATCGTTCTATCCTTGTGTGTGCGTTTGGACCCTCACTTGCACCCGCATGACGCGCGGTTATTAAGCTTTGGTCTGTCAAATTTAATTGCCATCATCCATTCCGCTCTCAGCCGTACGACTCGCCTTCTGACGCTGCTGTTGCTTTGCAGCTCCGTCTTCTACGGCTACTCAGTGCTCACCCGCGAGGCCGTGGTTGACTCCGCCTGGGATGCCTCCATTAAGAAATCTCTTCTGCAGCGATATCCGTCGGCAACGCCGGAGGAACTGGAACATGCCCACGCCTACGTTTATGGCGGTTGTCTTCTGCAGGACATGGGGTATTATCCGTTCGGCAGCCATCTCTTCACCGATCTCACTCACTATGTCCGCAGCGGCGATTTCATTGTCGCGCTGATCCGCGATTCGCAGGATATTAATGAATTTGCCTTCGCTTTGGGCGCAATGGCGCATTACGCCGCTGACAACGAAGGCCATCCGCTGGCAACGAATCTCGCCGTGCCTATGCTCTATCCGAAACTTCGCAGGAAATTCGGCAGAGTCATGACCTGCTGGCAAGACCCTCTTGCCCATATCCGCACCGAGTTCGGCTTCGACGTGCTGCAGGTCGCGGAAGGCCGCTACGCTCCCGACAGTTATCACGCGTTCATCGGCTTCGAGGTATCCAAACCTCTTTTACAGCGGGCATTCCGCGACACGTACGGCATGGACCTGACCGAAATTGTTGGTAGTCTCGACCTGTCGCTGGGGACATTCCGCTGGGGCGTCACCTCCTTCATCCCGGGTCTTACAAAGGTCGCGTGGCGGCTCAGGAAAGAAACGCTCATCAGGGAAATTCCCGGCATCACGAAAAAGAAGGTTCTCTACAACCTCTCGCGGTCAAGCTATGAGAAGGAATGGGGAACGCAATATCAACGACCAGGTATCGGTGTGCGCTTCGTCGCCTGGCTGCTTCGGGTAGCCACTAAGATCGGTCTGTTCCGTTCTCTTGTCATACGTCCGCCCACTCCCGAAGTCGAGAAGTTGTTTATGGCCAGCTTCAACGCCGCTGTCGGCCGCTATCGTGCACTGTTGGCTGAGGTGGATGCCGATCGCTTCGATCTGCCGAATGATAACTTCGACGTCGGTGCGATCACTTCAGCCGGACAATACCCTGGCACCGACCTGACCTATGATGAGTTGCTGGACAAGCTGGCCAAACTGAAGTTTGTCGGGGTCTCCGCCGCGCTTCGCTCCGATATTCTCGGCTACGAACAGAACCGGAAGCTTACCTCGCCGCCAACAAAGAAAGCAGTTGCCCAGTGGGAAAAGATGAATCAGGAACTTTCGCAGCTCCGGCAATTTGAGCCAGCTGCTGTCCCCGCTCAATAGCGAGTTATCGGTTTCCTGATAACTCCTGAACGAAATTCCGAGCGCTCCTCGCTATACTGGACCTTCACGCAGTCGCGATAAGACTTCTTCCGCGGTTTACAACATTTATCCCTTTCATGACTGGCGTCCCGGGCAGCACTAAGACTCTCGAACTTGTCTTTTTCGATGCCGGCGGCGGCCATCGCAGCGCCGCCAATGCATTGTGCGAAGTGGTCAGCAGCGAGTCGCGTCCGTGGGAAATGCAGATGATGAATCTGCAGGAACTGCTGGATGAGATGGATGTCTTCCGCAAGGCCACCGGCATCCGGCTCCAGGATCTCTACAATCTGATGCTGCGGCGCGGCTGGACCCTCGGCTCCCCCACTCTGGTAAAGGGGATGCACGGCGTAATCCGGCTCCTCCATTCGCAGCAAGTAAAGTTACTCACCGGATACTGGCACGACCGCAGGCCCGACATGGTGGTCTCCGTCATCCCGAACTTCAACCGCGCACTCTGCGAGGCCATCGGCAAGGTCATGCCGGGGACGCCGTTCGTCACCATCCTGACCGACATGGCGGATTATCCGCCGCACTTCTGGATCGAGCGCCAGCCGCAGTATCTGATCTGCGGGACTGAGCGCGCGCGGCAGCAGGCGCTGGCCATGGGTCACACCCCGGAGCATGTCTTCCTCACTTCGGGCATGATTCTCAATCCGCGCTTTTATGAAACCCCCGAAGTGGATCGCGCCCTCGAACTCTCCGCGCTGGGCCTCGATCCCGCCCGGCCCGTCGCGCTCATGATGTTCGGCGGCGAGGGTTCAGCTGCCATGCTCGATATCGCGCGGCAACTGGATGCCAGCGGCCTCGATGTGCAAATGATCGCCATCTGCGGCAAAAGCAAAAAACTGGAAGCGGCCTTGCGCGCCCAACGCTGGCGGATCGGGATGCACGTCGTCGGCTTCACCCGCGAAGTGCCGCATCTGATGCGCATGGCGGATTTCTTTATCGGCAAGCCGGGGCCCGGCAGTATCAGCGAGGCCATCGCCATGGGCCTGCCGGTCATCATCGAGTCCAATAACTGGACACTCCCGCAGGAGCGCTATAACGCCGTTTGGACGGAAGAACAAGGCGTTGGCATCGCCCTCCGCAGTTTCCGCCGCGGCATTGTCGACGCTGTGCGGAAAATGATCGACCCGGTGGCGCGCGCCGCTTTCGTGGAGCGCGTACGGGCGCAGCGGAACCGCGCCGTCTTCGAAATTCCCGAGATCCTCAACAGCATTCTGACCCGCGGCTGAGCGCGCGGCCTAATCAGTTGCCTCAATGCCGCCGATAGATTCACGGGAGGCTCCTTTGCTTACCTGCGAATCGATCGATCAGGCCCTTGCCGCGCACGGCCGCTGGTATATCCGGCTGCGCTGCGCTATTGAAACAGGACACACCGTTTTCACGCCGGAAACTACTACGGAGGCGTGTTGCGAACTCGGCTTACTGCTCCGCGAAGACCCCGGCCGCTACCAGACACTGCGCCGGATACACGCGGATTTCCACCGGGAAGTGGGCCGCATTCTCTCGCTCGCTATTCACGGACACTATCGTGAGGCGCGCGTGGAATTTGAAGCCAACACCCACTTCACCGACCTTTCCACCGCCCTCAGGAAAGAAATGCACTTCCTTGCGCGTCAAATGAGGTGGCAGCCGGCCATGAATCTCGCCGAACCGGATCAAGGCCTCAGCCGGCCCGAAACGACATACCAGCGAAGCTGACCACGCTCTGCGCGTCGATGTTCCACTGCTCGTAGCGCTCCACTTTGCCACGAGCCCGAGGCATCGTCTTCAGGAATGTGTAGAGCGGCGCCGAGCCACACCATTTCAGATCGTCGCGGTTCTGCTGCACCAGTTCCCAGAAGCCTGTTGCATCGCCCGCCGCTACGCGGTCCATCCGCTCCCGGTCACGAATGCCGGTTTCCAGCATCCCGCCTTCGTCCGCAATCGCGTCGAAACTGTCCCCATAGCGGCGCCCCATATGCGCCATATCGATCCCCAGCACCCACGTCAGCCGCTTGCTCTCCCGGGCGCCAATGTCGCCCAGAGCCCCGAAAAAACGCTTAACGTCCTCGTTGTCTTCCGGCTTGCCGCCCAGGTAAATGCTGCGCGCGAACGATCCGCACAGGATGGGCAGCGTGCGCACCTTCGGCCCGAAGAGCGACTGTAAAAACATGATCTGAAACTCGATGGAATGCTCCACCGCGTGGCAGTAATCCTCCGTGCTTACGGCTCCCGGCGCCAGGCGCGTGAGCTCTTCCACCAGCTTCGTATCGGGTTCTGACGCTCCCCACGGCGTGACATACGGCTTGCTCGTGAGCCCGAATTTATCCGCGGCCCCGTAATGGGACGTCCCCAGGATCACGAACGTTCGCTCGCCCGCATCCGGGCCCAGCAGCCTGTAAGCCGCGCGGTAGGATTCATACCCGCCCTGCGGACTCACATGCGGCGCCGCGATTCCCAGCAGGCCATTCGCAGCAACGGCGCCGGCTGGTTTCCCCAGCCACTCATCCACCGTCTGCCGCAGCTCTTCCTGATTTTCCGGATACGCCGAGCCCGCGTGCGCCGCTTCCCGGACCGGTGCCTCCGCGAACGCTTTCTCACGCGCTTCCCGCATGCGGAAGAAAGTCTCTTCTTCCAGAAATCCGCTTTCCCGCAGCGCGCCAATTAGTTGATCTTCCACCGCGCCCACCTGCAGATCACCTGTGATTTCTACCAGCAGCGCGCGCAAATCCAGTTGCGTCTGCTCGCCGTCGAAACAGGCCAGACACTCCACCAGCCCAGGAGGAACAATCAGTACGGAATCGGAGTAACGGCGGGAATCGCGAATCAGCAGCCCCGGCCGATCTTCCACCGGCGATGGCATGAAATCCAGATCGCCGCGCAGACGAGGCAAGGTCTCGGACACGCGTTCATATTAGCGCGCCGTACTACTTTTTGACTTACCGGATGCGCTTAGTTGTCGTCGCGGCGCTTCAGCGTCGGGCGGTCCTGCGAATCGCTCTGCGGAGCCTGTTCATTCCCGTTGGCATCGATCTGGCCATTCGGATTGCGGCGCAGCGTGGGACGGCCCGAGTTGTCCTTCGCATTGTTGTCCACGATCTTGCGGTTGTGCATGGCCAGCACGCGCACCTTAACATCGCTGAATTCGCTTGTGTTCACCACATACTCGGGCTTGGCCTTCAGCAGATCCTGAATGTTCTTCTGCGCCGCCTTAATGCGGTCGTCGGTGGGAGGATGCGTGGAGAACACCTTCGACATCGTCCCGGGCTTACGCTTTTCCTGCGACTGAATCTTTTCGAAGAAGTCTACAAAACTGGTCGGGTCGTAACCCGCCTTGTACATGTATTCGAGGCCCAGCATGTCGGCTTCGGATTCAAACCCTCGCGAGAAGCTGAGGAATCCCATCGGGATCGCCAGGCCCATGCCCTGCCGGATCGCATAACCGGTCCACCCGCCAAGGAAGATCAGCGGAATCGAGCCGTAGTTGATAAGTTCGCCGCGTGTTGCCTGACGTGTACCATGCCGTGCCGCCACGTGAGCGATTTCGTGCGCCATCACGCCCGCCATTTCGGCTTCGTTATCCGCGTTCAGCATGATCCCCGTATTGACGAAGAAGAAACCGCCGGGAAGCGCGAACGCATTGATCTCGTCCGAATCGATCACTTTGATGGTGAAGGGAACCTTGGCGTCCGAATTCCGCACCAGGTTCTGACCGACCCGGTTCACGTACTCCGCCACGATGGGGTCGTCCACGATGCGGGCCTGGCGCTCCACTTCCTGCGCCATCTGTTTGCCCAGCGCGATCTCTTTCTCGATCGAGTAGAAGTTCACGCCCTTGCCGACATCGCGATTGCCGATCTCGTCCGGGTCCTTCTCTTTGGATCCTGCCGAGGCTATCGGTGCGAAGACCGCAGGCGCAAGCACCGCGACAAGCGCCAGCCCAACTACCTTCTGACGAAATCCGCTAAACGCGCTGAACCGTGTCATCGGGAACCCCACTTTTCCTGCCCTCAATCCCAGTCCGCCTACCGTCCAAGTATAACCCTTTCGGGAGAAACAACAGAGGTGTGGACGCGCCCGCTAAATTTTACGTTACAGACCTTTACCTAAATACGGATACAGATCTTGCCGAAATGCGCCCCGCTCTCCATAAACTGATACGCCCGCACGGCGTCCGTGAATTCGAATACCGAATCCACCACCGGACGAATCCCCGCCAGTTCGATCACCCGGTTCATCTCGAGGAACATCTCCCGCGATCCCACGTAAATTCCGTGCACCCGTAACTGTTTGAGGAACAGCAGGCGCGGATCGACCTGCCCGGCTCCTCCCAGCACCCCAATCATCGCGATATGGCCGCCACGCCGCGTCGATTTAATGGACAGCGGCAGCGTCGTCGCTCCGCCCACCTCCACCACGTGGTCCACCCCCACGCCTCCTGTAAGTTGCCGCACCGGCTTATCCCACTCCGGCGTCGTCTTGTAGTTCACCAGGCCATCCGCGCCCATTCCCCGCAGTCGTTCCAGTTTCGCGTCGCTGCTGGACGTCGCAATCACCCGCGCCCCTGCGTTTTTCGCCAGTTGCAGGGCGAACACCGAAACTCCGCCCGATCCCAGCACCAGCACCGTCTGCCCTGGCCGGAACACGTCGGAACAGAACAGCGCCTGCCACGCCGTCACCGCCGCACAGGGCAGCGTGGCCGCTTCTTCATACGACAAATGCGCCGGGAACTGTACCAGCCCCTCTGCGTTCAGGCAGACCTGCTCGGCCAGCATTCCCTGGATCGCTCCACCCAGCGCCGAGGCCGCTTTGGCGTCGTCGGGCGGCCCCTCCAGCCACTTCTGCATAAAGATCCCCGCCACCCGGTCGCCCGTCTTCACCCGCGTCACGCCCGACCCAACCGCCACCACCTCGCCCGCTCCATCGGACAGCGGCACCAGCGGTGTTTTTACGCCGCTGCCGTAACCGCCTTTCGCCACCACCAGATCGCGGTAGTTGAGCGAACACGCGCGCACCCGGACCACGGCCTCTCCGGGACCCGGAACCGGCTCCGCAACTTCAACAATCTTAAGGTTTTCTAAGCTGAACGAACCGTCAAAACGCCATGCTTTCAAGTGAGTGTCCTCCTTCGGTAGTTCTCTCCCGGATGATATACTCAGAGCTTCCATCTGGCCTATGCCGCTCAAACCTATTACCGCCAACGACTCCGGTGAGAAAAAGATTTACCTGCTGAAACCACGGGGATTTTGTGCTGGCGTGGTGCGGGCCATCGACGTCGTCAAAATCGCTCTCGACCTCTACGGTCCCCCTGTCTACGTGCGCAAGGAAATCGTCCACAACAAGCACGTCGTGGACGAACTCCGCAACCTCGGCGCCATCTTTGTCGAGGAACTGGAAGAGGTTCCCTCCGGCGCCCGCGCCATTTTCAGCGCGCACGGTGTTTCCCCCGAAGTGCGCCGCCAGGGTAAGGAACGCAACCTTGCCATCATCGACGCCACCTGCCCGCTGGTCACCAAGGTCCATCTGGAAGCCGTGAAGTTCGCCCGCGAAGGCTATACCATCGTTCTGATCGGGCATAAGAATCACGATGAGGTCATCGGCACGCTGGGCGAAGCTCCCGCCAAAATGGTGCTGGTGGAATCGGTGGCCGACGTCGATGCCCTCAACATTTCCGACCCCCGGCGCGTGGCCTATCTGACCCAAACCACCCTGAGTCTCGATGAAACGCGCGACATTGTGGCGCGTCTGGAAGAGAGATTCCCCATGATTTGCGGGCCCAAATCGCAGGACATTTGCTATGCCACCGAAAATCGCCAGATGGCGGTAAAGGGTGTGTCTCAGTTTCTGCAGATGATCCTCGTGGTAGGTTCCTCCAACAGCTCTAACTCCAAACGTCTGGTTGAGGTAGGCCAAAACTACGGCCTGAAGTCCTACCTGGTCAACGACTGGAATGAAGTCGACCCGGCCTGGCTCGAAGGCATCACCAACATCGGCGTGACGGCCGGGGCATCCGCTCCCGAACACCTGGTGGAGGAAATTCTGGAATCCCTGCGCGGTATCGGCTATTCGGGCCTCGAAGAGGTGGAAATGGTGGAGGAAGACGTGCGCTTTTCGCTGCCGCCCGAACTGGGCAGCCGCGGGTCTGCGCAGTTGTTGCATATTGCGCGCTAAACGACGGGCAGCTAAACGATAAAGATGAGTTCTGTTCTTCATGTCGGTGAGACCCTGCTCGCAGCGGCCCAGCAAAAAATCCAGCGCGCCGCCGAACACTTTCTTTCGCTCCAGCATTCCGATGGCTACTGGTGCGCGCTGCTCACGGCCGACACTACTCTCGAATCCGATTACATCCTTCTCCAGCTCTGGCTGCATCCTCCCGTTAACGGCGTCTGGGATCCCCCTACCCGCCCTCAGATCGGCCGCGCCGCGGACCGCATTCTTTCCCGGCAACTCCCCGATGGCGGCTTCAATATCTACGTCAAAGGGCCCAGCGAAATCAGCGCTTCGGTAAAGGCGTATTTCGCCCTCAAGCTGGCTGGCCTTGCTCCCGATGACGCGGGCATGGTGAAGCTGCGCCAGCGCATTCTGGAACTCGGCGGTCTCCAGTCCGCCAACAGCTACACCAAGGTAAATCTCAGCCTCTTCGGCCTCTACCCGCGCGAGGGTACCCCCAGCATCCCGCCGGAAATTCTGCTGCTGCCCGGCAAGCTTCTCTACCAGATGTCCAGCTGGACCCGCGCCATCGTCATCTCGCTCGCCATCGTCCACGCCCACGATCCCCAGCGCCCCGTGCCCGCCGGCTTCGACCTCGAAGAACTTCTCATCCCCGGCAAGAGCACCGGCTTTTCCGGTGAGGACTCCTGGCTGAGCTGGCGCCGCACCTTCATCCAATCCGACAAAATCCTCAAACTCTGGGAAAAATACGGCTTCGCGCGCATCCGCAAAGACGCCATCCGCAAGTGTGAACACTGGATGCTGGAGCGCATGAAGCACGCCGACGGCCTCGGCGCCATCTATCCGCCCATGCAGTACTCCATCATGGCGCTGGATGTTCTCGGCTACGCGGCGGATCATCCAGTGCGCGTGGAAGCCCTCCGCCACTTCGACAACCTGATGGTGGACGATGGCAAGACGCTCTTCTTCCAGCCCTGCTTTTCGCCTGTGTGGGACACTGCCATCGGAGCGTATGCCCTCGGTGAGGCTGGCTACGCCGATACCCCGGCGCTTCGCAAGGCAGCAGACTGGCTGGTAGCCCGCGAAATTCGCCGCCCCGGCGACTGGTCCGAAAAGCGCCCCGACACCGTGCCCTCCGGCTGGGCCTTCGAGTTTCAGAACGACTGGTATCCCGACATCGACGACACCGCCATGGTGACGCTCGCCATGCCCCACATGAGCGGCTCCAATCCTGCCGCTTTTGCTGCCACGAAGAAACGCGCCATCGAATGGCTCCTCGCCATGCAGTCTTCCGATGGCGGCTGGGCTGCCTTCGACGTGGATAACAACTGGCAGATCCTCAACCACGTTCCCTTCGCCGACCACAACGCGATGCTCGATCCCACCTGCGCCGATATCACCGGCCGCACCCTCGAATCGCTTGCCGCCAATGGTTTCGATCGCCGTCATCCCGCCGCCCACAACGCTATCGATTACCTGATCCGCACGCAGCTCGCCGACGGCAGCTGGTACGGCCGCTGGGGCGTGGCTTACATCTACGGCACCTGTTTCGCCCTGCGCGGTCTGCGCGCCATGGGCGAGGACGATCACGAACCCTACATCCAGCGCGGCAACGAATGGCTCCGCTCCATCCAGAATTCCGACGGCGGCTGGGGCGAAAGCTGCGCCAGCTACGACAACGACATCTTCACTCCCGCCGAGAGCACTCCCTCTCAAACCGCCTGGGCCCTCATGGGACTGATGGCGGGCGGCGATACCTACAGCTCCACTGTCCGGCACGGCATCGAGTACCTTCTCGATACCCAGCGCGAAGACGGCTCGTGGCATGAAGAGCTGGCTACCGGCACCGGCTTCCCCAAAGTTTTCTACCTCAACTACCACTACTACCGCCTCTACTTCCCGCTGCTTGCCCTCGCAACCTTTGTGAAGTCGCAGGCCGCATGACTCCGTTTCAGAGCCGCGACCGTGAGGGAGCGGTAACGTGAAGCCCGTACTGGTTACCGGCGCTTCTGGTTTCGTCGGCTGGCACGTGGCGAAACTGCTTACCGGACGCGGCTACAAAGTGCGCGCCCTCGTGCGGCCCAACAGCCTCATTCCCGATCTTGATGTCGAACGCGTCCCCGGCGACCTCCGCGACCCTGCTTCCCTCGAACGCGCCGTCTCCGGCTGCGGCCTGGTTTTCCACGTCGCCGCCGACTACCGCCTCTGGTCCAAAAATCCCTCCGAGCTCTACCAATCCAACGTGGATGGCACCCGCAACATGCTGATTGCCGCGAAAGCGGCCGGCGTGGAGCGCTTCCTCTACACCAGCACCGTCGGTTGCATCGGCATCCCCTCCACTGGCCTTGGCGACGAAAATCAGCCCGTCTCGCTCTCCGCCATGGCGGGCGATTATAAGCGGTCCAAATTCATGGCCGAGCAGGTAGCTCTGGAATACGCGGCCTCCGGTTTCCCCGTCGTCATCGTCAACCCCACCGCCCCTATGGGCGATCACGATTTCAAACCCACTCCCACCGGACAAATCGTGCTCGACTTCCTCCACGGCCAGATTCCGGCTTTCATCGATACCGGCCTGAACGTCGTTCACGTGGCCGATGTCGCCGCCGGGCACCTCGCGGCCTGCGAGCGTGGGCGCATTGGCGAGCGCTACATCCTCGGTTCGGAAAACCTCACCCTCGGTCAAATCCTGAAAGAACTCGCGTCCATCACCGGCCGCAAAGCGCCCACCATCGAGCTCCCGTACTTCGTCGCCTACACCGCCGGAGTCGTCACCACCGCCTGGGCACGGGTCACAGGCACTCCGCCGCGCGCGCCTCTCGAAGCCGTCCGCATGGCCAAAAAGAAAATGTGGGTCTCACACGAAAAAGCCACCCGCGAACTCGGTTTCTCCCCGCGTCCCGCGGTTGCCGCGCTGGTCGACGCCGTCGCCTGGTTCGAAAATTTCCAGGCACCCCGCGCCGGAAGGACAAAGCCGCGTGAGCCCGCTCCTCTTTATCGCCGCCGACCCTCGTGAGTGCCTCGACTGGATCGCCCACTGGGACGATGTTCGTCCCCTCGCCCTGCCTGTTCACTGGGCCCGGGCAGGGAAGTGGAAGGGCCGGGACGTCATCGCCATCGCCAACGGCGCAGGTCCGGAACGCGCCCGCGCCGCAGTGTCTTCCGCCGGTCCTCTCGCCGCCGTCTGCAACATCGGCTTCTGCGGCGCGCTCGATTCCACTCTGCACCCCGGCGACATCTTCATCGCCACCGAAATCCGCAACGGCACGCGTTCGTACACAATCAAACGCCCCGCCGGCCCCCCTGCCGCTTCGGGCGCACTCGTCTCCATCACTCACGTCGCCCGCACCGCTCTCGAAAAACGCGATCTCCGCTCGAAAGGCGCCCGCGTCGTCGAAATGGAAGCCGCCGGTGCCGCCCGCGCATCTGAGGAACTTGGTATCCCTTTCTATTGCGTGCGTGCCGTGAGCGATCTCGCCAACGAAGATTTGCAAAATGACTTTAACGCCGCCCTCCAGCCCGATGGCCGCTTCAGCCTGCCGCGCCTTATCGCCGGTGCCCTGGCCAGCCCGTGGAAACGCTTCGGCGAATTGATCACACTGAAGCAACGTACTGAAATGGCGTCAAAAAATCTGGGAGACTTTCTCGGGAAGTGTCAATTCTGAAATGATCACTGCAGACTCTGAAGTTCCGTCCAGCATGCGCGCCGCCGTCTATCGCGGCGAAAGCCTGGTCTCTGTCGACGAAGTCGGCACCCCCGCCATCGGCCCCGGCGAAATCCTCATTCGCGTGGAAGCCTGCGGCGTCTGCCACACCGATCTCAAAAAGATCGAATACAACCTCCTCCCGCCCCCGCGTATCTTCGGTCACGAAACCGCCGGAGTCGTCGCCCAGGTCGGCGCCAGCGTCACGAAATTCCAACCCGGCGACCGTGTCATCGTCTTCCACCACATCCCCTGCGGCGCCTGCTTCTACTGCGAGCGCAAGCTCTACGCCCAATGTCCCGTCTATAAAAAGGTGGGCGTCACCGCGGGCTTCGAACCGGCCGGCGGCGGCTTCTCTCAATACGTGCGCGTGATGGATTGGATCGTCGAACGCGGCGTCGAAATAATCCCCGAAGGCGTTCCCTTCGATGTCGCTGCTTTCGTCGAGCCCGTCAACACCTGCGTGAAAGCGGTGGAGCAGTTCGATCCCCGCCCCGGCGACGTCGTCCTCGTGCAGGGTCAGGGCCCCATCGGCCTCATCTTCACCATGATCCTGAAGCTGAAAGGCTGCACCATCATTACGACCGATACCATCCCGCTGCGCCTCGAACTCTCCCGCAAATGCGGCGCGGCATTCGCCATGGACCCGCGCACTGACGACGTCTCCGCCACCATCAAAGACCTCACCAGCGGCCGCGGCGTCGACATGGTTTTCGTCGCCACCAACGTCAAAGGTCTCGTAGAAGAAGCCGTGCGCTGCTCCCGCCCCGGCGCCAAAATCATGCTCTTCGCCCAGACTTCCGACAAGGAGCGCATCGAACTTTCCGGCGCCAGCATCTGCGTCGGCGAACGCCAACTCTGCGGCTCCTACAGCGCTTCCGTCGACCTCCAGAAGGAATCCGCCGACCTCGTCTTCAGCGGCAAACTCCCGGTCGACCTCCTCATTTCACACCGTGTCCCGCTTGATAAGATCGAGTTTGCA
>ODAK010003398.1_pt1 | contig 16501 bp, 12 predicted proteins | sample 1539591 | NCBI WGS metagenome assembly ODAK01 (sample SAMEA3539303, study PRJEB22396) | soil metagenome | biome: tundra; feature: field; material: soil | place: USA | collected 2010-05 | depth 0.15 m
CACCGTACCCGTGGTGCACGTCCGGCGTGATCACGACCAGACGCGTGCCGGGGAAGCGCGTGGCGTTGATGATCTGGCGGTAGAGCGTCGGCTCAGCCTCCGTCAGCAGGGGCTGCGTCACGAAGAGGCGCACATCAACATCGCCGGTGTCACCGGTCTCGAGGCGAAAATAGCCCTCGTCGGACCAAACGGCTCGAGCTTTCCAGCCGTTCTCGTGGATGAGCTCGCGCGCCTTCGTCATGACGCGACGAGCTTACTACGCACTCCGTCGAGAACCGGTCTCAGAGGACCGGTGCGGGCTCGACGCGATACTTCAAAAGCACCGCGCTTCGATCGCCGTCGGAGCGCGCGCAACCCCAAGCGAGGCCGTGCCTTTCCGACCAATCGGCGACGATCTGAACGCGTGCAAGTCCGCGATTGTCTCTAGCGATGCTCCTCGCTCACGTTCCTGTTGGACTTTAGACGTCGTGCTCACTCGATACCGACGTACCGACGTACGCCGCTCAGAAGAGCGCCGAGACGGCCGCGCCCATGTAATCCCCCTACAACTCACCGCGCGGGTGGCGAAACTGGCAAACGCAGCGCATTTAGGTTCCGAGCTGACGGAAGCCGATTCAGCGGGGATCGAGAAAACAAGCCCGATCCACGATCCGAGGGGACCCGAGATCGGGGGTGTTGACCCCGGCGTGGGGCAATCGTGGGGAAATCAACAGAGCCCAGGCAGCCCCGAAGACCAGGTCGAACTCGAGCTGGCGAGGGCTCTGGGAAAGGCCGCCGCCGCGGCCAGGTTCGACGTCGTGGCCCAGCTGGCGAAGGAGCTGGAGGCGCGACGGTTGGCACGGCTCACCAACGTCGTCAAACTCGACGGAACTCGTCGGCCGCGCGACAGGTAGGACGGCCCACAGACCGACTTGCCGTCGGGAAAGCGACCTCCCGTTCGGCGCTGCCGAGGACACCGGCGTCGGCTCGCCGTCGCTCGAGACGGGACGATGCGGGAGGACGCCGACCGGCAGCCCGCCGATCCTCGCCATCGGGGCGCCCTCGAACTGGCCCGCATCGAACTTCCGACCCGCGAGCTGGGTGGCTCCGAGGAGCTGAACCACGGCGGAAAGCTCTTCGCCCTCCGCGGCGTACAAGGACCTCCCGCGCGCGTGCATCTGCGAGAGAAGCGGCTCCGTCCACCAGGTCGAGGCGGCGCTCGCTTCAAGTCGCGATCGTGATCCGGACGCTCCACGCGCTCGGCGTGCTCGCGACGTCGCTTTATCAAGGTTTGCTCGGCGCAGCGCGCCGACGAGCCTTCGGTGCGTGTTTCGGTCTCGGCTCGGTGATCGCGCGCAGGGCCGCTTCCCACGTCGCGGTCATGTCGGGAGTGGTCGCGACCTCGGGCAGGCTGGTAACGAGAGCGCGTCCGGTCTCGGTCGAGACGATGGCGCGCCCGGCGCGCGCGACGTAGCCGCGCTCGAAGAGCGTCTCGAGGATGGCGGCGCGCGTCGCGGGCGTGCCGATGCCGTCGGCCTCGGTGAGGATCTTCTTGACGGCCGGGTCCCGCACGAACTTCGCCACGCCGCACATGGCCGCGATGAGCGACGCATCGTTGAAGGGCTTCGGCGGCAGGGTGCGCTTGCCCGTGACCGTGACGTCGAGCGCGGTGACGGCGTGGCCGAGCCGAAGCGCGGGCAAGGGCGCGGTGGCCTCATTCTCCTTCTCATCCGCCGCCGGCTCGCCGCCGACAAGTCCTCGTCGGTTTCGGTACCTGCTGAGCACATGGGCCTTCGACGAAGCCATGGCGGATCGTCTCGACGGGCATACGCGATTCTTCGCCTGGCGCCTCCACCAGGGGGCGCTGGGACGAGAGATGACGAAGGAGAACGACGCCGCCGACCTCCGTTTCATCGTCCACCTCGGCGAGGGCTTCCTCCTTCTCAGCGGCGACGCCTCGTTCGTGCGATTCGTCGATGAATCGGGTACGCATCAGGTGCCGTGGTTCGCCGCCTTCAGGATCTTGATGACCCCCTGCCGGACGGGCCACCGTGGGGAAGGAGCGCTCACGAAGCAGCCCGCGCGTTCCGCCGCGGTTCGTGGCCCGTGTCGGCGGGCACAACATTCTGCCGCTAGGGACACAAACACGATGCCGCGCGTGGACGAGATCGCTGCCGCGAAGTCCGCGTTTGCATCGCACGGTAGGCGCCGTCAAACTTGCGGTCATGGCTGCTCGTGCGCATCCGGTGAGTGACTGGGAAGTCGGCTCGTTTGTCCTTGGCCAGCTCGGGGACGGCAACCTCGCGCAGCCGATCGGTCCGGTTCACGTGCAGGGACTGGAGGCAGCGCTCGAATGCACGGCTGCGGTCAAGCGAGGCGCATTGACGTCGATTCCGGATGTTGCAGTCTCTCCGGTTGGGGGCGAACGCTCGGAGTGCGGTCGTTGGCTAGGGTCGTGGCAGCAGGGAGGCGAGCGGCGGGACTTACTTCTCCGAGACAACCCGCGGAAGCGCTGGCTGGCGCTCCGGGAAGGCTGGATCACCTCCCGTCAACGTGATGGAGGCGCCGTCATCTGCCTAGAGTGCGCGGAGCCGACGGACGGCCCGTCGCTCTAGGGTCTTCAAGGGCGTCGTGATGGCGCGCGGATCCGCCCGACCGTGTCGAGTATGATCGCCCGGTGATCCACCCGCCCACCGCGCCGCCCGCTGTACGGCCGGCGCCGCCGCGCGAGACGGTCGCCCACGAGTTTCGTCTGTTCCGCACCTGGATGAAGGTCGGGCACGAGCGCAAGGTCGTGTGGTGGAACAACGTGCGGGTTTCGTTGGGTTTCATCGCGCAGACCGGAGCACCCATTGAGCAAACCTACCGCGCGCTTGATCAGCGAGACTTCCAGGACTTCCTGAGCTGGGCCGCGGGGCCCGGCGGCGCCGCGCTGGATCTTGAAAACCGCCGCTACGGCTGCGATGTCGTCGGCCGCGTTCGAAGTGCGTACGAATCCCGGCCAACGACCGTTTCATTCGCGATCGAAGACATCATGCTGCACTGGCTCGCCTACGCGCGCCTTGCGAGCGATCTTCAGAGGGCTGCACCAAACTGGATCCCGTTCTTCTTTCGCGGCGGGATCCCTCTCGGCTTGGACGTGCTGGGCAAGAGAATCTTCGGCGCGAAGGAGAGGACAACCTACCCCGACATGACCTGGATGCCGGGGCTCGCGCATAAGGTCCAGGACGTCGGCGCCGATCCCATATCGCTCTTCGTCGAGGAGTTGGAGCGGCGCCGAGCGAGCGCCCAACGAGGGTTCCGCATCTGGGTCCTCGACACCACGTTCACTGGCTCAACAGCCTTCGGAAATCTACAGGCCGCGTTCAAGAGAGTCTCCCCGAAGGGCGTTCCAGTTGACGTCACGGTTGCAGTCATCCTCCCGGTTGAGAACAACGTCCAGAAGAACGTCAGAAAGCAGTCGGATGCGTTGACGCTCGGCCTCCATAGCCGAGATGGTCGAGAGGTCTTCGTCAAGCGTATGAAGCCGGTGTCGGTTCTCCGCTCGCTCCGCGTGCGCATCTATCCGGTCGCGAGGAGTCTCACCGAGGACGTCCCTGAAGCACTTGAAGTCAGCTACGGTCGCCCCGTTGGAGGTAAGCCAACCTATGTTCGGGGTCTCTGCCAGGACCTGATCGGACGGTTCACGCGGGGCACGGACGTCGTTGTCACACGCCGGATCGGTGAGAAGGGCAAACGTACCGGCGACACAGCTCACGATTGGCTTTTTAACGAGTTCAACCCGAAACACCTGCGCGGCATCCTCGTGGACCTCGGTCTCTCCGACGACGTCGCCGAATCTTGTGAGGACCTACTTCGTTTGCCGACCTACGCACAGTACAGAGGAGGGCCTATCACGGTCATGCCTTCGAGGCACGCCTGCATTACCGACCTCTCCGTCTGCATGAGTCGACTACTGCGCGACCTTGAAACCGGCTGAGCGTGTGAGCCCCACCCGACCTTCGAATCGTTCGCCGTCCCGTGTGTCCGCCCACGCCCCGTGGCGCTCGGCCAGCTCGTGCGCGACCGCGTCCGTCAGTTGGCCGGACTCACGCCGCCCACCTTCCCTTGCTCCTCAAGGTGTGCCGAGAGCATCGTCCTGGCGCGCAGCTCACCCCCGGGGTGCGTCCGTGACTGGGGATACTCACGAAGCAACTCGGCGAAGTGCTGAGCGGGAAACTTGAGGCGTGCGAGCAGCCTGCCCGCGAAAGCATCCGCCTTCAGCTCCTCTTCGTGCAGGCTTCTGGTTCCACGCGCCGTGTCGAGGAAGTGAAACCACTCGTGCGCGAGCACTCCTGTCGCGCGGTGTTCGAGCTGACGAAGCCAACGGACATCGACGTCAGCTTCACCGAGCTGGTCGCGGCGGGGTGGATGCACTTCGCGAGGAAGGGGATCGGTCGGGAGCGCTGGGCGTGGAAGTGCGCCGCGTGCAAGCCGCAGGGGAGGCCGACGACGTCGGGACTCACCACGCCGGGACCCCCACCATCCCGAAAGGACGGGTGAGCGATGGACCCGAAGAACGTCGTTCGCGTGCTTGGCAAGATCGGACATGAGCGCGGCCGTGCAGGCACCGCTGCGGCCAAGCCGCCGTTCTCGGCTACCCTCGGCTAGGCATGTCCGGCAGTTCGCACAAGCAGCAGCGCGTTTCTAGTCCTGCAGCGACTGGGGGCGCGGGTACGTTCTTCGAGCAGCACGTCGGTGCCTACTGGCTCGCTCAACTCCTCGTGCGGGGTATCCCGCCGATCCTCCAGGACTGCTCGGTGGTTGAAGTCCATCTGCAGACCGAGGGCCTTGGCTGGCACACCGACGACTTCCTGATCGTTGGCGAAACGGGTTCGGCGCAGCGACATAAACTTGCGGGCCAAGTCAAACGCTCGTTCACCGTCAGCGCAACCGATGACGACTGCAAGAAGGCGTTCCAGGACTTTTGGACAGATTTCAAGAATCCCCACCGGTTCTCGCCCGCCGCCGATCGCTTCGCCCTCGTTACATTGCGCGGGTCGAACACGCTACTTGAGTACTTCGCTGGGCTCTTGGACGCCGCCCGTGCAGCCGCCGATGGCGCGGAGTTCGAGCGTTGCTTGGCAACGAACGGGTTCCTCAATGCCAAGGCCGTCCAGTATGGGCAAGAGATCCGCTCGATCATCGGTGCCATGGAAGGAGGGAGCGTCTCCGCCGCGGACATCTGGCCGTTCTTGCGTGTCTTGCACATCCTGAGTCTCGACCTCAACACCTCGACCCAGCAAACCGAGGCATCGATCAAGACTCTCCTCGCTCATACAGCGAACGGGGAGGACCCAATCCGTGCGGCGAACGAATCTTGGAACGCCTTGCTCCGCGAAGTTTGCGGCGGCATGCCGACGGCGCGCGGATTCCGACGGAACGATCTGCCCGAGGTCGTGCGGACACGCCATTCGACCGTCGGCGGCGCCGACCAGCGCGCCCTCCGGGCATTAGGCCACCACTCGTCGCTCATCCTGGACGGCATTCGACCCACGCTGGGCGCGAGCCTTCACCTTGGGCGTGTATGCCTGGTGCAGCAGGTCATCCAGCAGACCGAGGCGACCCAGGTCGTCCTGGTGTCGGGAGCCGCCGGCAGCGGGAAATCGAGCGTCGCGAAAGACATGGCCCGTGTCCTCGCCGCAGATCATTTCGTGTTCACGTTTCGCGCGGAGGAATTCGCCACCCCCCACTTCGACGAGACGCTGTCGCGAAGCCAGATCCCAGTCAGCGCGGCCACGCTCGGAGCGCTCCTGGCAACGCAGGGGCGGAAGGTCATGCTCGTCGAGAGTGTCGAGCGCCTTCTCGAAGCGTCCACACGCGACGCCTTCACCGATCTCCTCACCCTTGTAGCGAAGGATCCCAGTTGGCGCATCGTTCTGACCTGCCGCGACTACTCGGCCGATCTGGTCCGTACGGCCTTCCTGACAGGAGCGGGGCTCGGCTGCGCTATCGTGACCATTCCACCGCTCGACGACGCAGAACTCCAAGAGGTCGAAGCCGCCAACCCGTCGCTCGCCTATCCACTGACAAGCGCCACGCTGCGCCGACTTCTCCGCAACCCGTACATTTTGGACAAGGCCCTCCAAGTCTCCTGGTTGGCCGAGCACCCGTTACCGCAAAGCGAACGAGAGTTCCGGAGACGTGTCTGGCAAGAGATCGTCCGCGCTGAACATTTCGGCGTGAATGGAATGCCACGGCGCCGGGAGAACGTGTTCGTGCAGGTGGCGCTACGGCGAGCACGAGCGCTAACGCTCTACGCATCCTGTGCCGACCTCGATCCCGAAGTTATCGACACGCTCAGGCGTGATTCACTTGTTGTCTCCTCCGAAGGCTCTGGCGTCCTCCTAGCGCCCGCCCACGACGTTCTTGAAGACTGGGCGATTCTCCAGTGGATCGACGAGCAACATGCGATGCCCGACGGTTCCGTCCGCGCGCTGTCGTCGACCCTCGGCACGTACCCGGCCGTTCGGCGGACCTACCGGAAGTGGGTGGCCGAACTCGTCGAGCGCGACGCCGAAGCTTCTGACCGCTTGTTCCGTGCAGTCATCCAGGATCTCGAACTGCCAGCACAGTTTCGAGACGACACGATCATCTCCCTCTTGCGTTCATCAGCATCGGTGGCCTTTCTACAGCGCCAGAGTGCGGACCTGCTCGCAAACGACAAGCGCCTGCTTGGACTGGTGATCCGTCTTCTTCGGGTTGCGTGCGTAACCTCTCCTACCTGGCTAGTAGGGCCGACCGCACACCCATCGCTGTTTGCTGTCCCCTACGGAGTGGCATGGGGATGCGTTCTGCGTCTCGTCGGAGGTACCCTGCAATCCTTCACCGCTGCCGACAGGGGCCTTCTGTTGGGATTGGTCGAGGACTGGGCCAAAGGTGTCTCATGGCAGACTCCGTATCCGGACGGGGCGGATAGTGCCGCCGCCATCGCGCACTGGCTCCTGCCCGCCTTCGACGACTATCGGTTCAAAGACCAGCGAAAGCGGACCTTGACGGTGCTCGCCAAGATTCCAAACGCAGACCGCGCGCGCTTTTCGGCGCTTCTTCAGGGAAGCCCCACGGAGGAAAAGCGAGATCGCGCTGCAGAGGATTTCCGAGAGATCGTGTTCGAGGATCTAGACGGGATGCCAGCGGCTCGCGACATGCCCGACGCTGTTGTCTCGGTAGCGAAGGACTTCTTGTTGTGCTCCGAGGTCGACCCGGGACACGCGTCGGGGATGGGGCTCGAGACGCTCTTCGGCATCAATCATGCTCGTAGTCACGCCTTCTTTCCGGCGAGCGCCTATCGAGGTCCGTTTCTGCCGCTCATGCGGCACCACCCCGAGAAGGCTCTGGCTTTCGTCATCGCGGTGTTCAACCAAAGTGCGGATTGGTACGCACATCCGCGAGTGTGGTCGAGATCCGTCGAGCCGCCCTTCGAGATGGCGCTGATTTTCTCAGACGGTACCTCGAAGGTTCAATGGTGCAATGGTCGACTCTGGTGCTTGTACCGGGGGATGTCGGTCGGTCCCTACGTCTTGCAGTCGCTGCTGATGGCGACGGAGCAGGGCCTCCTCGAGCTTGCGGAGGCATACCCTGGCGAATTGGACGCGCTCCTGTTGAGCATCCTGAAGCGGAGCGATTCGGCGGCTCTCACGGCGGTCGTCGCGAGCATCGCGCCCGCGTTCCCGCGTGCGTGCGGGGAGACGCTGTTGGTTCTCCTGGGCTCCCCGCTGTGCATCCAACTCGATCGCAGCCGACTCGCGAACGAGATCCAGGCACCGTCCAGGATGAACGGGATGTTCCCCTCACGCGACGCCAAGAACCGAATCTACGAGAACGAGCGGACGGCGGCGGACGCACGGCCACATCGCCGGCGGGACCTCCAGATCGCCGCCCTCGATTTGCAGCTAGGGCCGCTCGCACCGCGAGTCCAACAAGTTCTGGATCGACACCGCGCGGCGCTCCCCCCTCTGGAGCAGCAGGACGAAGACGACCGCACATGGCGGCTCGCCCTGCACCGCATGGATGCCCGGCAATACAAGATCGCGGAGCAGGAACCCACTAGCTCACCCATCGTCGGGGCAGACGCCACGGATGTCGAAGACGCCGGGTATGTTCGCCTCGATCTGGCGTTGCCCGAACCCGACGTCAGGAAGATGGTCGATGATGCGGACACCCGCCTCCGAGTAATGAACGCGCGGTCTGGTCTCCTGATGTGGGGGTGCAAGGTCTACGGTCGCGAGGAGGGAAGCTACGACCCCGGTGAATGGCGCCAACGGCTCAAAGATGCCGTCGCCGCGTCCGGACCGCAACCGCCCGACAGCGAGTACGATTTCGGTCGCGGAGGCCCTGGATTCGTCGCGGCTGTCTGCGTTCGCGATCACTGGGAAGAGATGACCGACGACGAGCGGGACTGGTGCGTAAACACGGTCTGCTCGGAAGTCGAGCGAGGCGACCTTTGGAATCAGTTTGCTCGCGCGCAGCGAAACTCAATGTCGGCCGACCGGCCTTGCGCATCGACTGTCCCGCTACTCTTGGGAAAGGGTCTCACGGGGCCCCTGAAGGCTAGTTCGGAGCACGTTCTGATCCTCGCCTTGACGCACGCGAATGACGAAGTTCGAACGTACGCTGCGGCGGGAATCGGGTGGCACCTGTCGGGGATTGACCGAGCATTGACGCTGCGATGCGTCCGGGCGGTCGCGACAGAAGCAAGGCTCGTACAACAGGCCGTAGACGCCGAAACGGGCCGCCCAGCCCCGCGACGACGACGGCCTGGGAGTCCCTCGCCAGTCGCGGCGCCGGATAGCGAACCAGGTGACGGGCTTGGACCGTTCGCGAGGGTCGCCACCGACGCCGACGACGCCAAGCGCGGCCAAGGGCCGCGCCGACAGATCGAGGAGATCGAAGCAGAGGTTGCGACCCTCATTCGGCAGCGGTTCTTCGAAGAGGGTGCTATCCCGGAGGACGCCGTCGAGACGTTGGACCCGACTGCTTGGTTTGGCGCGGAAGCCAACGTGCGGATCTTGTCGATCCTCGGCGCGATCCCTACCGAGCCCGCCGCTATTGCTGCGTTCGAGCGGCTGGCACGCACGCTCGTGGCTTGGTGGGACGCAGATGACGACGACGACTCGTCGAGTCACCGCCGCGAGCGCAACTTCGAGACGGAGTTCGCTCAATCGCAGCTTCTCCAGAGCTTTCTGCTGCGTACCCCGTTGGCGGCGGCGAAAACGATTCTTCAGCCGGTGCTCGATGCCGTAGATCAGCATCCGAAGGAGGTCGGCGGCGTGCTGAACGGCCTAATCCTTGTCGAGGATGCGTCGCCGAACACCGCGCAGTTCTGGTCGCTCTGGGCACTGTTCGTCGAAAAAGTCCTCGTTGCGAAGTGGCTTCAGCGAATTGATCGCGAGCACGCGACAGGGGACGAGATGTTGTCGGCGATCTTCCTCGGATCGTGGTGGAAGGAAGAAGTTCGTCACTGGCGGAGCCTCGAGGGCTACGCGGGCAACGTTCACGCTCTGTTCGACGCGCTCCCCGTATCCTCAGCGGTCCTTCAGAAGTACCTACGGCTCCTCTACCACGTCGGGGAGCAATCGCTTCCGGAGGCGTTCATTCGCATCGCGACCCGGCTACAACACGGTGATCCGCAGCAGCTCCTGGCGAGAGGCAACAGCATCTACCTGCTCGAAGTGCTGCTCCAGAGGTACGTGTACGGTAGGCCCCTCGAATTGAAAAGTCGGAAGGATCTTCGGGAGGCGGTCCTCTTCATTCTCGACCACCTGGTGGAGGTCGGTTCGTCGGCTGCGTTTCGCATGCGAGATGACTTCGTGACGCCAATCTCTGCGGCCTGAGCGAGGCCGCCTCACCCCTCCCCACGTCCGCCACCCGGAGCCACGCTCCCTGATCGTCCGCCCACCATGCGGCGGTCGCGCCGGTCTCCGAGGCCTGCACGACATGAAGCTCCAGGGGCGGACCGGGTGCGGTGAGGGTCTCGTCGAGTTCAAGAACGCCGTCGTCGGGGTCGAGTTCGTGCCAGACGAGGTGGGAGCGCATACTGATCACATCGGTCAGGCGGGGCCGAATGTTTCGCGAAATCGACCGAGACCTGCGTCGGCGTAAGATCGTCGCGATGACGGGCGCGATCTGGAGCCACTGGGCCTTTGCCGGGCTCGTTCCCGGCGTCGCCGCGTGCTCGGGTGCACCACCGAGAGCCCCGACGCCTCCCACAGGGGAGAACCGCAGACCTCAGCCCCTGCATCGGTTCCGTCGCCTGCGCCCGCCGTCTCGACCCTCGCTTCGAGCCCTCACGTCGCCCTCGGCATCCCCAAGGACGCCGACGACTCGGACGACCTGCTGATGGACGAGCGTGCGTACGTCGTCTCGTACAACCCGAAGCGGGAGGCTGCGAACTGGGTCGCGTGGCTCGACGAGCGCGATCTCGGTGACACCGATCGGTCCGGTGATTTCCGTGCGGATGACCGCTTGCCGGCGAACGTCTACCACGTTACCCCCGGTGACTATGCGCGCTCGGGGTTCGACCGCGGGCACCTCTGCCCGTCCGCCGATCGCACAGACACGGCGGAGGACAACTCGCTGACGTTCCTCATGTCGAACATGCACCCGCAGCGGCCCGAGTTGAACCGCGTCACGTGGAAAGCGCTGGAGGAGCACGAGCGCGGCCTCGCGAAGGAACACCACGAGCTGTACATCGTCGCGGGCGGGATCTTTGACGCGAACCCGCCGACGATCGGCCACGGCGTCGCCGTCCCGAAGGCCGACTACAAGATCATCGTCGTGCTCGCTGAGGGGCAGGGCGTCGAGAGCGTCACGACGAGCACGGAGGTAATCGCCGTTGTGATGCCCAACGACCCCTCCGCGAAGGAAAGGCCCTGGGCCGCGTACGCGACGTCCGTCGATGAGGTCGAGAGGCAGAGCGGCTACGACTTCCTCTCGAAGGTCCCGGAGGCGGTGCAGAAGGTGATCGAGGCGAAGACGAGATGAAACAGCGCGGCGTCGAGTTCGCGAAGGGGGTGCCGCTGCTGCTGCCCTTCCTCTGCGTCCTCGCGCTCTTCGCTTGGGCCGTGGTGGGGAGGGACGGGGATTGGCTGCCGAGATCCTCCTCGGGTGGTGCGCCCTCACCGTCGTGAGCCTCGTCTCACTCGCGGTTCGCTTCTGGAACCGATCGCTTGTTGGCGTGCGGGACCCACCAGGTGATTGTGCCGCTCCTCGGCAGTGACCGCATCCACGGGCTCGATCTGTTGGAACTGCTTTCGGATGGCTTCGGTGACCGGAGCGCCCTCGACGTCTTGGGCGCCGCACCTTTGGTCAAGGACGCCGCCACGTCGGCGCCTTCTTCCAAGAGCTTGGGAAAGGGGCGGTGCGCGAAGCTCGAGGCCGTCACGCTCGACCTGTCGGCGGCCTACATCAAGGCCGTCACCGAAGCCTCGCCCGAGGCCCGGCTGATCTTCGACCGCTTCCACGTCCAGCGGCTCGCCCACGACGCGCTCGATACGGTACGACGCCAGCAGTGGCGCACCGCCGACGCCGACGACAAGCAAGCCATCAAGGGAACGCGCTTCGCCTTGCAGAAGAATCCCTGGAACCTCACCGACGTCGAGCAAGGCAAGCTCACCGACGTGCAGCGGACCAACCGGCCCCTGTATCGCGCCTACCTGCTCAAGGAGACGCTCGCGAAGATCCTCGACGGCGCCCAGGTCAACGTCGCCCGCGACAAGCTGCTCGACTGGATCTCCTGGGCGACGCGCTCCCGGTTGCCACCCTTCCGTCGGGTCGCGCGGACGATCAAAAAGCACATCGAGGGGATCGTCGCCTACGTCGCCACGGGTCTGAACAGCGGTCGTAGTGAGGGCCTCAACGGCAAGATCCGTACGATCACCAGACGCTCGTTCGGATTCCACAGCGCCTCCAGCCTCATCGCCCTCATCACCCTCTGCTGCGGAGGCATCACGCTCTCGCCGATCCACAGGTGACTCTCACGCTTCCACTAAACCGAGAGGAGACCGTTTTATCTCACGCAAAGTTACCGGCTTACGCGGTACTGTTCAGTTAGCCGGTAGGGATAGATTGCGGCAGCCTGCGGAGTGCTATCCGTGGGGGTCGACGGATGAAGATCGTAGAAACGCATAGCGTTGCGCCAATCTCGACCGGCCTGCGCAAACGGCGGCTGGAGGCCCTCCTGAGTGCGTGGCGCATGCCCCGGCCTCTCTGGCACCCCCTGCACCCGACGCCGCCGGAGGACACGACGCTCACGGCGCAGGAATGGCCGCTCTGGCTCGAGATTCTGCGCGCCGCGGTCCCCGTGCTGCCTTCAAGCCACGTCGATGGGCTGAGAGCGCGCGCGGAGCTGGCCGGGCTGCGCCTCGAGGATCTCGAGCGCGACAAGGCCGTTCTCGTCATCGACGATCAGGTGGCCGTCCGCCTGCGGCCGCAGGTGCTCAGCCTGCGAAGCCACGAATGGGGCCTGCTGGTGCCCGCGACGCTCGCCGGACAGCCGACCGAGGCCGTCCTCACCAAGCGTTTCCGGGGCGTCGAGCTGCACGGCGACCGCTGGCTGGTATCGGGTGCCTGGGAGCAGTGCACGGACAGCCTCAGCGTACTGGTAGCCCAGGCCGTCACGGCCGATGCCCCGACGCTGGAGCATCTCTGGAAGCTCTCCCTCGCGCTCTGGCTCGAAGGCCGCTTCTTCGCCCTGCTGCCCGCCGCACCCGCCAAGGTGCTCGCCGAGCTGCTCGGCGCCGCACTGCTTGCCGCCTCGGGCAAGCTCAAGGCGATCACCGACGTCCGTCTCGCGCTGTTTGCGGCAGGCCAGGACGCCGTGATAACGACAGCGCCCATCCAGTCGCAGCGCTTGCCACAATCGCGGCTCTCGGATTTGCTCGAACTGGAGCAGTTCTTCGACCATTCGGGCTCGCGCCCAGGGGAGCCCTACTATTCCACCCTTGCCTCCGCGTTCTCGCGGATCGCAGACGTCTATTCGCTGGGCAACGTGCTCCTGAAGCTCGACGCCAGCGCCGCGCTGCTCGCCGCGCTCGAAGCCGTCGTTGACCACCGGCCAGATTTCATCGCGATCTATGTCTGGCATCCGTCGTTCCACGCGGAGGGCGCGTTCGCGCTCCTGCAGCTGCCTCAAAAGCTCCCGCTCGCGCAGGGCCATCAGCTCGACCTGCGGGAGGAGTGGCTCGAGGTGCAGCAACTTGGCCGCGAGCTTCTGCTGCTGGGCGATCCCTCCAGGGACTGGAGCAGCCTGACCGCGCTCGGCGTGCACGACGAGTCTGACGTGCTCCGGCGTCGCCATCACGGCCGCGCCGGGTTCGAGCGGGACAGGGTGCACTACGACGCAGGCCCGCTCTGGGCGCAGGCCGCCTCAGACGAAGAGCGCAGCAAGCCGTTCGTCGCGGTACTCGAGGGCTACCTTCGCGCGCGGGCACGCCGTTCCGGTCCGGCGATGGTCTTCGCGTTGCGCCTGCACGCCGCGGTTCGCGACTCCCAGCGCCTGACCCCTGCCCGCAGCCTTGCTGGCGCGATCGTCGATGGTTACGCGGCGGGTCTGGCGCTCGACATCGAGGTCAGCACCGTTCCCGGCGTGCTGTGCGCCTATGGCGGGCTGCTCGCGCGCCTTGGCGAGTCGCTCGACCGCACGGGCGACAGCTGGCGCAAGCTGATGCACCCCTTCGATCGCGAGGCATATATCGCGGCCGCGCGTGCGGACGACGGAAACAGCGTTGACTCGCGGAGGATCAACGCGGCGTACGACGTCCCGCATATTTTCCGGGCGCACGCCGAGACCCTCGTCGCACTCGCCGGGTCGCTCGAGGCGTTCCACGAGCCCCTGCAGGCGGCCCTAGAGCTCTACGACGCCGACCGGAGGGCGCAGCTGCCGGTCGACGCCTTCTCCTGGAGCGCGCTCGCGCGCATAACCGGAATGCGCGGAGCTCCCGCCTGCGAGCCGCTCTTTATCACGGTCGGACGCCTGCTCGGGCGCGATCCGGAGGATTCGCAACGGCTCGACACGTTCCTTCGAGACGAGCACCCGGTCCACATCCTGTCCTACGTCGCCGCAGGGCTCGGCGGCTCCCACCCCTTCGCGGAGACGATCCAGCCGATCCTGCGCGGCCTCGTGAACAAGCTGCTGAGCGCGGACGAGGGCGTGGCAATCGGCGAGGCGCTGGAACTCGCCAACGTGCTGCAGCAGGCAGGCATTCCGCGCGACGCCGAGCGCCTTGCCCGGCTCGCGCTGGAGAACGCGAGGTCCATCAGCCAGCGCGGCCACGACCCCTACAGTCCGGTCGGACGCGCGCTGCTCGCAGGCTCCCTCGCCCAGCAGGGCCTCTGGGCGGAGGTGCTCCTGTTCGAGCCCGAGGGCAACGCGATGGTTCTCTCCACGCATGCGCGGTTCGTCGAGAACATGCGCGCCCTGGCGCTTCTCGAGTCGGAGAGGTTCGCCGAAGCCTCCGAGGTGCTCGACCGGGTGCTCAAGGTCGACCCGGAGAATCCCGCCGCGCTGGTGAACCGCACGGCGCTGCATTTGCGAAGCCGCGACTGGAACAAGGCCATCGCGGCTGCCGAGGACGCGAAGCAGCACCTGCAGGGCGACAATCTCGATCATGTGCTGCTCAACGAGGCGCATGCGCGCGAGCAGCTGGGCGATCGCTTCGGCGCGGCGCGCGCGCTCGATGCGCTCGCCGGTTCGGCCAAAGCGCGCGCCGACGTCGTTGCAGCGCGCGAGGAGCTCCGTCAGGGACGCAGCACTTCCGCCTCCCCTCCGGAGATTGCCTCCGGCGGGGTAGGCGTCGAAGGCCAGCTCTCCAAAGAACAGGCGGACGCGGCGCCGCCCAAGGCCCCCGCGCCGCCCGACGAGGGGATCGACATCGCCATCGTCACCGCGCTGCCCAGAGAGTACGACGCGGTGCTGGCGCGGCTCATCAACCCGCGTGACCCGCCGCAGGTGAAGGGCCCCTTCCCGAACGTGTTTGCCTGGAAGCTCGGAGAAATCCCGAAGGCCGACGGTTCCGGCACGTACAAAGTGGTGCTCGCCCAGGCGCAACAGTCGGGCAATATCGACACGCACTACGTCACGATGCGGACCATCGACCGCTGGAATCCCGACTACCTCATCTTCTCGGGCATCGCCGGCGGCATGAAGCGCGAGGAGCTGCAACAAGGCGACGTCGTGCTGTCCCAGAACATCTGGTACTACGACTATGGGAAGATCGCGGACAAGAAGTACAAGCCGCGCAACCGCGAATTCCCGCCGCACGGCGGGCTGTTCATGTCGGCGCACGAATTCGGCAGACACAATGGGGACTGGAAACGCTGCAACGAGAACGCCCCGCTTGAGACGCACGTGCCCAAATGCGTTCCGGGCCTCATCGGCTCCGGCGATAAGGTGATCGACGATCTAAAGCCCGCCTTCGTGCGTGCAATTCTCAGGGCCCGACCCGACATCCAGGCGGTCGAGATGGAGGCGGCCGGTGCCGCCACGGCAATTCGCAACGCCCAGCAGGAAGGGCGCGCCGTGGGATTCATGATGGTGCGGGGGGTCTCGGACATGCCGAGCGACAGCTCCGACGCCGCCGGTTCCGGCACCCGGGAACGCGACGACTGGAAGCCTTATGCGAGCACGATCGCCGCGCATTTTATCGTATCGTGGATTGCGTCCCCCGCATGGCCGTTCCCCCCGCGAGCCGCCGCGTCTCCCGCTGTCCATGCCTGACAACCTCCGGCCTTGCCGGAGCCCGCGTCGCGTACAAGGTCAACACGAAGGGCGAGCACGTGGTCGCCCTCATCTTCACCGGATTCGAACGCAAGTAGCCGCGCGCTGCGCATGCCGTCTCGAGGACCGCTTTGCGCGCGGCGCGGCCCGTGGTGTCCGCCCGTCATTTTGCCGGTCCGGCTTAAGCGGGAGAGGACGCATCGCCGAAAGACGGGGGCAAGGACGACGGCTCGGACACGTCCGAGGAGGGTGGCGGTTGACGCCAGCCGAGTTCCTGGCTCCTCACTTGGATGCCGTCATGACTCGGCCATCCATCGTTCCGCTCGGGTTGGTGCTCGACCCGAAGTCGGTCCAGTAGACGGTCGTTCCGTCGAATGCGGGATCAGTCTGCCGCTCCGCAGAAGCGACACTGCTTGCCTGGACCACGAGGCTGGTCGCAATAGCCGCACCGTGGTTCGACTGCGGCCGTCTCGGAGACGCGCGCTTCGAGTGCATCAAGCTGGTGAGGCGCAAGCATCTTCAACTTGAAGTATCGAACACGCTCGGCCATGCGCTCCAGAATCTGGCGCTTCTTCGTGCTCGACCGGGTTGCGCTTGCCTTCGCCTCGGCGTCTCGCGCTTCAGCCTCGAGAAATTCAACGATGTCGTCGTCCATTGCCCGGCGATCCCGCTCTTCGTCGAAGGTGGGGGTAGCGGATCGAGCCACGCCAAGGCCGGAGCCCGGCGCGGCGCTCGCTCTCGGGACGCCTGACACGATCCCGAGTTGCG
>ODAK010003399.1_pt1 | contig 16501 bp, 11 predicted proteins | sample 1539591 | NCBI WGS metagenome assembly ODAK01 (sample SAMEA3539303, study PRJEB22396) | soil metagenome | biome: tundra; feature: field; material: soil | place: USA | collected 2010-05 | depth 0.15 m
AAATCACGAAGACTGGAGAGAATCTAAGTCGCGTCGACCCTTTTTCCGCAGCCTGCTAGAGGGTGACAAAGTCTCGTTGCAGTTATGGGGTGACATTATCTTGGAGCATCTGCACGCGTAGAGCGAGTATGAGGACCACTTCCTGAAGGTGTCTAAGCTCCACCCCGCCCGGAACGGAGACCACACAGGCATCTACCAATACGAGTTGGTCGATACGATCACAGGAGCCAGCCAAGTGTTGCTCGATGCGCCAATCCCGACTGATGGATCGGAGATGGCTTGGTCACCCGACAGCAAGTCTGTGGTTGTTTCGAACGTGTATCTACCGCTGAATGTTGACGACCCGGCGGAACGGGCGCTGAGAAAGGCGCACACGTTTTTAGACAAGATTCCCAGCCGCGGGTTCGTCAAAATAAGCGATGAGGACCTGCGACTGCTTAACTGGGATGCCAAGGCCGGTGTTTTTGCGTGCGATGTTGGCAGGAGTGATAGCCTCGACGGAAAGACTACTTCCAAAGCCTACTTTCGGACGATCGGCGAGGCTTGGTCTCGGTCCACTACGCGGGAACAAACAGGAGAGCCATCGCTGCCGGATATCATTCTCGATGAGGGCATGAACACCCCTCCGCGTATTTTTGCTGTCGATCCTCCCACCGGACGGAAGTCCCTGCTGATGGATTTGAATCCTCAATTCCAGAATCTCAATCTTGCGAGAGTGGAGGAGATTGCGTGGAAGGACACTCGCGGCAATGGAGGTGAAAGGCGCGCTTTATTGGCCGCCAGACTATGTCGCGGGCAAGAAATATCCGCTAATCCTACAAACCCACTGGTGGGCTCCGGAAAGATTCTGGATGGATGGTCCTTGGTCGTCGACAGCGTTCGTAGCCCAGCTTCCCGATCCAGACTGGCATATCTCGATAACGTCGGCCGAAGCACCCACGGCCATGGCAGTGTACGAGAGCGCTATTGAGTATTTGGATCGCAGAGGGCTGATTGATCGGGATCGAGTCGGGATCATAGGGTTCAGCCGGACGTGCTGGCACGTTACTTATACGTTGACACATTCCAAACACCACTTCGCGGCGGCCGCCATCGCCGACGGGGTGGACTTGTCAAGGGCGGAGCAAAAATAGACCACTGGGGCGGAGGAAAGGTAGACCAGGGGAGTATGTAGAAGATTGGGGATGGTCGGGGAGGAGGGCGTCTGGAGCGGAGGCCTGCACCGCCTGAAAGGCGGCGCGTATAGGCCGGAGCGGAAGACGTCCTCCTCCCCGAGGCGGGTTCAGCGGGTCGCCGGGCGGAGTCGAGGCGGGGGGTGGGCGGATCAGGAGTTCGGCGGCGAGCCTCGTTTACGTTTGCTCTGCTTCAGGCGATAGCTCTCGCCGTTCATCTCCAGGATGTGGACATGGTGCGTGAGCCGGTCCAGTGATAACGCAGCAAGCGCTTCTCGTCCTTGGCCTCCAGTAACTCATGCACGACCGCCGCCGTCGTGAAGCGCACGCGATGCCCGCGTTGGCAGGCCGACAGGCCGAGGGCGAGCGCGAGGTGAGTTTTTCCCGTGCCACTGTTGCCCAGCAGCAGCACGTTCTCGCGCCGCAGCAGAAACTCACAACGCGCCAACTCCAGCACCAGCGCCTTGTTCAACGAGGGAATGGCCAGGAACTCAAAGGTGTCCAGGCTCTTGACCACCGGGAAATGCGCTTGATGGATGCGGCGTTCGGTGGCCCGCCGCTCGCGGTCGAATAACTCCAGTTCCGTCAGGCGCAGCAGATAGCGCGGAAAATCCACGCCCTCCGCCGCACATTGGCGCGCCACTTTGTCGTACTCGCGCAGAAACGTCGGCAGCCGTAACTGCTTCAGGTGATGTTCCAGTAACACCTGCGGCGTGTCGTTCCCTGAGGGCATGGCGAGGTCGCTCATCGCGTCACCTCGGGAGCGGAAGTCTCCGCGGGCGCGAGGGCCTGAGTCGAGAGCAACGCCATGTAGTCGGCGGCTTGCGTAGTCTGTACGTCGGCCAGCGGCAGATGCGGATAGTTCTCCAGGTCCAGCCGCGGCGGTCGCTGGTCGATGCGGCACAGCAGCAGGTGCTTGACGGCATCGAAGCCGATCGTGCCCAGATGCAGCGCATCCAAGATGGCTGCTTCTACCTCCGGCAGGGAAAACGTCTCCAGTAACCGCAGCACCTGCACATACTCGCGCTTGCCGCCCTGGTGCAGCCGCGCTTCCAACAACCGCCGCAAACGGGAGAAACACTCCGGCAACTCCCAACCCGCCAGCGGTGCCGCCGGGTCCAATGCCCGTGGCTTCCGCTCCAGCAAAGCGAGATAGTGCCGCGGTTCGAAGACCACGTCCTCACCGCCGGAAACGCCATCACAAAGCAGTCGTCGGAGTGCGGCAGGTCCATCGCCAGGTAATGCGCCTTCTGTTCGACTCCGCCCATGATCACCAGCGCCTCGCCAAAATCGGCCTGTGCCGCGCCCGGCGCATGCGTCAGCGGAACGAACATCTCCTGCTGGCGCAGCGTGGCGGCCCGTACGTAGTCCTTCACGATCGTGTATCCGCCCGTGTAGGCGTGCTTCGCCGTACACGCCCATAGATCTCCACTGAGTACATCCCTCCGGTGTTCCACGAAAGCCCGTGCAGGCAGTAATCGAGGACAGAACAATGGAAAACCACTCCTACTAATGGCGGAGGCGAAGATGTGCTGTGTTGAGCTATAGTCTGGAGGTTTAGTTGAAGCGTCTCGATGTTCTTGCGCGTTGAAAGGAAGCTGATGCCTAATCCGACCCCCCGGCTTTTCCCCCTGGCTACGCTTTCTTTGGCCTTCATCTCTATCCTTATTCTTCAGCCGGCTTGGGCCGAATCAAAATCAGATTCGGCTAACGTGATTACGATTGACGCGAGCGGGCCGGTTCTTGCGCCCGAAAGTGGATACTTGCGGATGGGGGGAAAGTCGTCCAGCGGCCATGAAATTATCCAGGTCAATAGTCGGTTTCTGACGCTTGATGGGAAGCCTTGGCTGCCGGTGATGGGCGAGTTTCATTTTTCCCGTTATCCAGAGAAGTATTGGGAAGAAGAGATTCTGAAGATGAAAGCCGGCGGGATCCAGATCATCTCGACCTACATAGTTTGGATTCATCACGAGGAAGTGGAAGGCCAGTTTGATTGGACGGGGCAGCGCGATCTGCACCGGTTCGCGGAACTTTGCGGGAAGCATGGAATGTATGTGTTTGCCCGGGTTGGACCCTGGGTGCACGGGGAGGCACGGAATGGAGGCTTCCCGGATTGGCTTTTGCAAAAGGGACCGACGCGGAGAAACGACCCTACGTACCTGTCTTACGTCCAGCGCTTTTATGGAGAAATTGGCAAGCAGCTTAAAGGCTTGCTATGGAAAGACGGCGGTCCGGTCATCGGCATACAGCTCGAGAACGAATACGGCGAGCAGGGTGCCGGCACGGGAGCGGAACATATCGCAACTTTGAAAAAGATTGCCCTTGACTCCGGACTGGACGTGCCAATATTTACGGTTACCGGCTGGCCCTCTCTCGACTTCCCACCGGGAGAGGTCATACCGGCCTTTGGCGGTTATCCCGATGGTTTCTGGTTTGGCAGCCTGAAAGAGTTGCCCGCCAATGATATTTACTTATTCAATCTCAGTCGCGATAGTTTCGGCCATTCGCCGCGATATGAAAAATTCAATGTGCCTAACGAAAGGCTCTCGCACTATCCATACTTCGTTGCCGAGGGCGGTGGAGGTATGGAACCCGCTTATCACCGCCGGCCCCTGATTACCGCTGACGATGTTGCTGCCAACATGCTGACACATCTCGGCTCGGGGACCAATCTATACGGATACTACATGTTTCACGGCGGAGCAAACCCCGAAGGGAAGCGCTCGACTTTGCAGGAGTCAAGCGCCACCGACTATCCCAACGATCTCCCCGTGATCTCTTACGACTTTCAAGCTCCTCTGGGAGAGTTCGGCCAGATGCGGCCCTCATTCCGGCAGTTGAAACTCTTCCATCTTTTCTTGCGTGATTTCGGGGAGTCTCTGGCGCCGATGGTGGCAACTCTCCCTGCCACCATCCCCAGCACCCCGGGAGACGCCGAGCCAGCGCGCGTTGCGGTTCGTTCTGATGGGCAGCATGCATTCGTGTTCTTTAACAATTATTTGCGGAACTATCCATTGCCTGCCAGAAATGGGATGCAGGTTTCAGTGAAGCTCGCCTCCGAGACGGTCCTCATTCCCAACAAACCCGTGGACGTACCCTCCGGCGCATATTTTATTTGGCCCGTAAATATGGATCTGCAGGGGGCCAACCTTAAGTACGCCACGTCCCAACCGTTGTGTAAGGTGAATCACGCAGGCGCAACCTACTATTTCTTCCTTGGGGTGCCTGGCATGGCTCCCGAGTTCGCCTTCGACAGCAACACCATCGAATCCATCGACGCGCGGAAAGCGGTGATGTCACGGGAGGGTGGCAGGATCTACGTCAGTGGTATCGAAGCCGGCAAGAACATCGCAATCAGCGTGCGCATTCGCAAACGGGAGACTGTACACATCGTTCTTTTGTCGCAAGAACAGGCGCGCAACATCTGGAAGCCTTCTTACGGTGGCACGGAATATGTCCTGTTTTCACCTGCGGACATGTTTTCCGATGAGACCTCCCTCCATTTGCGGGCACGGGAGGTGGGCGAATTGCGTTTCGGCGTATTTCCCGATCTGAAGTTTCAGCACGGTCCTGACATACCGGTAACAAGGGTGGACAACGACGGGTTGTTTTTCGAATACGCCGCGTCAATCAAACCAAAGAAGCTGACGGTTCAACTGGAAGCGGTGCGCACAGACCAGGTGCCAAACCCCGTAAAGATGGGAAAGCCAGTCGCGTGGCGCGACAACGCCGCTGTAGCCATACCTCCTGAAGATTTCGATCACGCTAATTTGTGGCGAGTGGTGGTGCCCAAAGGCACGCTGGACGGTCTAAGCGACGCATTCTTGCGGATTGCGTACGTTGGAGACACTGCCCGCTTGTACGTGGGCACGCGGCTGCTCAACGATGATTTTTACAAAGGGACAGTGTGGGAAATTGGACTAAAGCGTTTTCCACCTGGCATCACCGACACTCCTCTGGAAGTCAAGATTCTTCCACTGCTCAAAGGGGCGCCGATCTACCTTCCGAGCAGTGCCTGGCCCAGTATCTGGCCGGGCGAGGCGATGGGCGAGATTCATCAGATCGACATTGCACCGGAATACGAAGTCAGCTTGCAAGTTCGGTAAGCGCGGAAGAATTGGCTGCAAGATCAAAATGGAAGGGGGCAGACGTTAACCAGACGAAATGGATTCTGGCGGGTTGTGCGGAGACCTGCACGAACACAACCGCGGGCCAGGGTCTGGGAATGGCAAACCACTATGGAAAGACGAGACTTCATCAAGAAAACCGGGACTATGGTCGCGGGAATGCTAGCAGAGAGTGCCTTTGCGGAGACTTCCAGTTCGTCCCCGCAGCCTGCGGCGGGTAAACGACTGGTCCTTCCGATGAACCGGAACTGGCGCTACAGCCGCTCCGCGGTTCCTGAGGCCCGCATGAAAGACTTCGACGACTCAAACTTCGAGCGCGTGGTGGTTCCTCATACCAACATACGCCTGCCCTGGCACAGCTTTGACGAAAAGGACTACGAATTTGTGTCGGTCTATCGCCGTCACTTCAAGCTTCCCTCAGGAACGCGTGGCCGGCGCGTCTTCATCGATTTCGAAGGCGTGATGACTGCGTCAACGGTCTGGCTCAATGGAATTCGCCTCGGCGAATACAAGGGAGGATACACACCTTTTTCTTTTGAGCTGACTCAGAATCTGGACTTTGACTCCGACAACGTGCTTGCTGTCGAGGTTGACTCCACGGAACGGGCGGACATCCCACCTTTCGGGTATCAGATTGACTATCTCACCTTCGGTGGCATCTACCGCGAAGTTGCGCTCCGCATCGTTTCCTCCACTTTTATCGAAAACATCTTCGCCAAGCCGAAGGATGTGCTCACTCCGAATCCAAGCCTTGAAGTGGATTGCTTCTTACAGCATCTGGAACCGTCACGCGAAGAGCTGTCGCTTGAAGTCACGTTGCGCGATGGGGACCGTGTGCTTGCCACGGGTACGCAACGAGTTGCACCAACCGCGGCCGTAAAAGACCCAGTCCCGCACACCGTGAGGCTGGAAAAACTGGGGCCCGTGGCGCTCTGGGATCTGACGCGGCCCAAGCTCTATTCTGTCCAGGTTCGGTTGCTGAATGGATCTCGCCTGGTCGATGAAGATTCCCGCTCCATCGGTTTCCGCGAGGCGCGGTTTACCGAACACGGTTTCGAGTTAAACGGCAAAGTGGTCAAGTTGCGCGGGCTCGACCGTCATCAGACGTTCCCCTTTGTGGGGCAAGCCATGCCGGGACGGGTGCAGCGGCGTGACGCGCAAGTCCTTCGTACTAGCTTCAAGTGCAATATCGTGCGCACGTCGCATTATCCTCAATCTCGTCATTTCCTGGATGCTTGCGATGAACTCGGCCTGCTGGTCTTGGAAGAAATTCCGGGCTGGCAACACATCGGAGACCAAGCCTGGAAAGACATTTCCGTGGACAACGTACGTCGCATGATTCGCCGGGACTGGAACCACCCTTCGATTATTCTCTGGGGAGTCCGCATCAACGAATCCCCGGACGATCACGATTTCTACACTCGGACCAACGCGCTGGCCCATCAACTCGACTCGACGCGGCCGACTGGGGGCATTCGCAACCACTTCGACTCGGAACTTCTTGAAGATGTGTTTACGATGAACGATTTTGGCTTCCCGCTGACGCCCCCGAACCATCCGCTGTACTTGAACACAGAATTCATGGGGCACACCTATCCCACCAAAACCATAGATAACACCGAACGGCTCACCGAGCACACTTTGCGTCATGCCCGCATCCACAACCAGTTGGCGTCGAATTCGCAGTACGCGGGAGGCATCGGCTGGTGCGCCTTCGACTACAACACGCATTTTGACTTCGGCTCCGGCGACCGGATTTGTTACCACGGCGTGGCCGACATCTTTCGCGAGCCCAAGCCCGCGGCAGGCATCTACAAATCGCAGTGCGACCCGGAGGAGGAAATTGTGCTGGAAACCGCCTTCCGCTGGGCACGCGGGGACGAATCGATCGCGTTCACCAAGGGCGTGGTTTGTTCCAACTGCGACCATCTTAAGTTTTATATCGATGACAAGCTGATCGCAGAGCTTGATCCCGACCGCAGCGAGTTTGGCAACCTTGGCCATCCACCATTCGTCCTCCATTTGGAGCCATTCCGCAATGCCTGGGGAGACCTGCGAATCGAGGGTTATGTTCAGGGCAAGCAGGTGATCGCGAAACACTATTCGGGCAAAGGGGTTGACCAGCAGTTCTCCATTTTGCCGGACGACACCAATCTGGTTGCCGATGGGGCCGATACAACCCGTGTGGTGCTGAGCGTCACCGACGAATTCGGCGCGATACGCTCTTTGGCCAACGATGCCATCCAGTTGCACCTCGAGGGCCCCGGCGAAATTATCGGCGACAATCCTTTCGCCCTGGTGGGTGGGACTGGCGCCGTGTGGCTGCGATCAAAAGAGCAAGCGGGAAGAGTGCGGTTGACGGCGTCGCATCCCGTTCTGGGCAAGCGGCAGGTTGACTTCGAGATCACCGCCGCGCCCCCGGAAACCGTGTGAACACTGGCGCCCGCCCACAGCAAATACCTGGGACGTGATATCGAGTGGGACCGGGCGAAAGCTGTTTCTGCGCAATCGCTTGACGGCTCGGGCCAGCCGATGGCGGAATCGATCCGTGCTGAGAAGAAAGCGGAAAGGTGGGAGATCCCGTTAGGGAAGGTGGCTACAACCTGGTACGAAGTGACGGTCAAGCGCTGACTACGGATTGGTCATTCGGCTGACTGCGCTGAAGATTGGCGCCAGCCACCTATTTCTTCGGGACGCGGCCTCGGCGCATGCCGAGCAAGAGCATAATGGCGCCAAACGCAAGCAGCGCGAGCCCCCAAACCAGGTTGATATTGATTCCCAGCGATCGACCATAAATGGCCCGGTCACTCAGGAAACCATAAACCGTCAGAATAACGCCGAACACAGAAAACATAAGGCCGATCGGCGTCCGGATATCCAAGCCCATATGCACTCCGTTTACCAGAAAATCAGGTTCAGCACCAAAGCAATCCCGATGACAATCCCACCTAGCACCGCGGGGGGCATATACCAGGCCAGATGTTCCTCACGCGGCCTTTCGGTTAAGGAGTACACCAACCCGACCAAGTCTTTGTCCTCGCGCGCGCGAGTGCAGAGGCTGATGAGAATGGTGACGGCGAAGCACGCGGACCAGGCCCAAATTGCGGTCCAGAAGTTCTGTGCCATCTCACTGGGATAGGTATGAACCGCGCCCAGCCAACCACCTTTAATGCCGACGCTGGCGCCCAGCGGCAAGGTCAATCCCTGATGAACGGCTGCCGCCGCAGTTCCGGAAAGCAAACCGAAGAAAGCCCCGTGTCCAGTCGTTCGCTTCCAGAACATGCCGAGCAGGAAAGTGGCAAACAGCGGCGCGTTCACGAATGCAAAAACCAACTGGAGGAAATCCATGATGTTGTTGAAGCGCGGTGCCGTATAGGCCGCCGCCACCGACAGCGTGATGCCAAACACTGTAGCCACGCGCCCCATCCAGAGGTAGTGCGCATCTTTCGCGTTGGGGTGGATATAGGACTGGTAAATGTCGTAGGTCCAGACCGTGTTGAACGCGGTTACATTGCCAGCCATGCCCGACATAAAGCTGGCCAGAAGGGCGGTCAGCCCCAGGCCAAGAATTCCTGTCGGAAAGTAATGAAGCAGCATATTCGGAATTGCCAGATCGTAGTCGAGGATGGGCTTGCCGTTGGAATCCAATTTCGGAGCGCCCATGGTCTCGTCCACTTTCGCGGGGATCAGTCCCTTACCGGCCTGGTTGACGACCTGCATTTGGCCCGTACTGGCGTTCACGGTTGTTGCGGCCGGATTGGGCAGGGCGATCGCGATCATACCGGGCAGAATCACCAGAAAGGGGAACACCATTTTCGGCATCGCCGCGATCAGCGGCGTCCGGCGGGCCGCGCCCATGGAGTCGGCGGCCATGGCGCGCTGGATCACTAGAAAATCCGTACACCAATAACCGAATGAGAGCACAAACCCCAGTCCCATAACCAGGCCAAATGCATCAACCCCCAAGGGATTGGTATGAGCGCTGGCCATGCCCTGCCAGGAATGAGTGAAGGCGGTGGGCAATTGGTGTTTCAAACCACTCCAGCCGCCAACGTTCTTGAGCCCGAGAAAGACCAGGGGAAGAAAACCGGCGACGATCAGAAAGAACTGCAGCACTTCGTTGTAGATTGCGCTGGTGAGCCCACCAAGGAAAATGTACCCCAGCACGATCAATGCCGAAACGAGGATGCTCAGATGGAAGGTCCAGGCGGTCGAAATCCCGAGCTTCGCGAACGGGCCATCCAGAATGTGCATGGTTTGAATCAGCTTCGCCATGGCATACATCGAGATGCCGGACGAGAAAACCGTCATGACGGCAAAAGAGACGGCGTTCACCGCACGGGTCTTCTCGTCGAAGCGCAGACGCAGATACTCGGGAACGGATCGCGCGCGTGAGCCGTAATAGAACGGCATCATGAACACGCCCACGAACACCATGGCGGGAATGGCGCCGATCCAATAGAAGTGGCTGGTTGCGATCCCGTACTTGGCCCCGGAAGCGGCCATGCCGATTACTTCCTGCGCCCCCAGGTTCGCGGAAAGGAATGCCAGGCCACAAATCCACGCCGGAAGAGAACGTCCGGCCAGAAAGAAATCCGAACTGTTCTTCACATAGCGCTTCAGGACAACGCCAATGCCCAGCACAAAGGCGAAGTAAACCGCCATTAGCACCCAGTCGATGGCGGTGAGATTCACGTTTGGGTCCTGTCCACAAGATTTTCGGGCAATCCGGTTTGTAACTGAACACGGAGTTCCCAACGCTTCCATGCCCCGGGGCGGATCTGAGCACACTCGCCGCGCCCAACAGCTTCGGCCAACGAGTCGACCCGGCTGGTGCAGGGTTCCAAAGCAACTGTGTAGTGCCCGTCCTCTGGGTTCGGCCATCCGCCTTCACAAATCCAGATTCCCAAGTAGGGCACGATCGCGCAATTGAAATGAAATGAAATGGATTCGGTCGAGTCCGGATAGTACAATGCGCAAGCTCCGTGAGAAAGCCGCGGTGTAAAAAGCTTGTCCGCGGTTTTTCTCGAGGAATCCCCGAGCATGCTCAAGTCTGTTTCAACGCCGTCCGCCAGGCGTGTTCGAGGCCAGTGGCCGCTGTCCCCCGACTCCCCCAGACGTCGATTCCGCGAGGATTCGACAAGCACATCGGTTACATCCTCCGGCAGCATGATCCGGCAACCGGGATCGACTTTAAGCAGCGGATGAGCGGACCAAAGATAATGAAATGGTGCGTCGGTCACGCTTTCCAATTTGTATCGCAATATGACCGCTTCATCCTCCAGACTAATGCGCTTACGGAATATGTAGGGTAAACGCCGCCCTGCAGCTGCCAACCACAACTCTTCCCCGCGTATCTCGAACTGCCAACGAGACGACCAAAGCTCGCCATGATCGGGCAGCGCGAGACCGTTAAAATATTCGCCCGCGTATTCGCATGCGGCCACGGTGGGAAAGCATTCGTCGAATCCGCTGGGGTCGTAATTCTCGAATGCTGCGCCATAGACGGCGGGTTTCAGCGGGCGACTCGCTGGTTGCCGCAAGAACTCGCGGCCTGTGGCGGCCCGGATCAGCGACGACATTTTGCCGCCAAGTTCCGGCAACACCGTGGCGCGAATCCGGCCGTTGTCGAGGATCACCCCGGTCATTCCGTAGCACACTTGTGTTGTGATCATCGTTCGCCGCTGGTCTTGCAGTTCCACCGCGGTTTGTTGACCGCCGCCCATATCCCGCAGAGCCACTGCTTCAGGTCCTCTCAAACAAGCCAGAAGTGTAATCGATTACAAATGGACTGACAAACCCATATATTGTTTGGGGGATAGTGGTGGTAATCTGGGCCAGCATGAACATCAAGGAAGTCGCTGCCCGCGCCCGGCTATCAACCGCCACCGTTTCGCGCACCATCAATCAAAGCGAACTGGTCCGGCCGCGAACTGCCGAGAAAGTGCGGCGCGCCATCCGCGAGCTTGGTTATTATCCGAATACGCAGGCGCGGGCGCTGGTTTCAGGGCGTAGCCAGATGTTCGGTTTGATCATCTCAGACATCGTCAACCCCTTTTTCCCGGAGTTGGTGAAGAGTTTTGAGTTTGCCGCTATCCATCGCGGGTACGAAGTGATCATTGCCAATACGGATTACAACTCCGAGCGTATGGGTGGGTGTGTGCGCCGAATGATTGAGCGCAAGGTCGATGGCGTTGCCATCATGACGTCGGAAATCGACCGCCATCTTCTTGATGAGCTTTCGCATCGCCGGCTACCCATTGTGTTTCTGGATGTGGGGAAGGTGAAACCGCTGATCAGTAACATCAAGGTTGATTATTCCAAGGGAATAGGAGAAGCGGTTCAGCACATTGTTTCGCTGGGGCACCAGCGCATCGGATTCATCAGCGGCCCGCTTACGTTGAAGTCGGCGCGAACACGCCGCTCGGCGTTTTTGAAATGTATCGATGCTTGCGGCATTGCTGAGCGCCAACGGAGCGTGGTCGAAGGAAACCACAAGATCGACGGGGGAGACGTGGCGATGACGCAGCTACTCTCACTGCCCAAGCCGCCAACCGCGGTACTCACCTCCAACGACCTGACCGCTATCGGGGCGCTCCGTGCCGTCACACGCGCTGGTTTGCGTGTCCCCGATGATATCTCCGTTGTTGGCTTCGATGACATTGAGCTTAGCCAGTTCACTCAACCGCCGCTCACCACCATTCGCCTTTCTCGTGACGAACTGGGGCGAAAAGCTTTCGATGCATTGTACGAGACGGTTGAGGGCCAGCAGCGCTCGGGACATGAGATCAAAGTCAGCACCGGTCTGGTACTACGGGAATCCACGGCACCGGTCAAGGTAATATCTTCTGGGCAGGCGACTTGACAGCGGTTGTAAATGAGAGGTTCAGAGTCGGTCATCTGAACTTTGCACATCAAACAAACTTGAGCTCGCGGTGAACCCTAGCCCAGTCATCCGATTAGTTCCTCGAGCGCGGGATAGGAACTGGGCTGGCTGAGAGTGCGTGGTGGCGGCTGTACGCCCGAGCGAATGGCCTTGGTCATGATCTCGAAGGCCAGTCCCATCGTGGGCGGAACGACAACCGTCGCCGCGAGGAGACCGCGACGTACCCATTCCTGGCAGTTTTCGGTACGCCGTCGCAGCCCGTAAACGGCAGGCTTAGCCAGTCTTTCCGAGTCCGGCTTTCCGGCACTTCCTCGAACGCTCTTCTGGCACTGATGGCCAAGGCATCATTCTGGCACCCAATCACGCGAATATGCAGTTGTTGGGATGTACTTAACGACAACCACGACTTGACGGCTCTGTACCCGCTGGCCTCGGTCCAATCTCCCTTAAGCACTTTCGGGTCTACATTCTGAGGCTTCGTGGAATACATTCCCGACGCACGTAACCGGGCAACCTCGCCGGTCGAGGGTCCCTCGATATACAGGACACCTCCGCCTTCCTTCAGGAACACCGCAAACTGTCGTCCCTGGATTCTTCCGACCTCTTCCTGATCGGTGGTGACGGCAAAAACTGGGACCCGACTGGTTCCCCGAAGTTTGGCAACATAATCGACTTCACGATTCAAAACTCCCCAACCGATGCCCGCGGCGGTGGCGGCACCAGCCACTCGCGGCATTCCGGTGGCAACCGGTTCCACCAGAATTGCATCCGGGCGCGGAGGCGAGCCTTGGATGACCTTCAGCAGTTGTTGGCTTTGATTGACGGCGTCGTTGCCGGCATACACGATCTGAATGTTTGCATCCAGGCGCCGGGCAGCATCTTCGGCGGCCGCCGCTTGTTCCATTTGGTAATCATTGTCATGCGTGATGAGTGAAACCAACACGTTGGGCTTCGTCATCGAGGTCCAGGCACCCTGAAACTACCGTCTGCCGCAGTAAAGCCTCGCGGGGCAGATCCGCACCAACGACACAGTTGCAGCCCACTGGAACCGTAACCCGAGGGCAGGACCCGAGCCGATATCTGAAATTCTTACCTGCGTTTCGAAAAACTAGCGCTCAAGCTATTCCGCTCCGTCGGGTTCAACCCTCGCGCCATCGGCCGCCGAACAAATGTAGACAGCCGGTTTAATCCCGGTCGCCTTTTGGTAGCGACCCGAAATCTGATCAGCAAAGGCTTCCGCATCCGTTGCCTCGACTAAATTTATCGTGGATCCGCCAAATCCGCCTCCGGTCATGCGTCCGCCGTAGTAGCCCGGGAGGCCGTCGGCGACCTCGACCATGATGTCCAGTTCGCGGCAACTGACTTCGTACAGGTCGCGAAGACTGCGGTGCGATTCTCGCATCCGCTCTCCAAAACCATTCAAATCGCCGGCACGGAGTCGACTAGCGCCATCGCGTACCCGTTCGTTTTCCTCCACCACATGACGGCATCGCTTATAGATTTTCTCGGGAACATCTTTCGAGTGCTTGACCAGTTGATCGAAAGAAAGATCGCGGAGAGCGCGAATATTGGGATACCACTTTGCCAGGATTCTCACACCTTCCTCACACTCCTCGCGGCGCCGGTTGTACTCACCGCTGGCGTGCTGGTGTTTGACCATGGTGTTACAAACTACCATCCGAACTCGATCGGGAACGGGAATGAGTTCGAACTCGAGCGAACGGCAGTCGAGCAAGAGTGCGTGTCCCGCCCTCCCCAGGCATGAGACGAACTGGTCCATGATGCCGACACGGGCGCCGATGAAGGCGTTTTCGGTATGCTGGCAGAGCTTCGCCACCTCTACCAACGGGAAGACCGCCCCATTGAGGCTGATGAGTGCGAGCGCGCTGGCGACTTCAATAGCCGCCGAAGAACTGAGTCCCGCACCGATAGGGATCTCGCTCTTGACGAACAGATTCGCGCCCTGTGGAGCATGTCCTGCCTGCTGTAAGGCGACCGCGATCCCCAGCACATAGTCATACCAAGCTCCGGTAGCATGCTGAGGCAGGTCATCCAAATCAAACTCGAAGAACTGAGGAAACTCCTCGGACTGAATCAGCAGCTTGCGTTCGCGACGAGGAGATATGGATACGCGAGTACGCAGACCGATTGCACTCGGCATCACAAAACCGTCATTGTAGTCGGTGTGCTCCCCAATTAAATTCACACGGCCAGGAGCGCTGAAGATGGTAGGTTGCGCCCCGAACAAGCCTGCAGATTGCTGGGCTAGCGCTTTCGACTCCATTTTAGTCCCGATGAAACTCTTGCTAATCAGCTGGAACTGCGGCGATGAAAAGAACCGGAATGCAAGCGATTACATTCGAAATAAAACCATAAGCTGCAACCAGCGGCATGTCAACCGCTATCCACACTACCGTCATCCACATTACGTCGGGATCAGAGCGATGCTCACGTGCTTCATCGGCGAGACCGACTTTGGAGGCGAACCGATGCTTGTGCCGTCCCTGGACCCTCCCGGATGGTAATAAGTTGGTCGGCGGCGACGGCCTTCAGGGTATCGATTCCGCCCAGCGGCCAGCGCACTTCAATGTCTGCTGTCTTCTCCGCACCGAGGCCAAAATGCAAGCGCGGGTCGTTGGATGAAAGGTAGCTGGATTGACTCATCACTTCTTGCGCCTGCACCTTGCCGCCATATCGGACCGTGACGCGCCCGCCAATGGCGCTGCGGTTACTCTTCGTGCCCTCCAGCCGGACCTTCAGCCAGCGGTTGGCCGCTGGAGCATCGTTGCGCAACAATGACGGCGGCTCATTCTGGTTCATGATGACGACATCCATGTCTCCGTCATTGTCAAAGTCGCCAAAGGCGCAGCCCCGACTGCAATGGCGGGCCGAGATGCCGGGGCCAGCTTCTTCGCCCAGCTCTGTAAATCTTCCGTTTCCCTGGTTGCGAAAGACCAACCGCGGCCCCCGCCTTGGGTACTTCGGGTAGACGGGTTCCAATTCCGGATAAACGGTTCCGGTCACTGACAAGATGTCGGGGTATCCGTCATTGTCCAAATCCACCAGGCCCGTGCCCCAGTTGATAAACCGGCGTTCCGTAGCAAGACCCGCCTGCGCGGTCACCTCCTCAAACTGTCCCTTGCCCAGGTTGTGGTAAAGCCCGGTGGCTTGGTTTTGAAAGTGGGTCCTCACTACATCTAGGTGGCCGTCGAGGTCGTAGTCTCCAACGCCCACTCCCATGCCAGCCATTTGTCCGCCATCGCTGCTGAGCGCAACGCCGCGCATCAGTCCCTCTTCTCGAAACGTGCCGTCACGGTTGTTCATCAACAGCAGGCTCGGCGTAGCGTCGCAGGCTACAAGAATATCGGGCCAGCCATCTTCATCCACGTCAAATGCCGCGGCGGTTAACCCATAGGAACCTCTTAGGCCCGCGATACCTGAAGGCTTGGAAACGTCCGTGAAAGTCCCATCACCGCTGTTGCGATAAAGAAAAAATGCGGGCAGCGGCAATCCACTCGGCCCACAGTTGACGGGCACCCCTTCATATTGGCAGTTGGGCATCTGCAAATTCGGCCGGGGAGCGTGCGCCAGGTCGATGTCGCAGTAATTGGAGACAAACAGGTCGAGCAACCCGTCACGGTTGTAATCCACGAAAGTGCAGCCCGAGCCGAAACGAGTGCTGGGGTAAAGCAGACCGGCCTTGGCCGCTACGTCGGTGAAGGTTCCGTCGCCGTTATTGCGATAGAGGCGATTTTGGCCGAAGTAGGTGACGAAGAGATCCTCGAACCCGTCGTTGTTGTAGTCACCGACGCAGACTCCCACTGCCCAACCGGCATCGAGCAAGCCGGCCTTCTCGGTGACGTCGGTGAACGTACCATCGCGATTGTTCTTGTAAAGGCGATTGCTGGCGCCGGGTGGAACGCTCTCCAGGCGACGTCCGCCGAGAATGAAAATGTCCATCCAGCCGTCATTGTCGTAGTCGAAGAAGGCGCAGCCGCCGCCCATGATTTCCGTAACGTAGGTTGCACTGGTGCCTTCGCCGTAGAACATCGTCTGGGTGAGTCCAGCGCTTGCGGCTATATCGACAAACCGGGAAAAGGGAGGCGGAGTTTTGGCGGTGCCGGGGATGGCGCACCAGCCCGCGCGGACAAAAGCCGAAGCGAGCGTCGCCGGAACCGTTTGCAACAGACGGCGCCGGGTCCACGGAACGGGCATCCGGGAAATCATTGCGGCCAGTGTAGCACCGGCGATTTCCACCGAAGAGTTGTTCGTGCCGCTGAATCGTATCCGAACTAGGGTACGATTTGCGCAACGAC
>ODAK010003401.1_pt1 | contig 16498 bp, 15 predicted proteins | sample 1539591 | NCBI WGS metagenome assembly ODAK01 (sample SAMEA3539303, study PRJEB22396) | soil metagenome | biome: tundra; feature: field; material: soil | place: USA | collected 2010-05 | depth 0.15 m
CCGCGGGCTGGTCGTCCGGTAGTAGGGGGAGGGGGTGATGTTGTGGTAGACGATCACCCGTCTGCAGCGGAGCCTGGCGAAGAGCTGCGCCGACGGGGCGCCGATGCTCAGGTGGTAGACGACGACATCCCCGGCCCCGACGCATCCGCCCAGTTCTCCGGCGGGCCGTGCCTCACCCAGGAGGTGCTGGTGGATCTCCTCGGCGAAGATCTCCGAAGCGAAGCCGGCCTCCCGGAATGCGGACCGCATCCTGTGCACCGCCTGGCCGATGGCGTCGCCAGGGGAGAGGACGGGAAGAAGCTGGTGGACGGCGGTCACGCGGATCCCCGAAGGCCCCGGCGAACGACGGGCGCCGAAAAAGCAGCGTCGACGGCCGGCCTCACGAGCCTCCCTGCTGCGGCGCCTCGGTATCCGGCTCAGGCCCTGCCGCGGCCTTCGACCCCTCGATGCGGGCGACCCGCTCCTCCAGATCGCGCACCTCGCGCAGGATTGCCAGATTGAAGCGGGTCTGGTCCTGCGCGATCGGCGCGACGTACCAGGAGAGCAGCCGGCGTACCACCCGCTTGCAGAAGACGGTCACTCCACCTACGACCGGTCGGGTGGAGTGGAGGGGACGTGCGCTCTCCACCCGCACGCTTGCCTCGGGGGGTTCCGCGCCCTCGTCGGGATGAAACGGGGTCTCGAGCCGGGCGATCAGGGATGCCGGGTAGGTGCCGGCGCTCCGTCCGCGGGCGACCTCGGCCGTCAGCTCGGCGGCCACCGCGTCCAGGTCGGATCCGCCCGGCTCCCCAGCGTCGACCACCGGCTCACCGCCGGCGACCACGGGCGCCTCGTCAGCGAGGGAGGGAGCCTGGTCGCTCATCTCGATCAGCCTACCCGAGTGGGTCCTGCCAGGTGTCGGGAGGTTGCTCCCCTGCCACCACCGACCAGACCCCACCGGACTCCACGACTCCGCGGCGGGCACGCTTGTCGATCACGCGGAAATGGACCGCGTGCTTGAGGTGGTCATAGATGGCTCCATCCCGCCTTCCCTGGATCTCGATGTCGATGCTGTAGGCGCCGTCGAGCAGCGGAAGCTGGGGAATGTCGAAGCGGATCGTCCCGCCCGCCTCCCGCTGGCTGTCTCCGACCTGGGCGTACTGGCTGACCGGGAGGCTGGCCTCCGAGACCATCAGCCCGTCGTCCCGCAGCAGCCAGACCACGCAGACGAAGTCGGCGATCGCGTCGTGCTGGATCCCGTATCCAATCTCGACGCGGACGGAGCCTCCGGTCGCGGGGTTGAGGTCCACGAGACCTCGGCTGTCCAGCATCCTGACGCCGGTGACAACCACATCCCGAGAGCCCCAGCGCTCGACCTCGGTGCTGGTGAGCGAGCCGTCGGCCGCGAGACCGATGGCGCGCCGGTATTGGGCAGTCACGTCCGCGGTGGCACCGTCGGCGACCAGCCGGCCGTGGTCGAGCAGCAACGCCCGGTCACAGTAGGTCATGACCGCACCCAGCTCGTGGGTCACCAGCACGACGGTGCGACCCTCACGCTTGTAGCGGGCAAAGATGTCGAAGCACTTCTGCTGGAACGAGGCATCGCCGACGGCGAGCACCTCGTCCATCATCAGGATCTCGGCGTGTGCCTGGATGGCGAGGGAGAAGGCGAGCCGGACCTCCATCCCCGACGAGAAGTTCTTGAGCTTGTGGTCGACGAACTGCTCCAGCTCCGCGAAACCGATGATCTCGTCGAAGAGGCGGTGCAGCTCGGCCCTGCCCAGCCCCAGGATGGCCCCGCTCAGGAAGATGTTCTCTCGTGCGGTCAGCTCGGGGTTGAAGCCGACGCCCAGCTCGAGGAAGGGCGACACCTTGCCCTCGACCGCCACCACCCCCGCGTCGGGCCGGTAGATCCGCGACAGGATCTTGAGCAGGGTGCTCTTGCCCGAGCCGTTGTGCCCGATGATGCCGATGAACTCGCCCGCGGAGACCTCGAAACTGACGTCGCGCAGCGCTTCCATGATGCGATAGCGCGTGGCACTGCGCCAGTGGGTCATCCGGTGCTTCAGGGTCGCGCTGCGGTCGAGCGGGATGCGGAAGCGCTTGGAGAGGTGCTCCACCCGGATGGCGAGGTTGGGATCGGCGCTCACAGGGTTTCCGCGAAGTTGCGCGCCCTGGCCCGGAAGGTGAAGGCGCCGGCGGCCAGGATCAGGGCGACGACCAGAAAGGGCATCGGGAGGAGCCAGGGGACGTCCAGGGCCGCGTACTGGTGGACGGCTGCCAGGTGGCCGGTCACGATGGTCTCCGTCCACGGCGCCTGCGGTGTCACCAGAGCGTGCCGGAGGTCTTCGCAGATCTGCATGATGGGATTGCACACGACGAGCCACGCCATCCAGAGGTCGCGCGGCCGATAGTTCGTCGTGACTCCCACTCCCCGGGCCAGATGCAGCCGCTGCAGGACGTAGCTGAGGCTGAACATGACCCCCGACCCGTAGAAGAGAAGTTGCATCAGCACCTCCCAGAGGTGGCCGACGTCCCGGTACTGGACGAAGAGCGATCCGAGGAAGAAGGAGATGCCCAGGGCCAGCATGTAGAGCTCGAGGAGCAGGGGTATCACCGCAACGATGCGCAGCCCGATGTCGATCTGATGAAGGGCCGCCGCGATCACGATGACCAGGCAGAGGTTGATGAGGAAGGTGAACAGGGAGGTCAGGGAGGCGGCGATCACCAGGATCGAGCGGGGGAAGTATGCTTTGCGGATGAGCCCGCCGTTAGAGGCGATCGCCTGCATTGAGAGGGCCGTGCACTCGGCGAAGAAGGTCCAGACCACGATGCCGAGCAGGAGCTGGATGCCGTAGTACTGCGTCCCATCCCTCACATCGAAGAGTACGACGAAGATCACGTAGATGATCCCGAAGATCATCGCTGGCTTGAGCAGCGACCACAGATAGCCCAGCACCGACTGTGTGTACCGCAGCTTGAACTGGCTGATCGCCAGTTCCAAGGTGAGGTGCCGGTAGTGGCTGAAGCTGTTGAGCTGCGCCCCATTGCCGGTGGCGCCGGCGGGCACTTCGGTGTCAGCGCGGGCGGACATGGATCATCGGGAAGTGAGAAAGCAAATCATGGTGTCGGCGCATGGCCGACGGGGCAGTGTAGCAATCGCGCCACCACCCCCGGTGGCACGGGTGGGCTCCCTGGTACTCGCCCCGCGCACCCGGGGCTCCTCCGTTCGGAGGGAAAGGCTGCGGCTCTTCCTCCTCACTACGTCACCCCTGGTAGCATCCGGCGGCGTGAGCGACGACCCCATCCCTCCCGGCCCTCTCGGCGAGCGCCTGCGAGCGCTGATCCGGGATGTGCCCGATTTCCCGCGCGAGGGGGTGCTGTTCAAGGACATCACCACCCTCCTCGGTGACGCCGAGGCCTTCCGCACCGCCATCGACGGCCTGGTCGACGCCTATCGCGACGCCGGCATCGAGGTGGTTGTCGGAGTGGAGTCCCGAGGTTTCGTTCTGGGAGGGGCGCTGGCGTACCTGCTCGGAGTCGGCTTCGTCCCGGTCCGCAAGCAGGGCAAGCTGCCGGCCCAGACCATCTCCGTCGCCTACGCTCTGGAGTACGGCGAGGCGGTGCTGGAGGTCCACGCGGATGCCATCCGGCCGGGTCAGCGGGTGCTCATCGTCGACGACCTGCTGGCGACCGGGGGGACGGCCCGCGCGTCCGCCGAGCTGATCGAGCGGCTCGGCGGCCAGGTCGTGGGGATCGCGTTCCTCATCGAGCTGGCCGGGTTCGGCGGAGCCGAGGCCCTGGGCGAGCGGAGTCACGTTTCCCTGATCCGTTTCTGAGCGCAGGGCGCGCCCGGCCCTCGGGTACCATGGCCGTTCGACCCACTCGCATCACCCTTCGCCAGGAGATGGCATGACCAGCAGCACCGGCACCTCCACATATGACGTCGCCGATCTCTCCCTGGCCGACGAGGGCGACCGGCTGATCGCCTGGGCGGCCCGTGAGATGCCGGTGCTCGGCCTGATCCGGGAGCGCTTCGAACGGGAGCGGCCGCTTGCCGGCCTCCGGCTCGGAGCCTGCCTCCACGTCACCAGCGAGACGGCCAACCTCGCCATCACGCTGCGAGCCGGCGGCGCCGAAGTCCGGCTCTGCGCCAGCAACCCGCTCTCGACCCAGGACCCGGTCGCCGCCGCCCTCACCGCCCATCACGGCGTCCCCACCTTCGCGGTCAGGGGCGAGGACAACGCCCGGTACTTCGACCACATCAACGCGGTCCTCGATCACCGTCCCAATCTGACCATGGACGACGGCGCGGACCTGGTCGCCGAGTTGCACAAGACCAGGACAGAGCTGATCCCCGAGGTCCTGGCGGGGACCGAGGAGACCACCACGGGGGTGATCCGGTTGCGCGCCATGGCTGCGGCCAAGGCCCTGCGGTTCCCGATCGTCGCCGTCAACGAGGCGCTCACCAAGCACATGTTCGACAACCGCTACGGCACCGGCCAGAGCACCCTCGATGGGCTGATCCGGGCCACCAACGTCCTGCTCGCCGGCAAGACCCTGGTCGTCTGCGGCTACGGCTGGTGCGGACGCGGGCTGGCCAACCGGGCGGCGGGCCACGGCGCCCATGTCGTGGTCACCGAGGTCGACCCGGTCCGGGCGCTGGAGGCCGCCATGGACGGCTACCGGGTGATGACGCTTGCCGAGGCCGCTCCCCAGGCCGACTTCATCGTCACCGTCACCGGGGACATCAACGTCATCGATCGCCACCACTTCGAGCTGATGAAGGATGGCTGCATCGTCGCCAACAGCGGGCACTTCAACGACGAGATCAACCTGGCAGCCCTCGACGAGATGGCCTCGGGAGTCTCCCGGCCCCGGCCCTATGTCGAGTCCTACAGGCTGCGCGACGGCCGTACCGTCAACGTGCTCGCCCAGGGGCGGTTGGTGAACCTCGCCGCCGCCGAGGGGCACCCGGCGGCGGTCATGGACATGTCCTTCGCCAACCAGGCGCTCTGCGCCGAGTACGTCGCCCGCCATCACGCGGAGCTGGAGCCCCGGGTGTACGACGTGCCGGCCGACATCGACGCGGCCATCGCCGCCCTCAAGCTGGCCAGCATGGGCATCAGCATCGACGTCCTCACCGAGGAGCAGCGCCGCTACCTCGCGTCCTGGGAATCGGGCACGTCCTGAGCGGGCGAGGTACCTTTCGCTCATCACACCTGGCCAGGAGGTCATCAGAATTGCCCCGCGTCTCCCGAGCTTCGATCCTCCCGCTCCCGCTGGCGGAGCCGCGGGTGACCACCCTCTCCAATGGTGCGACCCTCCTCAACGCGCCCTCGGTGAGCCGCAACGTCGGCGTCTTCCTGATCGTCCGGGCCGGGTCGCGTGACGAGACGGCGGAGACCGCCGGCCTCGCCCACTACCTGGAGCACATGTTCTACAAGGGGACCGAGCGCCGGCCCACCACCCAGCAGATCACCCGCGAGATCGACCGGCTGGGAGCCTCCACCAATGCCTACACCGACACCGAGGAGGTCGGCTACTACGCCGAGGGCCCGGCGACGGCGATGCGCCAGCTCGCCGACATCGTCACCGACATGCTGAGCCGGCCCCTCTTCGCCGTCGAGGAGGTCGAGCGGGAGCGCAACGTGGTGCTCCAGGAGCTGTCCGCCCGGCTGGCCGACCCCGACGGCTGGATCTGGGACCGGCTCGGCACCGTCACCTTCGGCGCCGACCAGCCGGTGTCGTGGTCCGCGGCGGGCTTTCCGTGGGTGGTCGAGAAGGCGACCCGTGACCAGCTCATCGAATACCACCGCTCCTTCTACGCGCCGGCCTCGATGTGCCTCGTCATCGCTGGCGGGGCCCAACTCGAGCCCGAACGGGCAGAGGCGCTCCTCGCCGACGTCCCGACCGCCCAACCACGGCCGCGTGCCCAGGCACGGTGGGGCCTCGGCGACCGCTACGCCGCCAACGTGCGCCCGTTCACTCCGTCCGAGGAGCCTCAGATCAAGATGGCCCTCGCCGTGCCCGGCATCCCCACTCTGGACGAGGACCGGACCGCCCTCTCGGTGATGACCTACATCCTCGGGGGAGGGATGTCGTCACGCCTCTTCCACACGGTGCGGGAGCGAAACGGTCTCGCCTACTCGATCTTCGCCCACCACGAGTCCCTGGAGGACATCGGGGTGTTCGCGATCGCCACCGGCACGCGCCCCAAGGACGCTGCCAAGGCGGTGCGCCTCTCGTTTCGGGAGCTGCGCCGGATCGCCGCCCGACCGGTCCCCGCGACCGAGCTGGCCGCCGCCAAGTCGGCGATGGTCGGGCGGATGCTCCGGTCCACGGAGACCGCGATGGCGAGCGCCCGCTATTACGCCACCCGCTGGCGGGCCCGACTTCCGCTGGAGACCCCCGACGATCGGGCCGCGGCGGTCAGCCGCGTGACCGCCGCCCAGGTCCAGCGGGTCGCCGAGCGGATCGCCGCCGGCATCGAGGACGTCCGGCTCGCCTTCGTCGGCCCCAAGGACCAGGGCGACGCGCTCCTGGACGCCGCCCTGGACCGCCGCTCCGGCTGACTCACGGGGGGCCTCCCCTGGGACCGGCGCTCACCCCGCCAAGGCGCTGCGCAAGGCCTCCGCGATCCGTAGCAGGTCGGAGTCCCTCACGCCCGGATGCACCGGCAGGGATAGACAGCGCCGTGCGACGTCGGTCGCCCGCGGAGTGTCGTCACGGACCACCCCCGGGTGGCTGTGAAACAGCGGGTAGTCCCACACCAGCCGCGGGTAGTAGACACCGGCCCCGATCCCCTGCTCGGCGAGCCGGCTGACCACCAAGTCGCGATCCGTACCGGGCGGGAGAAGCACGGTGTACTGATGCCAGGCGTGGACCTGATCTGTGGGAGTCCTGGGGGTGACGGCGCCGCAGTCCGGGCCGATCAGCGCGGTGAGCGTCTCGGCGTTGTGGTGCCGCTCTGCGGTGATGGTGTCGAGACGCTCCATCTGAGGGATGGCGAGGGCGGCGGCGAGGTCCGTCATGCGCCAGTTGTGGCCGATCGTCGTGTAGTCGTAGCGACCGCGCATCCCCTGGTTGCGAAGCAGCCGGAGGCGTTCCGCGAACCCCTCATCGGACGTGGTGACCACTCCGCCCTCGCCGCTTGTCACGTTCTTGGTGGCGTAGAACGAGAAGCAGCCGAGTCCGAAGCTGCCCGGCCGGCGGCCCCGGAGGCTCGCCCCATGGGCCTGCGCAGCATCCTCGATGATCCCCAGCCCGTGGCGTTGAGCCACCTCCCCGATCCTCTCCATGTCGGCCATCAACCCGTAGAGGTGGACCGGCAGCAGCGCCCGCGTGCGCGGGGTGACCAGGGCCGCCATCGACTCCGGATCCACCACATAGTCGTCGGTGATGTCGGCGAAGCGGGCTGTGGCTCCGCGGCGGAGGATGGCGTTGAGGGTGGCGACGAAGGTGAAGGGCGCGGTGATGACCTCGTCCCCGGGGCCGACCTCCATCACCTCGAGGGCGGCGTCGAGCGCGGCCGTGCCGCTGCTCACGGCCACCGCGTGAGGGACGCCTGCCATGCCGGCGCACAGACCCTCGAGGCGGGCCACCATGGGTCCCTGAGCGATCGCACCGCTGCGCAGCACCTGCAGGAGGAGTCTCTCCTCCGCCTCGCCGAAGCGCGGGGCTGAGATCGGGATGAAGGGCGGGCCCGTGGGCGCCTCCGGCGCGTGCGTCACCTCGTCTCCTCCGATGCCGTGAGGGGTGCTGGCCCGGGGTCGACCCGGCGGAGCCGGCGGCGCAGCGCCACCATGCCGGCGAGCATCCGCCCGGTGTCGCGCAGCGGCCTCACGGTCGACCGGGTGGCGGTGCGCGGGTAGACCACGGGAATCTCGAGTGGCCGTGCCCCGAGGCGGACGGCCCAGGCCACGATCTCGGTCGTGACCAGGTAGTCGGTGCAGCGGAGATGCGGCTCTACCCGGTGGGCCAGGGGTCCCGAGATCAGGATGGATCCCTGGGTGTCGCCGGCGGCTAGGCCCAGGATCAGACGGCGGGCGCTGCGAAACCCGACAGACATCGCCCGGCGGCCGGCGGAGACCCCGAGCTGCGAGCGCGGGTGACTCTTCGAACCCAGCACGAGCAGTGGCGGGTCATCGAGCGCCAGCCACTGGTCGAGGTCGGTGAAGCCGAAGGGCAGATCCACCCCGATCACCACCACCAGGTCACCGCGGGCCATCTGGAGCCCGCGCCGATGGGCGTTGCCGAGCCCCTTCGGGACCGAGTCGACCCGGACCTCGACCTCCTCCGTGCTCAACCGGGCAGACAGCCGGCGAGCCAGCTCCAGCGAGCCGTCCGTGCTCCCGTTCTCGACCAGGATGACCTCCGATCCCGGAAACGCCCGCAGTCGCTCCACCACGCGGGAGACATTGGCCTCCATCCACCGCGCCTGGTCGTGGACGGCCAGCGTGTAGGTGATCCTCATCCCGCCGCCCCCGGGGGAGCCGGCTCGCCTGCCGCGACCCGCTCGGCGGTGCGGTGGGCCGGGAGGATGCCGGCGATCTCGGCCCGGGGGTCGGCACGTCCCTCGACCAGGTCGATGAAGTGCTGCAGCTGCAGGGCCAGCGGCTCGCCCGCGTGGCGGACAAAGGGGATGTCGATCACTGTCTCGGTACGAAATCTGGGGGCGTCCGCCATCATGTACTCGGCCCGGATGTGGCGATACACGGTCACGTCCTGACGAAGGAGATCGACGTCGTACACGGCCTCGGTGGTGGTGACCACCATGGTGCGCAGCTTCCGCTGGCTCATCCGGCTGGCGGAGAGGGTGGCGATCGGGCCTCCGGCGAAGCGGAACGTGCAGTCGGTGAGCTCGCTGAAGGCCTTCCCCTCCGGAACCAGCGACTGGGCGGTCACCTCGACCGGCTCACGCCCACCGGAGAGCCGTAGGACCAGATCGATGTCGTGGATCAGCAGGTCCCAGATCACCGACGACCCGGCGGTGGGAGAGGCTGGTGAGTGGCGGAGCGTCATGAGGTGGAGCAGCTCGCCGTCCAGACCGGCGGCCAGGGTGACGACCACCGCGTTGAACCGCTCGACGAAGCCGCACATGAGAGGCACCTGCCGAGCTTCCGCGAGAGCGCAGAGTGCTTCGACATCGACGCTCGAGGTGGCTATCGGCTTCTCGATGAGGAGCGGCAGCCCCTCTTCGAGAAGCAGCTTCCCGATCTCCACGTGGCGGTCGGTGGGAGCGGCGACCACCACCGCCTCACACGACCGCACCGCCTCGAGGTCACCCGAGGGAGTGCCACCGTACGCCTCCGCCAGACGCGCTGCACGGTCGCGGTCGGGGTCCACGACCACTTCCAGGCTGGCGTTCGGAGCCTGGCCGATGACCCGGGCGTGGTTGGCTCCCATCGAGCCCGCTCCGACCAGGGCGATGCGCAGCGGCGCCCTGTCTCCGCGGCGGCGCCGGTGGGCTGGGCGGGCGCGGGACTCCAGGCCGGGCATCAGTAGGACATCTCCGTCCACCGCCCAGGGTTCCGGCCCAGCCACTCCCATTCCGCGGCCAGGCCCTCCTCCAGGCTCGTGTGGGCTTCCCACCCGAGCAGCCGGCATGCCTTCTCGGGCGACTGGACGAGCGTGCGGAGCTCCTGGGGGAGGCGGCGCCGGGCGAAGTGCGCGGAGGTCGCTCCCTCCGCCACGTCCTCGTGGATCACCGCGACTTCGCGCCCCGTGACCCGGAGGGCCAGCTCCGCGAGTCGATTGACCGTGACTCCCTGGCCGGTGGCGACGTTCAGCACCTGATGCAGCGCCGCGGGATCGCCGATGCAGCGGCGGTGCATCTCCACCACGTCGCCTACGAAGACGAAGTCGCGGACCTGTTCACCGTCGCCGAAGATGATCAGGGGCTCGCGCTCCAGGGCGCGCTTCAGGAAGATGGTCAGGACCCGCCCGTACCACTCCCGCGGGCCGTAGACGATGCCGTAGCGGAGGCTGGTGATCTCCAACCCATGCACCTCGCGCATGATGGCCGCGTACTTCTCATTGGCCAGCTTGCTCACGCCATAGGCCCAGTTGGGATCGGTGGGATGGTCGTCCTCACCCTGGGGGGTGCGCACGGCCTGGCCGTACACGCCTGCCGAGGTGGCCTGGATGACGCGCCGGACGCCCGCCTTCGCGCAGGCGGCAAAGAGATTGAGGGTCCCGATGGTGTTGGTCGTCAGATCCTCGATTGGATCGTCGATGGCTCTGGTGATCTCCAGCTGAGCTGCCTGATGAGACACGAGGTCGACGCCGCGCACCGCGCCGTCGAGCGCTTCGCGGTCGAGGATGTCGCCTCTCACCACCTCGACATCGCCGCGCACCGACGCCAGATTCTCCTCCTTGCCGGTGCGGTAGTTGTCGAGCACGCGCACGTGGGCCGCACCGTCGGCGAGCAGCGACTCGACGAGGTGCGAGCCGATGAAACCGAGCCCCCCCGTCACCAGCACTCGCTTGCCCGAGATCTCCATGAGGATCAGCGCACCTCCGTCACGTCGATCGCCAGTGCTCCGAGCTGCCGTGCCGCGGCGAGCTCCCAGGGAAGATCGCCGACGTACACCAGGGCATCGCCTCCCCGGACCTTCTGAGTGGCTTCGGCGCAGCGCCGGAACCCTCGGGAGAAGGCCGCGGGGTCGCGCTTGGAGCCACGGAGCGTCTCCCGACCGGCCACGGCCAGGCAGAGGGATCCGAGCTCGGGCCGGCGGTCGAGGAAGGCGTCCACCGCCGCCTGGCTGTTGCCGGTGAGTACCGCGAATCCCTCGCAGCGGGCCAGGGCGGAGACCATGAGGTCGACCGGCTGAGCCTGGCGAGCGGCGGCAACCTCGGCTTCGGTCACCGCCCGCCAGGCTTCGCCCTCCAGTTCGCCGCCGCCACCGGCGCCCGCCTCCGTCGTCCAGAGCTCGTCGAGGGATGTGATCCCGAGACGCGCGCGCAGCCCGTCCCAATCGACACCGAGTCGGGCGAGCGTGCCGTCAAAGTCAACGATCGGCGCGCGGCCAAGCATCGAGCCTGTCTCCTTCTACGAGGACATAACCCATGTCCACCATCCGGATCCAGTAGAGGTCGGCGGGGAGGGGTGAGCTGGGGAGCCGGGGGAGCCGCTCTCCGAGAGCGCACCGCACCAGCATGTCGGGCATGTTGAGGCCAGCGTGGGCGAGGAAGTTGGACGTCGTGAAGAAACGTCCGGCGTTGACCTCGGTGACCCGCGGATCCCCGGAGGCATCCTCCTTGATGTCGACGCAGTAGGCGCCCTGCGGGCGTGAATCGAGGGCCCTCACCGCGGCCAGCGCGAGCGCGTCGACCCTCGGCTCCTTCACGGTCCGGGCCACGGCCGGCGTCGAGGTCTGGCCATGCGGCGTGAGGAAGCCGTAGAGGTACTCGACCCGCTCGCGTGCCTGGCCCGCCACCAGCTCGCCGTCCTGCCAGACGGATTGGTACGCGAACTCCCGACCCGGCAGCATCTCGGCGGCCATGAACTCGTCGGCGCGCATCTTCTTCTCCGAAGTCCACCAGCCGATCCACGCTCTCGCCTGCTCGCCGCTGCGCACCGGCAGGGAGGCTCGAGACCCCGCGCCAGTGCGGGCCCGAACCCAGACCCGTTCGTGATCGTGCAGCATCACCTCGGTTTGCGCGACCACCGTCGAGAGGTCGGAGTATGGAGTGCTCTGGGGGACCGGCACTCCCGCCCGAGCCATCCGCGCGGCGAAGCTCGCCTTGTCTGCCGCCGTCTCCAGGGCCGCCTGCGAGGGCAGAAAGGTCATTGCCCCCAGATGCTCCCGCAGCGCGCCGACGGCGATCACCTCCGGATCCGGCTGCGGATGGACCATATCGACCCCTCGGGTCTGTACCAGCCGGCGAAGCCCATCCGCATAGCCGGGGTCGGTGGGTCGGCAGCCGACCACCCTTTCGTCGGCGAGCGAGAGATGCAACCTCACAGGCGAGATATCAACGCCGACGACGCGGTAGCCGCGGCCGCTGAGCCGGAGGGCGTCGACCACGTTGGCGCCGGCCGACCCTCCCGCGCCGAGCAGCAGCACGGTCGTCATCAGATGCTCACTCCCGATTCCCGAGCCTCGGGGCGCCCACCGCCTCCGAGCCCGGGTCTTCGCCGAATTGTCACGGCGGGCAGAGTGGATGAGTGGCTGCGGAACGGGATCGTGACCGCGATGCGGCGTGGCGGTGCCAGTCTCGCCCGGCCGTCCCTCAGCGGCCCGCCGTCTCAGTGGGTGCAGACGTAATGGGCCGTCTGGCTCGCGCTCCGCCCCTGCGGGGAGAGGATCTGGAAGGTCACGGTGGCCTCGATGGGCCCCGGACCGGTCAGCTGAATCGGCGTCGTGAAGCGGAACGACTTGTCGGCGGAGATCGTCACGGATAACTTGGTGAACGTCGGGCTCCCCCCGGTGCTCCTGACCCACTCATAGGTGAGCGTCCCGGATCCGCTCAGCGACCCGGTCGCCGTGAAGGTGAAGGTGGTGCCGCACCCCCCGGTGCCGCCCGGCTGCACCGTGAGCCGGACGTCATCACCCACCGCGAGCGGCTGCGCCCTCGCCGGAGTGGCGGGCGGCGGTTGGAGCAGGACCAGCGCTCCGGCGGCCACCGCCGCCGCGATCACGACCAGCCCCGTCAGGAGCCAGATCCACCGGCGACGCCGGCGTCGCCGAGGCGGTCGGGCGCTGCCGTCCGGCGAGCCGGCCCCGGGCTCCGAGCCCTGTGAGCCGGCCAGGGCGGCGAACGGGTCGGGACCGACCTGCACGGCCGGGCCGGGCAGCGCCGCCACCCCGTCTCCCTCCGGCGCCGAGTTCAGGGGTGAAGGCTCGGCGGTAGGGGCGGTCGCCGTCGCCGGGTCGACGAGAGTGGTGGCCGGCTGGTCGCTGTGGAGTGGATCCGCCGGGGTCGCGGAGAGGCAGGGCGCTGATGGCGGCGCACCGGCCAGGCTCACGGTAACGGTGTGGCCAAGGCGGCTCCGCGGGGGCTGAGGACCGAGTGAGCGGGTGGCGCGGGCGGCGAGGTCGCTCCGGACCCTCCATCCCGGTCCGAGCAGCTCGGTCGCAACGACCTCCAGCTCCTTCCGGAATTCCGTGGCGGTCGTGAGCCGCGCCTCCGGCACGCCGGCGAGCGACCGGTTGATCAGGCGCACCAGCGTTGGGGGCTCGCGCACCTCGCCACTCTCCTCCGGGCGCATGCCGCTGACCAGCTCGCGGAGGAGGGCTCCGGTGGCGTAGAGGTCGACTGCGAGGCTCGGAGCGCCGCCCTCGGGCGGTTCCACCGCGGGCCACGCGGGCATGGCCGGGTCCGCGGCCAGAACCGCGGCCACGCCAAGCTCGGTGATGCGGACCGCGCCTCCCGGGGTGATGACGATCACGTCGGGAGAGACGTCCCCGTGGGCGATGCCCGCGTGGTGGATCCCCTCGAGACCGGCCAGCACGGAGTCGACGATGAGCATCACCGCCGGCAGGGGAAGGGAACTTTCGGCCCCGAGGAGGGCGGGGAGGCTCCGGCCGCGGACCAGCTCGGTGACGACGTAGAGATGCTGTCCGACGTGGACGAGGTCGTAGACCGCGGCCACGTTGGAGTCGGCCACGGTGGCGGCCTGCTTGGCGGCGAGCGCCAGCCGCTCCACGAAGTCCGGGCGCTCGAGGAGAGGGGCGGGGACCGCCTCCAGGGAGACCGGGTGACCGCTGGGGCGGTAGCGGCCGGCGCTCCGCGGACCCATCAGCCCCTCGCCGATGACCGCGCCGACGACGTAGTCGGCGCTCACGTCCGGGCCGCTCGGGCCGTGTCCCGGCGGACCGGCGCTGTGGCTGGGGAGGGCGGGTCGGTCACGGCCGCCAAATGTAACAGCCGCCTGCTGGAGCCCGTGCCGCCGGTGACGGCGGGCCACGGTCCGAAACGGGCGGCCGCATATACTCCGGCGACTATGGACCTTCCGATCGAGGTGAGCCCTCAGGAGGCACATACCGCCCTTGCCGGGGGGGCCTTTCTGCTCGACGTCCGGGAGCCGTGGGAGTCACAGGAGCGCCGGATCCCCGGGGCCGTGCTGATCCCGCTGATCGAGCTTCCGGGCCGTGTCGGCGAGCTCCCTGCGGACCGTGACCTCTACGTCCACTGCCGGGTGGGCGGGCGGAGCCGCCGCGCCGTCGACTACCTCCGGCAGGGTGGCCGTCCGCGGGCGGTCAACGTGACGGGTGGGATCGACGCCTGGGAGGCGGCCGGACTTCCGGTGATCCGCTAGCACGTCCGGTGCCGCGGGCTCGTGGTCTCAGTGGTGGAGGTGCAGGACGATCAGGACGATGATCACCACCAAGACCGCGACGAGAGCCGTGACCACGGCGGCAAACGGCAGGTTGATCCCGGTCGACCGGCTGCGCGAGACCACTGGTCCCGACGGCTCGGGAAGAGGCACACCCGCGGCCCGGATCGCCGGCGGAGCCATGGGTGCGAGGGGCTGCATGGCCGAGGCGAGGGTCCAGGGCCTGGTCGACACCGGCGCCGGCTGCCCGCCGGGAAGCAGCGGCAACCCCGGTCGCGCGGCGGCGGCGGCGGGCCACGAGGTGGCGGCGCCCGGCCCCGAGGTGGTGGCGGTGTCGGGCGGGATCGGGGTGGGCGGTCTCTCTGGGGCTCGCTCGTCGCTGCCCTCCGGCCTGGGCTCCAGGCGGTCCGCCACCTCAGAGGCCACCCCAGGTGCCTCCGGGGGTGCCTGATCGGCCGTCGACGCTTCGCGTTCATCGGTCGCGGCCGGATCCGATAGCGGGGCGGCGCGGAACCGCTGGGCGCGGTCCCTCTCGGTGCCGGCGGCGAGCGCCGGGGTGGACACGGGCCGGCGAGCAGGCCCATCCAGCCTCCATCCGGGCAGCTCCGACAGGGCCGGGAAACGCGTGGGTTGCGAGGACGGAGCCCGGCGCCACGGCGGCGCGCTCTGATCCTGGGCCGCGAGCTCCGAGGCCCTGATCTCGCCGGTGGGCAGCTTCGTGTCGGCGATCTCAGCGTCGTCTCGGGCGGGCGTCTCCGTCTCCGGAGCTGCCGGCGCCGGCCCGGGCACGCCTTCGGCGCGGGCCCCCACAATCGTCGACGGCCACACCATCGGCAGCGGAGGGCCAGCGGGCTCGATCCGCCCGCTTCCGGGCGCCGGCGCGGTCCCCGCCGCCCCCGGCGGCGGGGGCCACCCCTGCCCGGTGGCGGGGGGTTCATACGCAGGCGGAGAGACCCATTGCTCGGAGGCATCGGCGGGCTCGTGCGGGAAGGTCCGCGGGTCTGGCGCTGCGCCCGGCTCAGGCCACGAGTCCCAGCCTCCGGCGGCCGTCGACAGATTGGACATGAAGGGCCACAGGCCAGGCGTCGCCGCCGGTTCCGGCGGGGAGACCCACTCCGCGGGCGCCGCTGCCGGCTCCGGCGGGGAGACCCACTCTCCGGGGGCCGCCGGCGGTTCCGGCGGGGAGAGCCAGCCTCCGGAGGCCGCCGGCGGTTCCGGCGGGGAGACCCAGCCTCCGGGCGCCGGCGCCGGCTCAGGCGTGGAGACCCAATCTTCGGGTGGCGCCGGTGGCTCAGGCGGCGAGGGCCACGGCTCGGGGGCCGCCTCCGGTTCCAGTGCAGCGACCCAGGGCCCTGGCGGCGGAGCCAGTTCTCGAGCAGAGAACCCCTGCCCGGAGGGCGCCGCCGGCTCGGGGGCCGCGGTGAGTGGCGAGAGGACGGGGGGAAGCGGGGGGAGGTAGCTCGGCGAGAAGGAGATGAGCTCCTCGACCTCCGGCGCGCCGTGCTCGTCCGCCGGAGCCTCCGCCTCCGGCGGGGTGGAGGGTGCCGGCTCCGGCGCGTCGGATGCAGCCGCCGGGGTGACCTCGGCGATCGATTCGGGATGGGCCGGGGTCTCTCCAGCGGCTCCGACCGGGCTAGGCGCCTCTGCTGCCACGGCACCGGCGTCGGCATCGCTGCCGTGCGCGACCGGCTCGAGCGCCCCAGCCGCCGGCTCGGTCGCATGAGGGGGAGGTGCCTTGGGAACCGGACGCGGGCCCCGCTCCCCGGCCAGCTCGCCGAGGTCGGCGAGGAGGGAGCTGACCTCGGTGCGGAAGAGGTCCCGGCCGCGCGAGCTCGCTGCCGAGCGCTTGTTCGCCATGACCGCTCAACTTACCCCCAAAGGGGTCTGATCTGGAGGCCTGTTTTCGACGTGTGACGAGATGGCAGCGGTGGAGATCCGACGTTCGGCCCGCGCGGGGCCCTCGCAGGCCCGGCGAGAGGGAGGATGCCGCCCAGGAGACCGCCGCGGACGCCTGGCGAGGCCGGGCCACACGGAACGAGCCGGAGCGGACCCGGGCGCGGTCGAGAAGGCGATGGCAAAGAGCCGGCGGCCCTCCGCCTCGGCAGCCCCGGGGAGGTCACCCGGCCGATTCGGGAACCTCGACCACGTGGATGTCGCGCAGGTTGCGGAGCCGCTGGGCCACGTCGAGGCCGTAGCCGACGACGAAGCGGTCGGGGATGTCGAAGCCCCGGAAGT
>ODAK010003402.1_pt1 | contig 16480 bp, 16 predicted proteins | sample 1539591 | NCBI WGS metagenome assembly ODAK01 (sample SAMEA3539303, study PRJEB22396) | soil metagenome | biome: tundra; feature: field; material: soil | place: USA | collected 2010-05 | depth 0.15 m
GATCCAGGACCCGGAGCAGAAGATCTCGCGTCCGCGGCAGCTCTACACCGGAGTGGTACATCGCAAACTGCAAACCACGCAGGACGAGAAGGTAGCCGTGAAAGTGGGCTAATAGTTGGAGATGTAGATTCGCAAGACCTGGGGGCGGAACGGTCCGCCCCATTTTTTTGGCCCAGTAGTTCTTTACGTCACCGACTTCTTTTACGGCTCCAAGCCCCGAATCTGCTTCGCGCGCATCCGCCTCCAAAATCTCTTATCGCGCCTGCACAATCCATTGAAAAATCGCAAGTTTTGGCCAATTAAAGTGATCACGAATGGACGAATTTTTGTGCTATAATCAATGCCTGTTGCCGAACCTTTAAGTTATTGACTTTTATAGTAGATAAGGGTTGCCAGAGAAGGTAAACGGACCCGTTGCGGAGTCTGGCTGTGAGCAACGGAAACGCACACTCGATGTGTTGCCGTTGGAATGGAGCAGGATGCCCCCGAAAGATTCCGAGTCCGCCGCATCTGCGGCGCCCGAGACCAACAAACCTCTCGCAGTTCCGAACGAAAAACCCGCCCAGAAAAACGGGAAGAATGGCGATGCTAAATCGGATGGAGAGTACACTGCCGATTCGATCAAGGTGCTGGGCGGCATGGCGGCGGTACGTAAGCGCCCAGCCATGTACATCGGATCGACCGGCGAACTCGGACTGCACCACCTGGTTTACGAAGTGGTGGACAACTCGGTGGACGAAGCCCTCGCGGGATTTGCCGACCACATCGATGTCTCCATTCACATCGACAACTCCATCACGGTTGTAGATAACGGCCGCGGCATTCCGACCGAGGAGATGGACGTGGACGGCGAGCGCCTGCCGGCAGCCCAGGTAGTGATGACCGTGCTGCACGCCGGCGGAAAGTTCGATACCTCGACCTACAAAGTTTCTGGCGGCCTGCACGGGGTTGGTGTTTCCGTCGTCAACGCGCTCAGTCATCTGCTGGAACTTGAGATCTGGCGCGACGGATCGGTTTGGGAGCAGAGCTACTCCAAGGGCGAGCCCACCACCAAGCTGAAAAAGACCGGTACCACCAAGAAGCGCGGTACCAAGGTCCACTTCCTGCCCGACAAGGAAATCTTTGCGACCACGGAATACAACTACGACACGCTGGCCCAGCGCCTGCGCGAGATGGCTTTCCTGAACAAGGGACTGCTCATCACCCTCACCGATGAGCGCACCACCGACCAGAAGACGGGAGAGCCCAAGCGCGCCGAGTTCAAGTACAACGGCGGGATTGCCGAATTCATCAAGCACTTGAATCGTGGCAAGAGCGTGCTGCACGACAAGCCAATCTACATGGAAGCCGAGCGCGACAACGTGGCCATGGAGATCGGGCTGCAATATAACGACGGCTATTCCGAAACCGTATTCAGCTTCGCCAACAACATCAATACCATCGACGGCGGTTCCCATCTCTCCGGCTTTCGCGCCTCGTTGACACGCACCGTCAACTACGCCGGCCAGCAACTCGGCCTCTTCAAGGACGTGAAAGAAAGCCTGACCGGCGACGACGTTCGCGAAGGTCTGGTGGCGGTGGTGAGCGTGAAATTGTCGCAGCCGCAATTCGAAGGTCAGACCAAGGGAAAGCTCAATTCCGATATCGCCGGCACCGTGCAGGCATTCGTAAATGAGCGCCTGGGAGCGTTTTTCGAGCAGAACCCTTCCGTCGCCAAGAAAATCATCAACAAGGCAGTCGAGGCCGCTCGCGCCCGCGAGGCCGCTCGCAAGGCCCGCGATCTTACGCGCCGTAAAGGAGCCCTCGACGGTGGCGGCTTGCCGGGCAAGCTGGCCGATTGCTCCGAACGCAACCCCGAACGCTGCGAGGTCTATCTGGTCGAGGGTGAGAGCGCAGGCGGCACCGCCAAGCAGGGGCGCGACCGCCGCTTCCAGGCCATTCTTCCGCTGAAGGGCAAGATCCTGAACGTGGAGAAGGCGCGCTACGACAAGATGCTGGGCCACGAAGAAATTCGCGCCATGATCACGGCGCTGGGCACGGGCATCGGCAAAGACGATTTCGATGTTTCGAAGCTGCGCTACAGCAAGATCATCCTGATGACCGACGCCGACGTGGACGGCTCGCACATCCGCACCCTGCTGCTCACCTTCTTCTTCCGCCACATGCAGGAACTCATCAAGCGGGGCAACATTTACATCGCGCAGCCGCCGCTGTATCGCATCAAGAAGGGCAAGTTCGAGCAATACATCAAGAATGACGCAGAATTCGTGCGGGTCATGGTGAAACGCGCCGCCGACGGCCTCATCGTCCGCTACGGCGAAGGCGCCGCCGTCCTGGAAGGCGCTCCGCTTACCAAGTTCATGACCACGCTGAACGACTTCCTTGGTTTCTTCGACAAGGTGGATAAGCGCATTCGCGATGAGAAGATTACCGAGGTGTTGCCGAAGGCTGACCTGTTGAAGCGCGTTGACTTCGAGGGTGACAGCAAGAGTGCTCCCAAGAAGATTGTCGCTTTGGAGAAGGCGCTGAAGGGGATTGCCAAGGACCGCGGCATCAAGTCGGTGGAGCGGCGCTTCGAGGAAGAGCACAGCTTGTGGGAATGCTTCTTCGTGAACTCGCAGGGCGCCGAGCACGTTATCAATTGGGAACTGGTCTCCGCGCCTGAGTATCGCCAGATGATGTCGAAATACAAGCAGATCGAGCTCTACATGCAGCCGCCGTACTATATCGAGACGGTGAAGAAGGACGCGGGCTCCGCCTCGAATGGCAAGGAAGAACTCAGCGACGCGGAGCGGGCGGACCAGGAGAAGGCTGAGCAGAAGAGCCCCAAGACCTCCAAGCGCAAGTCTGAGGCGGAAACCGTGGAGAAGGCCTCGGCGCGCGAACTCTTCGATTACGTGCTCAACGAGGGCCGCAAAGACTACACAATCCAGCGCTACAAGGGCCTGGGAGAGATGAGTTCGCAGCAGCTTTGGGAGACCACGATGGATCCCGAGCGTCGTACCCTGCTTTCCGTGAAGCTTGAGGACCTGACCGAGACCGAAACCATCTTCACCACCCTGATGGGCGAAAACGTCGAGGCCCGCCGCAAATTCATCGAAGACAATGCGCTGGAAGTGAAGAACCTGGACATCTAGTGTGAGCCTGCCCGATTATCTGCGTTGCGAGCTGGATGCAGTCTTCTGCGGAACCGCAGTGGGTAACCGTTCCTTTGAACGTGGGCATTACTACGCTGGCCGGGGTAATAAGTTCTGGCGGGCGCTAAGAAATACTGGACTCATTCCCGTTCAGCTAGATCCGTGCCGCGATGCCGAGATCCTGAATTACGGTCTCGGACTAACCGATCTCGTGAAAACACATCACGGCAGCGATAGATCTTTGCCGAAGGGGATGGTAGATCCTGAAGGATTGGCAGCGAAGATTACACGGTATCAGCCCAGATTTCTGGCGTTTAACGGGAAGACAGCAGCAGAGGTTTACCTCGGCAATAAACTCGATTACGAGCTTCAAAACCATAGCATCGGCAGAACAAGAATCTTTGTGCTGCCATCCACGTCGGGTGCTGCGGAGCGGTACTGGGACTTTGGCATTTGGCAGAGATTCGCGATGCTAGTGCGCGGTGAATTATGAAGTGGCGCGATGAAATTGTCGATGAAGTTCGGGCGCCACGCGAAGCTTATGCCGCGCGGTTCAACTTTGATTTAGCCGAAATCTTCAAAGACCTTAAGGCGAAGGAACAGGTGCATGAACGCGACATCGCCCTTCTGCAGCCGCTTGCGTCCAACGCCGGATACCGCAATTTCCCGTTAACTCCCAGTCAAGGGCCCGGGTCCAACCCGACCTTTTTCGTCCTTATTCATAATTTGCCCCAAAATACATAGTCCACAAACCCCGCGTTTGTAGCACAATAGAGCTTCGCACCACCATTGTTCTTTGGGGGCACCATGGCATTCGCGCAAACCCGTGACAATAATCAACCGTCTTTAGAGCTTCGACCCCTTGACCGCTTGACGCTGGGCTTGATTGGAATGGGAGTGATATTCGCTTCCCTGGGGGCCGGCGAAGCCGTCTATCGGCTCGCCTTCTTTGATTTCGATGGAGCGACTGACCGTCTTCCCATCGAAATGTTGTTCGGGCTGACGTTCGCCTGGATGATCACCAAGCTGGTCAGAAAGATCTATCAGCATCGAATGGAAACCTCCGCGAGGATCAACTTGATCTGGGACCGGAACCATAAGATTCGTGACGCGGTCGAAGCCATCACGCCCGTACCGCATCCCGCCAATCACCAGGCGATCCGCGTGATTCGCGAAGAAGTGGACCGCATTGAAGGCGCGCTGACCGACATACTGCCGCGATAAGCGCGCAGTTGTCGTCGCCGGTTGCGTCGCGGTGGTGGCGCAAGTCGTCACAACGTCTGCAACGCAGGCGCCGCTGTTCCGATTGCGGCGCAGCGTGCAACCAGGTCTTAGCTTTTTAGGCTCGTCAAACTCAGCGCGACTGGCCGCCGTTCTTCCCGTCGCCAACCACTCTTCGCCACCAGCAGCATCGGCGTGTTACAACAAAAGCTCATGTCCACTTCGGGTATCCGCTGGCAAGTTGGTGTGCCCCAGATCGTGGCGCTGCTCCTGCTGCTTATGTTTCTCGCGCAGTGTCTTTGGTTCTCCGCCCATGTGCCGTTATTAGCCAAGGAAGGCAATTACGTCGAGGCCGGGTTGCTTCATCTCGAACGGCGGTCCAATGCCGGCACCAGTGAGCGCTCCCCGTTGGCGCCGCTGCTGGCAGGAGTTGCGGCGCGGATCAGTGGCGCCGAAAGTCATTACGCGCGACTCGGCAACTACCGCTTCTGGGTCCGCTTGCCCTTCTTATTTGCCGGGCTGATGCTGGGGGCCTCGCTGTGGTATGTTGCGCGCCGCCTTTATGGGAACATTGGCGGATACGTAGCACTCGGCCTCTACTGCTTTTCGCCGGTGATGGTGGGATGGGCGAGCCAGGCCGGCGCCGTGATCATCGGCGCCTGGGGGGCCTTCGGTCTTATTTTTACCTCCATCGCTGTGGCGCATACGCTGTATGCTCCGCGTGAAGTCGTGCTATGGAACTGGCGGCGAATTCTTCTGATGGGGCTTTCCATGGCCCTCTGCATCGGCGCCCAGTTCTCACTTTGGATTTTGCTGGTTCCCGCGCTCGGCTTCATGCTCTGGGTCGGCCATGTGCGCCGCGGCGCGGCCCTGGCCGTCTTTGCGGCGGCATGTATGGTTGGGCTGGTCCTATTGTGGGCGCTCTACAGCTTTCGTCCCGTGGTTTTCGCTACGGCCCTGGTCAACGCAGACTGGCTGGAAATTTCCTCGCAGACCGTCTCGTGGAAAGCGATCGCTCCGCTTCTGGGGACTTTTTTCCTGCAAAACGGGGTCGGTCTTGTCCTGTTGCTGCTGGTCACCCTGGTCACGTTCGTGGTATGGAAGCGGTCGCGATTCTTTGGCACGGCAGCGCCGTTGCTTACAGGTGTCCTGCTGGTAGTTCTGGCCTTGCGACTGCACTTTGCGGGTTTCACCTTCCTGTTCGTCGCCCTCCCGTTTCTGATTTTGTTTATGGCCGGAGTGTCGGCGGACCTGCTGCAAAGCCGCTACGCACTGCTGGCCAATGCCGTAATCGTCGGCGTGCTGATCGCCAACGCCATGATCGACGTCTACAGCCTGATGCATATTTAACATCCCGAAGCCGATAGAAACTTCCCTGCATCTAACGGGTTGGATTAGACTGAGGGCGTATGAGTGGCGCAAGCCAAGTCGGGTGTCCGAAGGGCTTTAAGTCGTTCAAGCCTCTGGCGCTGATATTGGCGTCGTGCCTCTTGCTGGCCGCGTCCTCATTGGGACAGACGCGATTCGGACAGACGCGTGGTGGTTATCCGCTGCCCTCGGTGAGCTCGATTGGCGCCCATGCTCTCCCGTTCCCCCTTCCTAGCGTTTCGTCAATCCCAAACACTGGTTTCGGGAACGGCTTTCACCACGGAGCGGGCTTCAATCATGGTGGCCGCTTTCGAAGTAGAGGCGAGGCCTTCGCCGTTCCCTACTATTACATTCCATTCGGCGGCTACGGCTACGGCTATGACTACGTAGGCGGGGCCGATATGTATTCCGGACCGCCCGATATGTATTCTGGTCCGCCAATTGGCGCTAACGAGTCGACGCTGCACATCATCGTGGAGCAGGCGCCAGGGCAACTGTACCGTGCCCCAGCGGATGACCCGCAAGCGATCTCTGCGCCACCTCCGCGGACGGTCCAGCAGCAAGCCTCCCCAGCGCCGGATGCAAAGCCGCTCGAGCCGACCGTGCTGGTTTTTCGCAATGGGCATCAGCAGGAAGTAACTAACTACGCCATCATGGGTCAAACGGTTTACGTCCTGGACGATCGCACCCGGAAGATTTCGCTCGCCGACCTGGACGTTCCCGCCACCGTCAAGGCGAATGATGATCGCGGCATGGAATTCAAGGTTCCTCCGCAAAAACCAGCGCCGAAGAGAGCTGATATTGAGTTGAAGGTCCCTGCCCAACCGGAAACAACCTCGCCCGCCAACATCGCTTCGATCGCGCCGTAAGCGAGGCGTCGTGCTACGTACCATTTCAATTTCAATGCGCTTCTGAAATGGGCTTCCAACTGCTATAATTGTAGGCGATTCCTGGCGAACAAACTCAGCAGTTACAGCTATTTGCGCGCAATTCGGCAACCTTGGCGATAGTGTGGAAAAGCCACTTCCGCGTCGCAACAACGCACTGAAAGAAGGCAAAAGCTGACGGCTGATAGCTGAAAGCTGATAGCTACCATGGCAGACGATCCGAACCAGCAATTACCGCTCGACCCCGCAGGAGCCGGCGGGGGCAATGTGCAGCCCGTCAACATTGAAGAAGAGATGCGGCGTTCGTATCTCGACTATTCGATGTCCGTCATCATTGGACGTGCTTTGCCCGATGTACGCGACGGCTTGAAGCCCGTGCATCGTCGCATTCTGTATGCGATGCACGACATGGGTGTGCTTCACAACCGCAAGCACATGAAGTGCGCCGGCGTCGTCGGTGAGTGCCTGAAGAAGTACCACCCTCATGGCGACACCGCGGTATATGACGCGATGGTGCGCCTCGCGCAATCTTGGAGCCTGCGCTATCCGCTGATTGACGGCCAGGGCAACTTCGGTTCAGTGGATGGAGATCCTCCGGCAGCCTACCGGTATACCGAATCACGCCTCGCTGAGATCGCGGAAGAGCTGCTGGCCGACATCGACAAGGACACGGTTGATTTCGTCGCTAACTTCGACGACACCACGGTGGAGCCGATGTTGTTGCCGACCAGGATCCCCAACCTGCTGGTGAACGGATCGAACGGCATCGCCGTCGGCATGGCGACCAACATTCCGCCGCACAACCTGACCGAGATCGTGGACGCCTGCATCACGCTGGTGAACAATCCGCATGCCACCCTAGCCGACTTGTTGAAACATGTGCAGGGCCCGGATTTCCCCACGGCTGGCTTCATCTACGGACGCAGTGGCATTACCGAAGCCTATCGCACCGGACGCGGGCGCTTCATGATGCGCGCCAAGGCTGCCATCGAGCACCTCACCAAGGACAAGGACGCGATCATCGTCACCGAGATCCCCTACCAGGTCAACAAGGCAAAGCTGGTCGAACGCATCGCCGAACTGGTGAACAACAAGGTCATTGACGATATCAGCGATGTCCGCGACGAGAGCGACCGCGACGGCATGCGCATCGTCATCGAACTGAAGCGCGGCGCCGAAGCCCAGATCGTGCTCAACCAGCTCTTCAAGCACACCTCGATGCAGGAGAGCTTCAGCATGATTTTCCTGGCCATCATCAACGGCCAGCCCAAGGAGATGGGCCTGGTGCAGGCCATCCAGTACTTCGTCGATCATCGCATTGACGTAGTGCGGCGGCGCACCTCCTATCTGCTGTTGAAGGCGCGCGAGCGCGAGCACGTCCTCGAGGGCTACCAGGTCGCGCTGGACCGGGTGGATGACGTGATCCGCATCATTCGTGGCAGCGAGAACCGCGCCGAGGCCCGGACCAGCCTGGTGGAGTATTTCTCCGGCAAGACGGTAAGTATGTCCGAAGGAAAGTCGGGTAAAACGGCATTACTAAAGGGCCTGGTTCCTTCGCAGCTCACGCGTCCCTTTGACACCGTGCAAGCCGATGCCATCCTGGAATTGCAGTTGCATCGCCTGACCCGGTTGTCGATCGACGAAATTCTGAAGGAATTGGCGGAAGTCCGCGGCCGCATCGCCGAATACGAATCGATTCTCGCCAGCGAAAAGAAACTGCGTGGCGTCATCATCAAAGAACTCGAAGAAGTCAAAAAGAGATTCGGCGACGCGCGCCGCACCGTCATCCAGGACGAAGCGGTCGAGATCAGCCTGGAAGACCTGATTGCCGACGAGCAAGTCGCCGTCACGGTGAGCCACTCCGGCTACATGAAGCGCACGCCGATTTCGACCTATCGGCAGCAGCGCCGCGGCGGCACTGGCCGCAAGGGCATGAGCACGCGCGAGGAGGACTTCGTCGAAAACCTCTTCGTGGCGTCCACCCACGATTACATCCTGGTGTGCACCAACAACGGGCGCGTGTACTGGCTCAAGGTGTACGAAATCCCAGAGTTGAGCGCTGCCGGCAAGGGCAAAGCGATTGCAAGTCTCGTCTCCTTACAAGCGGGCGAGAGCGTACGCGCGCTACTCGCGGTGCGCGATCTGGAAGAAGAGGGCAAGTACGTTTTCTTCGCCACGCGCAGCGGAACGGTGAAGAAGACGCCGCTGAAGGACTTCAGCAACGTGAGGTCGAATGGCATCAACGCCATTGCCATCGAGAAGCAGGACGAACTCGTGGCCGCCAGTTGTACCGACGGCAGTCAGATCGTTTTCCTCGCCACCCACGACGGCAAGGCGATTCGATTCGAGGAAGAGGACGTACGGCCCATGGGTCGCCAGGCCCATGGTGTCCGCGGCATGAGGCTGGGCAAAGGCGACTACATTGTCGGCATGGCGGTCACTCCCAAGGAGCGCAAGAAGAACGGCGACGAGCAGGGGGCGAACCTCATCCTCTCGGTCACCGAGCAAGGCTACGGCAAGCGCACCGACGTGGATGAATACCGCCTGCAGGCCCGCGGCGGTGGGGGCGTCATTAACGTAAAAACCACGGCGCGCAACGGCAAGGTGGTTTCCATCATGCTGGTGAACGAAGAGTCGGAGGTGATGGTCATCAGCCAGTTCGGCAAGATCATACGCATCGGCACCAAGACGATCCGTGAATGTGGACGCTCCTCACAGGGTGTGCGCCTGCTGCATCTGGAGGAAGGCGATCGGGTGGCCGCCACTTCGCTCATTCCCCCGGAAGAGGCCAGCGAAAACGAGAACGGCGAGGGCTTGCTGCTGCAGTAGCAAGGCTGAAAAAACTAAGAGTGCATCCTCATGCCCCTTTACTTCAATGCGAAAGCATTACCGGCCCCGACTAACGAATATGTTGCTTGGGTTGATGTGATGGGAGTGCAGTCAGCGATGTCCCGTTCGCTAAATATCACCGCGAACTTCGTCTTCAAGCTGCATACGGCAGCGCTTCAGGCGCCGAACACCGCGGGATTGCGCCTCTATCCAGTTATGGACGGACTCTACATAGCGTCTTCCAACCAAGCGGCAATCCTCGACTTCTTGCGGTCCGTATTCAGCGCCATTGCGGAAACTTTCATCAATGAGACCGAGAACATGCATCGCTTCATTGTTCGCGGTGCCCTCGCCTTTGGACCGGTGATCCACGGGGCTAATGTAAAATCGAGTGCCGCGAAGGTTTTCGGGACTCCGGCAGGAGGTAATTACAAGGATGCCATACTGCTTGGAATGCCGATGGTTCAATCGCACTTGGCTGAAAAAGACGCCCCACCGTTCGGAATCTTCGTGCACGAGTCAGCACGAGCGTTCGCACCTGCAGGGGCCGTGCCACTGCATCACGTGTAGTAGACATGGTTCAACCCCAAGAACGACACCGCATGGAAACCTCTCTCCGCGGCCCTTGAGAGTTACTTTAAGTGGTACCGTGCTCGTTCGAATTTGATGCTCTATGATCGGCAACGAATTGAGGCCCACTTGGATTTGGCGCGGCAGTACTTCTGTACGAGCCAATAAAACCCCGTAAAACCACGTAGACACGCTATTCCGGTACCACTTGTACCTCGATTTGGTAGCTCTCAACGTTTCTGCAAAACCGCAGTCCAAGATCAGTCAGTCTTCCGTTTGTCGCTAATATTCGGCCATGCTGGTAGATTTTTTCAACCAGCCTTAGATCCTGTAGGCGCTCAGTATCTTGATCGATCAACGCACGCACATCATGTCCTAATTGCTCCGAGACCAGCTTGACCCATTCGTCTGGTGTAACCTGATTACGTCCACGGATTTCACCTTTTTTTTTCACTGCAAGTTCTTCGAGGGTCCTGTCCTTTGCTAGCTGGTAACAGGCTTTGAGCAATAGAAGGTGACCAGAAGTGAGTTGCTTCGCAAGTTGAAACAACTGGTACGCCAAAACCCTCTCGCCGTCCGCTGCGCTCACCGAATTGACCGAGAAAAACATCGCTTTAAGTGCTTCCATCCGATCCGGGTCTGGACACTCGTTGTCTATGATCGTCAGAAGCTCCACCCAGCTCTGGTATCCGTACTTCGTGTCCCCAAAGTTTTCGTCGATTTTGCCCTTCTTGCGAAAACCTTCGACCTCTCGCGCGAACTCTTCGAAAAGATGGCCCTTTAGCACAGCTTGTGCAATCTTCCCCCCGAACACGGCCAATTGCTTCGGGCCTTCGGCAAGCATTCCAGTTACCAACTCTGCGATGAATCCAAGAGGCTGCTCAAGAAAGTCAGCTATGACCTCCGGCTTGGGATCGTAAAACAGCCTCGAATAATCTCTGCGTTTGATAATGTATGAAGGCTCATCGTTAGCCATGCACGCTCCTTGTAGGCATGTTTCGGCGGCCTACCCGCTGCTAGCGGATGACATGGATGCGGACGTTCAACTTGAGCCCTTTCCATGTTTTGTCGGCGGTGTAGACAGGAGCCTTCAGCGCTATTCCCAGCGCTAGGCACGCGCAGTCTCCCAGTGACAGGCCCAGGTGCCGCGTCAGGGCAGTCAGACTTCCAGCAATCCGGGCGTGTTCCTCGTTGAAAGGCACCGCTTCCCGAATGGGACTGGTGGTATCTTCCCAAGCTTCGTCGGGAGACCACCCGCGACTCACCAGCTTGGCTTGTACTTCGGCAAGATTGACCGTGCTGCCGACTGCACCGGCAAGCAGTTCGGGCGTGAGTTTCTCGTGTCCTGCCTCTCCGTGAATGACCGCGAGAATTACGGAAGCATCGAGCACGATTTTATTCATTTTTGGCGGCCTCGCGGCGTTCCGCAAGCAATTCGCGGACCAGCGACGTCCCGGGTTTTACATATTGCCGGGCGCGGCGCTGTGCCCGCTGAATGCGGCGCTGCTGGGTGGTGATTCGCAATTCGTCTCCCTGAAGGCACAGCACAACTTCATCTCCAACCTCAATGCCAAGCGCCTTGCGGAATGCCGCGGGAATGACGACGCGACCGTTCTCATTTACCCGCTGCCGGATTTCTTTTTCCATGTCACACTCCCTTCAAAGTGACATAATTCTAACATAATGTCACGACAACGATCACCCTCCCAGTTCGGGTAGAATCTGACAGAGGTCAGGACTTCGGGGGGTTCCTATGGACAAAGTCAATCTGGCGCAGAAATTGTCGCTGTTTAGCGACCAGTACAGTCCTAAGATCGTGGGCGAGGTGAACGACGCCTACGTGAAGCTGGTGAAGGTGCAAGGGGAGTTCATGTGGCATCACCACGACGAGGAAGACGAGCTGTTCTTTGTGCTGAAAGGCGCCCTGCGCATGAAGGTGCGCGAGAATGGCACGGAGCGCGACTTCATGGTGAATCCGGGTGAATTCATCATCATCCCCCGTGGCGTCGAGCACTTTCCTTCCGCCGACGAGGAAACCCACGTGATGCTGCTGGAGCCGAAGACCACGCTCAACACAGGCAACGTCGCCAGCGAGCGCACGGTCCACGACTTGCAGCGAATCTAGGCCCGGGCCTGCTTCTTCACTTGTCCCACATTGTGGGGTAGGGCCTGAAGCATCTCGCGGACGGTGCGCTTGAAGATGGGGTGGCGCACCTCAGGGGCGATCTCAGCCAGCGGTTCCAGGACGAATCGGCGTTCGTGCATGGCCACGTGGGGCACATCTAACTGCGCCGTGTGGACCACGGAATTTCCAAACAGCAAGATGTCGATATCGATGGTGCGCGGGCCTTTCGGTTGGCTGCGACGGCGGCCCATCTGCTGCTCAATTGCCAATGCCTTCGACAGAAACAGCTTCGGCATCAACTTGGTGCGTAGCGCCACCGCACAGTTGAGGAACCACGGTTGCGCCGTGAACTCCATCGGCTCGGTCTCATAGAACGACGACACTGCAAGCACGTCACCCAGTTCGGCGAGTTTCTCAATCGCTGAACCTAGATTGGCCTCGCGGTCGCCCACGTTGGAGCCGAGCGAAAGATAGACAGTCTTTTCCACGCATGTATGTTAATCCGTTGGTGGGTGTTGGGTGGAGCACGCCTTTCAGGCGTGCATAACTGACGTCAGTTCCGGATCGCGCTTTAGCGCCTGAGGTAATGTTTCCGTCACCTCAGTGGCTAAAGCCGAATTCAGAGGCAATGGTCAAATGCACCGCTGAAGCGGTGCTCCACCCGGATACACCAACTCAGAATTTTCTAGTCAGCGGCGGCGACGGGCTCGGCCGGCCAATTGGCCACCGCAGCTTCGTCCAGGGTAACTTCTTCCGCATAGGTCGGATCGCGCAGAATACGGGAGACGATAGCGGTATGCATGGCGTGTCCGGCGCGGTCGGCTTTGACGTAGCCCAGGATGTGCTTGCCGAACAAGGCAAGGTCACCGATCAGGTCCAGCACCTTGTGTCGCACGAACTCGTCGCTGTAGCGCAGCGGTGGGTTGTCAATTCCTTCGGGGGTAAGCACAATGCAGTTCTCGCGCGAGGCGCCGCGGATGAGGCCCATGTTCAGCATGGCGTGCTGTTGCTCGAGGAAACCGAACGTCCGCGCTGAGGCGATCTGCTCCACATAGCTGCCATTGGAAAGCTCGACCTGGAACCTTTCGCTGCCAATCAGCGGATGCGGAAAGTTAATTGCATAGCTTACGGAGTACCTTTCCGCCGGATACACGCCGATGAACTTGTCGCCTTCCCGCATTTCGTAGGGACGCAGAATCTTGAGGTACACGCGTTTGCGCCGTTGCTGGCGCAGGCCCGCTTGGGTGAGCATCTCCACGAACGGTAGCGCGCTGCCATCCAGGATGGGAAGTTCGAGGTTGTCGAGCTCCACGGTGGCATTGTCCACACGCATCCCGATGAATGCCGACAGCAGGTGCTCGGTGGTGGAGATGAGCACGCCCTTCTTCATCAAGCTGGTGGCGTAACTTACTTTGGCAACATTGCGACTGATGGCTTCCACTTCAAAGCCGTCGAGATCGATGCGACGAAAGACAATCCCAGTGCCGGTGGGAGCAGGCAGGATGCGCAGACGAACCGGTGCTCCGCTATGGAGACCGACGCCGCTGCATTCGACGGGATTCCGAGTTGTTCTTTCGTAGACCAAAGAAAAAGACTGACAACAGCACAGAGGATAAGATTACAATTCCAGCGAGACTCTGGTTGTTGTATTTCTACAACAAGAGGTGTCGGAATAAGCACTCCACTCGGTAACTGGAGCCCGCTGGTTACTAGACTAACTATCGTACATTAAATAGCTTAGACAACATCTCGCAAGGATGAACGCGCCGGGATGACCTGCACCTCCAGGTTTACTGAAAAAATTCCGCTAGCACCAATATCTGGGAAAACCGCTTTGGGCGACGCTGGCGCCGCCGAAAGCGGCAGCCGAACCGCTTCGAGGGGCGACGGCATGCCACGTCCAAACCTCGACGGCTTGGATCCGATCAGGTAAGGTGAACATTCGCCGGACTCCAGATAGAATGCTCCATTCCAGTCGATTTCAGGAATCTGACACATCGACTGGCCTTGCCGCCAGTAAAGGCGCAGAAAAAGGAAGGAGACTCCATGATTGTCGGTGTTCCCCGTGAGACTTTTCCGGGGGAGCGGCGCGTGGCGCTTATACCTGCGGTGGTCCCCAGCTATACCAAGGTGGGTGTGGAAGTTATGGTGGAAACCGGGGCTGGCATGGAAGCCGGCTACCTGGATGCCCAGTACATTGATAAGGGCGCCAAGATTGTCGCCACCCGCGAGGAGGCATTCCGCGCCGATGTGGTGGTGCAGGTGCTGTGTTACGGATCGAATGACAAGACTGGAGCGGCGGATTTGCCCCTGCTCCACCGTGGGCAAGCTTTGATCGGATTTCTCCGGCCACTCGGCGACATCCAGAGCGTCCAGGCAGTTGCGGAGACTGGGGTCTCGGCTTTTTCGATTGAGCTAATGCCCCGCATCACGCGGGCCCAAAGTATGGACGCGCTCTCCTCGATGTCAACCATCGCTGGCTACAAGGCGGTGGTGATTGCCGCCGATACTCTGCCTCGAATCTTTCCGATGATGACGACCGCAGCCGGCACTATTACGCCATCGCGGGTGCTGGTGATCGGCGCCGGCGTTGCCGGTCTGCAAGCCATAGCAACCGCCCGCAGATTGGGCGCAGTGGTGTCGGCCTACGACCTGCGCCCCGCCGTCAAGGAGCAGGTCCACAGCCTGGGTGGGCGGTTTGTCGAACTCCCCATCGAGGCGGCCGATGCCCAGGATGCCGGTGGCTATGCGAAGGCGCAGGACGAATCGTTTTATCAGCGCCAGCGCGAATTGCTGGGAAAGGTAGTCGCCGAGAGCGACGTGGTGATCACGACGGCGGTGGTTCCTGGGAAGAAGTCGCCGGTGCTGGTGACCAAGGAGATGGTGGCCGGCATGGCGCCAGGCTCCGTCATCATAGACTTGGCGGCGGAACGAGGAGGCAACTGCGAGCTGACACAGACGGGCGAGCAGGTGGTCGAGCACGGTGTCACCATCATTGGAACCATCAACCTGGCCAGCACGGTCCCGTATCATGCCAGCCAGATGTACAGCAAAAACCTTACAAATTTCCTATTGCACATGGTGAAGGATGGAAAACTTGTGCTGGATTTGGAAGATGAGATCACTCGCAGCACCCTGGTCACTCAGGGAGGTGAAGTGGTGAACCCACGAGTGCGGGAGTTCTACTCGCTGCCCGCCCTGGTCTCTCAATCGAAGGAGGCAAGCTAATGGTCAAGGCTGATCTGATCAACAGCCTGTACGTTTTTATACTCGCGGCATTTATCGGATTTGAAGTGATTCGCCGGGTATCGCCGCTGCTGCACACACCGTTGATGTCGCTGACTAACGCGTTGGACGCGATCGCGGTTGTCGGCGCCATCATTCTCGCGGGTGAGCACAAGAGCACGCTCGCGACCGTGCTGGGTACGGTTGCAATCGTCGCTGCCACCAGTAACGCCGTGGGCGGATTCATCATTACCGACCGCATGCTCAAGATGTTCAAATCCAGCCGGACACAAAAGCCATGATCCCAGGGAGCGAATACGTCATAGAGATCACCTACATCGTCGCTGCCGTCCTCTTCATCCTCGCGTTGAAGTGGTTGAGTTCGCCAGTCACCGCGCGGCGCGGCGTTTGGGCGGGCGAAGCGGGAATGGTGTTGGCCGTTGCCGGCACGCTTCTGTATCACGGCATCGTGGACTACAAGTGGCTCGCCATTGGGCTGGTCCTGGGCGCGATCATTGGTGTCCCGCTTGGCAACGTCGGAATGACTGCCGTCCCGCAGCGAACTGCATTGAGCCATGCCTTCGGCGCGCTTTGCGTAACCCTGGTGGGAACCGCGGAGTTCTACCTGCGGGCCCCTAATGTTCCGCCGTTCATGATGTCGGTGCTTTCGCTGGAAGTCATCCTCGGCGGTCTCACCGTTACCGGCAGCTTGATGGCCGCGGGCAAGCTTCAGGAAATCTTGCCGCAGCGGCCGATCACCTATAAGGGGCAGAATTTCGTCAACCTGGCGATGCTGGCGATAGCCGTCGCCATCGCCGTTCGCCTCGTGCTGCATCCCGAGGCCATGGTCCTGTATCCGTTCATGGTGGGGATCGCGCTAGTGTTCGGCGTGATGATGATCGTCCCCATTGGCGGCGCCGACATGCCGACCGTGATCTCGCTGCTGAATTCCTACGCCGGACTTTCCGCTGCCGCCATGGGTTTCCTTCTCAATAGCAAGCTTCTGATCGTGGCGGGCTCGCTCGATGGAGCGTCGGGCTTCATTCTCTCCGTCAACATGTCGAAGGCGATGAACCGCTCGTTCACCAATGTGCTGTTCGGAGCGTTCGGACAGGTGC
>ODAK010003403.1_pt1 | contig 16478 bp, 11 predicted proteins | sample 1539591 | NCBI WGS metagenome assembly ODAK01 (sample SAMEA3539303, study PRJEB22396) | soil metagenome | biome: tundra; feature: field; material: soil | place: USA | collected 2010-05 | depth 0.15 m
GACCACCGAGATCTACACTCTTTCCCTACACGACGCTCTTCCGATCTCGAGAAGTGATTTTTAAATCTTGTAGCTTGTTACCACGTTTCACACGAATACAAATAGCCAATGGTTGGGTGTGGGAATGGTTTATTTCATTTCTTTATTTTTAAATTTCAATTGTTTAATGGTTCTGTTCCGCGTTTAAAAACATAATCGCTATAAAGAAGATATGCTCCTGAAGTAACAACTGCTTCGCCAACTTTTAATCCTGAAATAATTTCAATATTTGTTTTTGTTTGAATTCCTGATTGTACTTGTCTTGCTTCAAATGAACCATCGTTATTGCGAATCCAGACATGCGTTTTTTTTCCACTTTGAATAATAGCATCAATAGGAATTGTAATTGCATCTTTCACTTTAGATTTAAGAACAACATAAGCGAGCATGCCGGGAATAAATTGTTTTCGTGTATTTGAAATTTTTATTCGGATAACATTGATTTTTGTTCCCGTTTGCAATTCGGGATTTGAAAAATCAATTGTTCCATCCATTATTTCTTCGGGAAATGCTTCCGGAATTATTTGTAATTTTTCTCCTTCATTAATGAAATCAAGTTCGTTGGAATACACTTGCGCTTCCACCCACAGTGTGCTTAAATCCGCCAGCTTAAAAATAATACTGCCTTCATTAATTTCATCTCCTTCTTTGTATGGAATTTCTGTTATCGTGCCATTAACCTTACTGTAAACGGGATTAATGATTTTCGCTTCTTTTTCTTTTTCTAATTTTTTTATTTGTTCTTGTGTTAATCCCCATAGCAACAGTTTATTTTTTGCTGATTCGATTAACTCATTATTATTGGCGGATACAGTTCCAAATTCATTAAGTGTCAATAAATATTCTTCTTCTGCGAGCATCAATTCGCGGCTATAAATTTCATAAATGATTTCGCCTTCTTTAATTTCTTGTCCGGCTATTTTAAAATAGATTTTTTCAATTCGTCCATTAAATCGTGATGATACTTGCTGTTGCAGGTTTTGGTTGATAGTAAAAACGCCGGTTAAAGTTCTTTCGTTTCCAATACTTCCCATTCTGACCGTATCAGTTTTAATGTTCGCAAGTTTTATTTGTTCGTCACTTAATTTAATTAAATGTAAAGAGGTTTTGTCAATCAGAACTTTTACTAATGGCATTTTGCAAATAGGGCACAGTCCTGGTTGTTTCTCCATTACCTGCGGATCCATTGAGCAAGTGTAAAATTCATTTTCGCCGATAATTTCTGTTGGTTTGGTGTTGCAGGAAAAAATTAACAAACAAGAAACAAGAGCCAAGAGCCAAGAGCCACGAACCAAGCGAATTCGCGGTATCTTAAATCTTGAATTTTGAATCTTAAATCTTAAATTGAATTTATTTTTCATCTTCATTTATTTTTACAAATCCTTCGCTGTCGGTTAAATAATGTGCTTCTTCTGCAATCATACTTGATTCCGTCAAACCATCGGTAATCTCAACCATTCCCATTGTACTTACTCCTGTTTCAACTTTTACGGCTTTAAAAGAATTTTCTTTTTGCAGCCACGCAATTTTACTTTTTCCCAAATCTACAATTGACGATTTAGGAACCCAAAGTGTTTCTAAACTATCCGCAATAATAGTAGCGTTTACTAAACTTCCAATTTTATGCTGATGATTTTCGTTATTCATATTTACTCTAACAGTTAATGTTTTCGCACCGTTGCTGAATACAGGTTCAATAAAATCAACTTTGCCGGTCATCATCATACTTGAATCATTATTGATAAAATAATTCACTTTCTGTCCCGAATGAATTTTACTAATATCGGATGCTTTTACTTTCAGCATTACCACAGCTTTATGTGAATTGACCACATTGAATAAAACTTTTCCGCGTTCAACATACATTCCTTCTTTTGCAGAAAGCACAGTACTTTTCTGATTATCATTAGAAGTTATAGATGATGTTTTCGAGTCAATCATTTCATATACAAACCCATCATACTTGCTATAAACAGGGATAGTTTGCTTAATTATTTTTGTATTTTCAATCTCTGTAATTTGCTCATTTGTTAATTGCAGTAATATTAATTTTTGTTTGGCAGCGTCAATTAATTCTTTTTCTTCCGGAGAAGTTTTTAATAAATAAATCAAATTTTCCTGAGCATTTACAATATCTGCGCTATATATTTCAAAAAGTATATCGCCTTTTTTTATCGGTTGATAATTAAATCGGACATGCAATTTATCTATGCGACCATTATACAGTGATGCAATATCGTATTTAGAAAAATTATCATAATCTATGTAACCCATTGTTGCCATGTGAAGAGGAAGTTTTTTGTACGTTGGATGAATGATTTTAATTTTAGAAAGTACGTTTGATGACACAGGTTTTAAATCAGTTACAATATTTTGAGTCGATCTATCGGACTGTTGTTCTGTTTTTTTTTCTTCGCAAGAAAATGAGCAAACAAAAAATAAAGCATACGAAAATGCAATTATCTTTTTATGATAACCGAAATAAATCTTTTTAATATTAATTTTATTTTTGCTCCAGTTCTTTTTCATATTCTACTTGAAGATATAAGAGTTCTTCGATTTTACTCAGGTATTCAGTTCTCGCCATATTCAATGCTTCCCAAGCATCCAACACAACAAATAAACTTTCTTTATTCTGTCCGTAAGCTAACTGAGAAGTGTTAAGATTATTTTGTAGTGCAGGAATAATACTTTCATTATAAATTTTAATTTGTTGTTTAGAATTTTTAATTGAGAAAATAATTGTTCCTAATTTTCCAGTGGTTTCATTAATAATGATTTGCTTTTCCCATTGCAGTTCCGTTATTTCAAAATCCAATCCTTTTACATTCGCTTTATATTCTTTAGACGACCATGGAACAATAGGAATAGTCATCATTCCCATAACAGTGAAAAAATTTGGACCTGTACTAAAAGGTGTCATATTATTATATCGAATTCCAAAATCCGGTTTGCGTTTTATTGATTCCATAGTTTGTTTGTATCTCAAAATGTCCGCTGATTTATCAAGCGCTTTTAAGTCGCTTCGGCTATTTTGAAAAAGTGCGCTATCGGGAATATTTATTTCATAATTCTTTATTTGAAAAGTTGTATCTATATCGAACAGAAAATTTTTATCCGTGTTCATCAATGTATTAATTGCAAAGTTTTTTTGTCGTATTTCATTTTCTTTCATTGCTATCATACTCTGTAATTGCGCCAGACGGGCTTTTGTTTTGTATATCACATTTAGCGAACCGTCGGAATTTGAGTAATTGTTTTCTGCCGACTTTATCATTATTCCGATTAATGATTCACTTTCTTTTAATACAATTAATTTCTTTTTTAAAATAATCCATCCGTAATAATTATTTTTCGCGGATGCAAAAAGTTGATTCTGTATATAATTTTTATTTTCTGTTTGTTCCGAACTCATAGATAACATATAGTCCTCTTTCGCTTTTAATTTCTGTTGATTTGGAATCATTTGCTCAACGGAAAGCATAACAGAACCGGTACTTGCAGGATTTTTATAAGGAGTCATCCATAAGCCGGTACCAACAACAGGCGCTTCCCAATTTTTTGCTCCTTCCGCGTAAGCATTGATAGCATTGACTTTGGCATTATACATTTGAAGATTAGGATTATTTTTTTCTATTCGCATTAAAACAGAATCAAGCGAAAGCGTTTGAGCATTCGCACGAACAAACAATAAACAACAAACTACAAACAACAAACTCTTTTTCATTTTTCTCAATGTTTTATTGATGATTCGACCATATCCATTTTTCCGAATTTATTTAACTCATATCTTTTTACCATTTCAAACACTACGGGAGTTGTGAGTAACACATGTATTGATGACGTGAACACCCCGCCAATCATAGGAAGTACGATTGGTATCATCACATCGCTGCCAACTCCGTGCGACCAAAGGATTGGAATTAAACCAAACAACGCAACGCATACAGTCATTATTTTCGGGCGCAATCGCTGTGCTGCCCCGCGATACACAAATTCTGTCAAATCTTCATCAGAAATAGTTTCTCTTGAATTTCCTTTCAGTTCAACTAATTTATGCATGGCTTCGTGCAAATAAATTACCATAAAAATGCCTGTTTGTACTGCAATGCCAAACAATGCAATAAATCCTACGGCTACCGCGACAGATAAATTTACATCATAAAAATAAATCATAAAGACTCCACCAATGAGTGCGAACGGAACAGTGATGATACTGAAAAAGGCTTCCCGTACGGATTTGTAAACCATATACAGAACAAGAAAAATAATAAATAATACAATCGGAATAATTATTTTCAAAGTGTTTGAAGCACGAATTTGATTTTCATATTGTCCGCTCCATTCAATAAAATATCCTTTGGGAAGCTTTTTAATTGTTTCATTTACTTTTTTCTGTGCATCCTGAACAGCACTGCCAAGGTCGCGTCCACGCACATTGAATAATACAGTTCCTCTCAATAATGAATTTTCAGATTGAATCATTGGCGGTCCTTCTGCAAAATAAATATCCGCGACAGAAGAAAGTGGAATCGGTCCAAAATCTTTTGTTTGAATAATTGTTCGTTTAATATCTTCCAACGAATTTCTGTAATCCTGTGCCAGTCGTACATTCACGCTGAATCGTTTTCTTCCTTCAATGGTTGTAGTCAATTTCATTCCGCCAATTAACGATTCAATTACCCTATTCACATCATCTTCATTTAATCCGTATCTGCCGATTTCTTCTTTATTTATTTTTATATCAATATATTTTCCTCCTGTAATCGGCTCTGAATATAGGTCTTTCACGCCATCCATTCCGGTTAATTCCTGTTTTACTTTTTGCGCGATAACATTTATTGTATCCAGATTATCTCCCAAAATTTTTACTCCAACATCTGTTCTTATTCCTGTAGAAAGCATATTGATGCGGTTAATAATCGGTTGTGTAAAACCATTTACCGTTCCCGGAATTTGTAGTTTTGCATTTAATTCATTGATGATATCTTCTTTTTTTATTCCCGCTCTCCATTCATTTTTTGGTTTTAAAAGTATGATTGTTTCTATCATACTTATCGGAGAATTATCTGTCGCAGTTGAAGCTCTGCCTGCTTTTCCCAATACATTTAAAACTTCAGGAACACTTTTAATTATTTTATCCTGAACTTGTAAAATTCTTTTTATTTCAGAATTGCTTGCATCAGGCATCGTTACAGGCATAAATAAAATACTGCCTTCATCAAGCGGAGGCATAAATTCTGTACCCAAACTCATCATCATTGGAATGCTTATACAGAGCGCGATAAAATTTATTCCAATCGTTGTTTTTCTCCATTTCAAACAGATTTTAATTATTGGAGAATACAGTTTTTGTAAAATATTATTTACAGGATTTTTTGTTTCAGATTTAAAATTTCCTTTTAAGAAAAATAAAATTAGCACCGGAACAAGCGTAACGGCAATGAATGCGTCAATCAATAAAATAAAAGTTTTAGTCCAAGCCAATGGCGAAAATAATTTTCCTTCCTGTCCTGTTAAAAGAAAAACAGGAAGAAATGACGCGACAATAATGATAGTAGAATAGAACGCGCCTTTTCCTATTTGACGGCAGGCTTGCTCAATAATATGGAGGCGTTGTTCTTCTATTATTTTATTTTTTTCTTGGCTCATTGTAATTAATATTTTTCAACTTTCTCTAAATCCATTCCGCATTTTGGACACGTTCCGGGTTTATCACTTGTAACTTCAAGATGCATTGGACATTGATAGAACACTGTGCCCTTAGCAAGTTTCGTGGTATCTAACATTTGCATTTGCTGAGTTTCAATATTTTCTTTTTTTGAATCGTCTGTTGACTGATTATTGCAAGCACTTATTGTGAGTGCAAAAGCAAGGACTGATAACTTAATTGTTTTTTTCATTTTATTTTTATTTTAGAGTTTAGATATTAGAATTTAAAAATCTTTTATGTCGAATTTTCATTTTGATTTTCTGATAAATGCCTATATGCATTTTCAACCATCACTATTCCATCATCAACTACAACGCCTATTGCCAGAGCAATTCCGGTTATTGACATAATGTTGGATGAAATTCCGAATGCTTGCAGTAGAATAAAACTTGCCGCAATAGAAACAGGTATTTGAATAATAATAATAAATGCGCTGCGCCAGTGAAAAAGAAATAATAATACAATTAATGAAACCACTGTCATCTCTTCCATTATGGTTTTCCTTACTGATGAAATTGCGTTTTCAATTAATTCGCTTCTATCATAAACTATTTTAAATTTCACTCCTTCAGGTAAACCTTTTTCAACCTCTTGCATTTTTTTCTTTACATCAGTTATTACCTTATCAGCATTTTCTCCATAACGCATAACAACAATGCCTCCAACGGTTTCGCCTTCTCCATTCTCATCAAAAATTCCAAGTCGCAAATCTCCACCCATCTGAACTGTTGCAATATCTTTTATAAGGATAGGGGTTGTTCCATCTTTCCCAACAGGAATATTTTCCACATCAGCGAGGTTTTTAATATAGCCCAAGCCGCGAACAATATAGCTCATATCGTTCATTTCAAATTTTCTTCCGCCAACATCATTATTGTTTGCCTTCACTGATTTTAAAATATCTGATAAAGAAATGTTATAATAATTTAATTTATTGGGGTCAATATTTATTTGGTATTGCTTCTGAAAGCCCCCGAAAGAAGCCACTTCGCTCACACCTTTCACCGTCTGTAATCCATACTTGATATACCAATCTTGTAAAGCCCGTTGTTCGCCCAAATCAAAACCGGGCGCATCAAGTGTGTACCAAAAAATATGTCCAACCCCTGTTCCGTCAGGACCAAGATTAGGAACAATTCCTTCGGGAAGCAATCGCTGTGCATAGTTCAAGCGTTCCAGCACTTTTGTTCTTGCCCAATAAATATCCACATCATCTTCAAACACCACATAAACAAAGCTCATTCCGAACATTGACGAAGCGCGAATGTTTTTTATTTTTGGAATACCTTGAAGGTTAGAAGCAAGCGGATAAGTAATTTGGTCTTCGATAACCTGCGGACTTCTTCCCATCCATTCGGTAAAAACAATTACTTGATTTTCTGATAAATCAGGAATCGCGTCAATTGGATTTTGTTTTACAGAATAAATTCCCCAAAGGAACAGAGCGGCGCTACATAGCAATACCAACCAACGATTGCGTAAGGAAAGTGATATGAGTTTTTGAACCATTGTACTAATGTGATAATTTTAAAAAATAGAAATTCGTTTCGTGTTGAAACGAAAGAAATATTAATTAAAAGGAAATCAAATCAGGATGGATCTGTAAAGAATATTCAGGGAAACTGAGGGTTCGGGCGGTTTATTGTTTGGTTGTACCTTAAACCCTTTTGAGTAGGAATTAACTGATTGGAGAATTACGGAAGGGTCATTAAAAACAATAAAATTATATTGAAGACTGTTTAATTGAAATCCGGAAGCAACATAATTATCTTTAATTTTTTCAAAAGAAATTTTTGTTGAATTACAGCAATTGCTATCATTATGTGATTTCTTGCAACAACATGATTGATCACTTTTTAATGAAAAAGAATGATTTTTTTTCTTTGGGCAATAACCAATAGCAACGCTTATTCCCAATGTACTTATTAGAAAAATAAATGCAAGTAGTATAGATAATACTTTTTTCATTTCTGAATAGGTTGCTTATACAAATGTACAAAACATTCTATAACGTAATAACATCCGGGATAAATTTTTTTGACGAATGAATAGAACAACAAAATAATTTGTAGTTCTATTTTATACGCTTTATTCTGCAAATTTTTTTTCGAAAAAAAATAATTGATGAGGTGCAACTACTCCGATAAGAGTAATGTGAGTTAGTCCAAATGTTATTTTGCAACATTCGAATTCATTGCATCCAAAACAGCCATAACCTCTTTTACTGCTTTTGCTGAATCGGCAAGTAATGCTTTTTCTTCGGCGTTTAATTTTAATTCGATAATTTGTTCGATACCATTTTTACCTAATTTTACAGGTACTCCAAGGTAAATATTGTTAAACCCATATTCGCCTTGCAACCAAGCGCAAACAGGGAAAATGCGTTTTTGATCACGAACAACAGCTTCCACCATTTGTGCAGCAGATGCTCCGGGAGCGTACCAGGCAGAAGTACCCAGTAAATTAACAATCTCTCCCCCGCCTTTTTTAGTACGGTCAATGATTGCATCTAATTTTTCTTTTGAAATTAGTTCTGTTACAGGAATTCCGGCAACAGTAGTATAGCGTGGCAAAGGAACCATCGTATCACCATGTCCACCCATTAACACCGCTTGAATGTCTTTAGGAGAACAATTTAATTCTTCCGCCAAAAATGCACGGTAACGAGCAGTATCAAGAACACCTGCCATACCAAAAACTTTCTTAGAGTCAATTTTTGCAGACAAGTAAGCGCAATACGTCATTACATCCAATGGGTTAGAAACCACTATAATGATTGTATTCGGGGCGTGTTTTAAAATATTTTCAGTTACTCCTTTTACAATACCTGCATTGGTTGAAATAAGGTCATCACGGCTCATACCTGGTTTACGTGGCAAACCGGATGTGATGACAACAACATCAGAATTTGCTGTTTTAGAAAAATCATTGGTAGAGCCTGTAATACGAGTATCATAAAGATTTACCGGCGCAGTTTGCCATATATCCAAGGCTTTACCTTCTGCAAAATTTTCTTTAATATCAAGCAAAACTATTTCATTTGCTAATTCTTTTTGAGCAATAACATCAGCGCAAGTCGCGCCTACGTTACCTGCTCCCACTACGGTTACTTTCATTTTATTTTGTTTTAATTGTTTATTTTAAAATAATTTCGAGTACTAAAGTAGAAAGAAATCATATATCAGCATAAGTTTGTTCTATTTTTTTTTACTTGATTCTAAATTTATATATTAGTAGATGAATTCTATAAATTTTATATCTGAAGTTCGTAATTAATACAAATCAATATTTGTAAAATTTATTAGAATGTTTTTTTAGAGTTAGCATCATTAAAAAGCATATATTTATTTTGTGAATTTAGGAAATGATAAATGTAGTGTTTATGAAATTACGATTACTCCATTACTTTATTATTAGTTTTTTGCTTGTCCCATTCCTATCATTTCAATTGGATGCGCAGGTAATTGCTAATTTTACTGCAAATAAAACTTCGGGATGCGCCCCACTGTCAGTCAATTTTACAAATACTTCTACCGGCGCTATCACTTATTCCTGGGATTTCGGCAATGGCAACACATCAACACTCACCAATCCGGGTGCGACATATAATACGGCAGGAGTTTATTCTGTCGTTTTAACTGCAACTAATGGAGCTTCAAGTAACACGCATACCGTATCAATATCGGTGTTTGCCAATCCTATACCTAATTTTACTACCATTTCGCCTTCATGCGTTGGTCAAGTAGTTCCCTTTACAGATAACTCTATTGCCGGTAGCGGAAGTCTTACCACTTGGGCTTGGGATTTTGGAGATGGTTCCAATCAAACCACCAATACAGGTTTGGCAACACATACTTATGTTGCCGGAGGAACATTTCCGGTAACGTTGATTGTTACGAATAGTAATGGTTGTTCAAAAAGCATTATCAATAATGTAACTATATTAGCAGCTCCGCATGCCGACTTTACAGGATCTCCGTCATCCGCTTGTGTACCCCCTATATCTGTTGATTTTACAACCACTTCCACCTTTGTAGGAGCAGTTACTTATCTCTGGAATTTTGGAGATGGCAACGCTTCTACACTAGCAAATCCTTCTCACACCTACAACTTTACGGGAAGCTATAATATCGCTCTTGAAATTACACAGCAAGGATGTAAGGATACAATGACAAAACTTAACTATGTGGTTATTGAAGATATTGTTCCTGATTTTAGCGCGAATGATTCCTCTGTATGTGCCGGTCAAGTTATATCTTTTACTGATTTGTCTGTACCTCTTTCTGTTTCCAGGACTTGGGATTTCGGAGATGGGGCTACTTCAACATTAGCAAATCCAACACACACATACGCAACAGCTGGAACCTACGCTGTTTCTTTATTGAATGCCACTGCTATTGGCTGTACTCATTCTATAATAAAAAACAACTTTATCACGGTGTTTCCTATCCCTGTTGTGTCTTTTGCAGCCAATAAAACAAAAAGTTGCGTTGCTCCATTTTCCGTTAATTTTACAGATAATTCCACCAATGCGGCAAGTTGGAATTGGGATTTTGGAGATGGAAATACTTCTACACTCAAAAACCCAACACATGTTTATGCTGTTCCCGGATCATACACTGTCAAGCTTGTTGTGACAAGTGCGAATGGTTGTCAAACTACTCTTATTAAAAATAATTATATTTTTATTTCTTCCCCTGTTGCCAGTTTCACAGCAACGCCACTCGAAGGCTGCATCCCTTTGAAAGTTGATTTCACCAGTACAAGCACTTCACCCGCTGACGCGATTGTTAATTATATCTGGGATTTTGGAAATGGCACAGCTACCAGCGTAATTCCAACTATCAGCCAAACCTATGCTGCTGTGGGGGTTTATACCGTTAAATTGATAATTGCTACTGCGTTGGGTTGTAAAGACACACTGACAAAAGTTAATTATGTGAAGGCAGGAACGCCTCCTACCGCAAACTTCAGTGTTGTTACCCCAACTGTTTGTTGGGGAACTCCTGCTGAATTTACTGACTTATCAGTTGGTGCAGATTCTGCACACTGGGAATTTGATATTAAGCAAGGGACATTCGATACCCCCTTTGGAGCCGCAATGCCTTTCAATCCTGTATTACACCCTTTCCCTGATACAGACACTTTTTTTGTCCGGCAAATCGCTTTTAATAAAGGCTGTCCGGATACCTTTCAAATCAATAATGCCGTAAGAATTCTTCCGCCCAAACCAATATTTTCATACCTGCTTAATTGTTTAACCCCACATTCAGTGAGCTTTACTGATGCTTCGCAAGGCGCCGATTCAATAGTGTGGGACTTTCTGGATGGAAGCCCTGTTATAAGTAATGTTCATAATCCCACCCATATCTATGTTTCAGAAGGACCGCAGTCTGCTCAATTAACAGCATTTAATTTTACAACCGGTTGTTCCAAAGCGATAATTCAAACATTCGCCATAGCAAATCCCAAAGCCAAATTTACTTCTAATCCTGATACAGGCTGCTATTCTTTGCCAGTACACTTTACCAATTTATCTATAGATGCAGATACCGTTACCTGGCGTTTTGGCGATGGAAGTCCGAACTCAACGGATACGACTAATTTTTTTCACACTTATTTATTACCCGGAAAATATCCTGTAACACTCACTATTACTGATGTAAATGGGTGTATGGACTCTGCAAAAAGCACTGTTGTTGTTTATGGTCCTCTGCCAGACTTTAAAGCAGACACATTAATGGGCTGCACTCCTTTTCTTGTTAATTTTACTGATATTTCTGTTTCTGATTCTACTCTTATTCAATGGACATGGGATTTTGGAGATGGAACACCTCCACAAATAATTGCATCTAAAATAATAAATCATACATATACAGTACCCGGATTATACTCCGTTACGATGACTGTTAAAGATAAAAATGGTTGTGTTAAAACAGCTTCTAAAATAAATTATATTCAGCCAACTTTCCCAACTCCTTTGTTTGTTGCGGATACGTTTGCATGTAAAAAGCAAGCGGTTGTTTTTGATGCTTCCACAACAAATGTAGCATTTCCAGCCACATTCGACTGGAATTTTGGGGATGGAACAAATGGCGCAGGAATGTTTACGACACATTTTTATTCTTCCGATAGTTTATATACTATTAAACTTACCGTTACCGATAAAAATGGCTGTGTTAGCAGTGTTCAGCATCAATTAAGAATTCAAACTCCGGTAGCGGCATTCACGTATTCTGTTATTTCACAAGCCTGTGGTGTTTCTAACATACAATTTACGGATCATTCTACCGGACTGGGTATTAACAGTTGGCAATGGAGTTTTGGTGACGGGGCTTCGGCAGGACCATTGCAACCAAATCCTATACATGTATATACCAAACCCGGGTTGTTTCCTGTTACACTTGTTGTAAGCAATATTGCAGGATGTACAGACACCTCTTTATTGGATAGTCTTCTTGTGCTTGGACCGGTTGGTACCTTCTCATTTACACCGGATAGAGGATGTGTTCCCCTGTTAGTAACCTTTACCGCTGTTAGCAATAATGCTACTAATTACAATTGGGACTTTGGTGATGGAACAATTATTAATACTACCAATCCTGTTATACAGCATTTATATACTACAGTTGCCACAAAAACTCCTATTTTGCTTTTAGGCAATGTTCTTCCGGATGGAAGTGCTTGTCAGTTTCCTGCTCCCACGGCAGGCTTTATAGTTGTTACAACAGATGTAACCGTCAAAATGGATTCGGTGTTGAATGTACTTTGTAACGGAGATTCGACAGGTAAAATATTTTCTTCTGCTTCGGGAGGAACTATGCCATATAGCTATTCGTGGTCAACCAATCCGGTTCAAACATTTAGCACAGCTAACAACCTTAAAGTAGGCTCTTACACTGTAACTGTTACTGATTCTAATTTTTGTGTAACCCCTGCCGTTGCATTGATAACGCAGCCAACACCGGTAATAACCACTGCCGGGGTAAATGACACAGTGTGTCCGGGTAAGCCCGCAGTATTAATAGCAATCGCTTCCGGTGGTTCAGGTAATTATTATTATATATGGCAGCCGGGAGGCATTGTCAATGCAGGAACTTTACACATTACTCCAACAACTGATTCTGTTTTTACGGTTACCGCTTATGATAAAAACAACTGTGCGGGAACATCCGTTACCACTTCTGCTATTGTATATAAATTGAATCCTGATAGTATTCATGTAATGGCAAAATCTTCTTGCCTTGATAAAAGTATTAGCGTATCTGTTCAAACGTCTGGATTAACTGGCACACTAACCTATCAATGGAATCCTAATATAGGAAATGGACCCGGAGTATATCATGTAACTCCATTGGTGCCTACCACTTATGTCACCAAAATTACCAATGCTTGTGGAAGTTTTGTTACAGATTCTGTGGCTGTTCCTAAAGCTTATCCGCTTCCAATTGCCAATTTTTCGGTTAATTCCACCCATCTTGATTTGCCTTATGATGTAACAACTTGCAGAAATCAATCATTTAACGCAACTACTTATCATTGGGATTTTGGCGATGGCTTTACATCAACGCAATTTAATCCTTCGCATTTATATACATCCGTTGGAATTTTTCAGATTCAATTGATAGCCATATCTCCAAATGGGTGTTCGGATACATCGTACATTCAAGTTACAACAAGCGCAGATGTTGTTTTTCCGAACGCATTTACGCCAGACTCTAAATCCCCTTCCGGTGGAGCTTACGACATAACTAGTTTGGATAATGACATTTTCTTTCCTTATACATCTGGGGTTGTTGAATATAAGTTTCAAATTTTTAACCGTTGGGGCGAATTAATTTTTGAATCTCTTGATGTAAAAATAGGCTGGGATGGTTATTACAAAGGGCATTTGTGTCAGCAGGATGTGTATGTTTGGAAAGCGTATATTAAACACAATAACGGAAAAGTATTTAACAAAAGTGGGGATGTTACACTACTTCGATAGGGAAGCCCGACAAAGCCCCGTTGCCCAATGCCATTATTTAAGGAATATGTTTGGCGTTGTTAATTGATACGAAGAAAGGTGTTTGTTGTCGAACGAAACAATAGTTATCAAAGTCAGCAATATTAATATTATAAAAAGTCTTTTCATTTTGTCTGCTCTTGTTTTACAAAGCCTGCCAACATATTTATAACCACAACGAGTTGCGTGCTATATCCTAATTAGTCGCAATGTTAGTGAAATAAAATTACAAAATATATATTACAAAAGAGCAAATCCTTCAAATCGTATTTTTTTTATCTTTGCAAGTATGTTGCATAAAAATAAAGTAATTATTATTGGACCTGCATTCCCATTGCGTGGCGGCATTGCCAATTCTGATGAAGAATTATGTCGCGCCATGAATGTTGCCGGTATTGATACAAAAATATTTTCTTTCTCATTGCAGTATCCAAATTTTTTATTCCCCGGTAAAACTCAATATGATAATGGTATTGCACCCAAAGATATTATCATAGAAACAAAAATAAACTCCGTAAATCCGCTCAATTGGCTGAAAGTAGCAAAACAAATAAAAAATGAAAAACCCGATTATGTAATATTTCGTTATTGGTTGCCATTTATGGGACCTTGCATGGGAACCATGGCATGGCTGATTAAACGAGGGACGAATATTAAAACGATTGCTATTACAGATAATGTAATTCCGCATGAAAAAAGACCTGGTGATGCAATGTTTACCAAGTATTTTGTAAAACAATCTGATGGTTTTATTGCTATGTCGCAATCAGTGTTGAATGATTTGAATGTATTTACAAATACAAAAAAAAAAGCATTTTTGCCTCTTCCAATGAATGGACTATTTGGCAAAAAGGTCAGTAAACAAGAAGCTTTAACGTATTTACATTTGAACACCAATGATAAGCATATTTTGTTTTTTGGATTTATTCGCAAGTACAAAGGTTTGGATTTGTTGTTGGAAGCAATGGCTGATGAACGTGTAAAACAATTGGGAGTTAAGTTGATTATTGCCGGAGAATATTATGAAGATTCCGCGCCTTATCTCGATATTATAAAAAAAAACGGATTGGAAAATAATGTGATTTTAAAAACAGAATATATTCCTTCCGAAGAAGTACGTTATTATTTTTGTGCCGCCGATATGGTAACGCTTACCTACCATACTGCAACACAGAGCGCTGTTACACAAATTGCATATCACTTCGAAAAGCCAATGCTGGTTACTAATGTAGGAGGTTTACCCGAAATTGTTCCTAATAATAAAGTAGGATATGTTACCGAAATCAACGCTACATCAATAGCGGATGCCATTATAGATTTTTATGTAAACAACAGAGAGCAGACTTTTGTTCAAAATACAATTATTGAAAAGCAGCGTTTTTTATGGAGTACATTTGTAAAAGGAGTCGAGGAGCTTTATAATAAAATATTAGCCCCCTTGCCCCCTAAAGGGGGAATTTAAAAGTGCCTGGAACTTTCCCCCTTTAGGGGGGGCAGGGGGCTACAATTATGATTTCTATGGATAAATTTTTAGTTACCGGTTTTTCTGGTTTTGTGTGCAAACATTTTTTAGATTATCTTGAAGATAATAAAATCCCTGCACAGGTTATTGGTATTGATATTCACGCGCCTTCATTTAACATTGAAAATTTCAAATATATAAAGTGTGATTTTCAAAAACTGGATTTACTTAATAAAGCGGAGGTTGAAAAAGTTGTTTCCGAATTTAAACCAAACTATGTATTGCATTTGGCATCCTATAGCAGCGTAGCATTTAGCTGGGAAAAACCTGTTGAAAGTTTTACAAATAATACTAATATTTTTCTTAATCTAATCGAGACAATACGTTCGTTAAAATTAAATTGCAGAATTCTTTCTATTGGTTCATCTGAAGAATATGGAAATGTAAACGCTGTTGATTTGCCTTTGAAAGAAACCCAAGTATTAAAACCTATCAGCCCTTATGCAGTTGCAAGAGTGTCGCAGGAAATGCTGTCAAAAATATATGCTGACAGTTACGAAATGGATATTATTATGACACGATCTTTTAATCATATTGGTACACATCAAAAAGATTTTTTTGTTATTCCGTCATTCGCAAAACAACTTATTAATTTAAAAAAAACGAATTCTGAAATAAAGGAATTAACAACCGGAGATACTTCTATTGTTCGTGATTTTGTTGATGTCAGGGATGTTGTAAAAGCATATTATCTTTTATTTAAAAAAGGTAAAAAGGGGGAAATTTATAATATTTGCAGTGGCAAAGGAATTTCTTTAAATGAAATAATTTCAATCATAGCTTCAATTTTAAATATATCTATTATTCAAAAAATTAATCCTCAATTAGTGCGACCAAATGATAATCAAATAATCATTGGCTCCAATGAAAAAATAAAAACAGAAACGGGTTGGAGCAATGCTATTTCTATCGAACAAAGTTTAAAAGATATATTGGAGTTTTATAAATAAACTTTAGTAGAATGCCAATTTAGAGCGTCATTGCGAGACTTTTTCAGTCAACGCAATCTCACACTAAACTATTAAGATTGCTTCGTTCCTCGCAATGACGCGCTATCCTAAATTTTCTTACTTTTGTATAACATAATTTTTCAAGAAATGCTAATAGGGCTTTATCACTATGTTTTAGCGTTACGGTAAAAATTAAAAATATCAGATCGGAAGAGCACACGTCTGAACTCCAGTCACTGACCAATCTCG
>ODAK010003404.1_pt1 | contig 16477 bp, 15 predicted proteins | sample 1539591 | NCBI WGS metagenome assembly ODAK01 (sample SAMEA3539303, study PRJEB22396) | soil metagenome | biome: tundra; feature: field; material: soil | place: USA | collected 2010-05 | depth 0.15 m
TCGCTGGCCGGGGGAAGGGAAAGAAGCCGTGACGAAAGCCAAAAGAATTCATTTTCTCTTTGTTGCCACTCCCGATGCCGTTTGCGGGCTTTCTCAGATTTCTTCTCTGTTGGCTCGGAACCAGCCGCAGTGGTTGTCTCATCGTATTTGTGATTCGCACAACGCCGAGACTACTAACCGCGGCATCCTGCCGCTCATACCGTCGCTTGGCCGGTGCAGATTTTGGAACGCGCAGCGCACGACCCGATTGATGCATGTTTCTTCCGCTCGACCAAATCCATTTGCCCCGAGTCGACAAAGAGGCTCGGGTATCTACTGACAACGAAATGGGGGGACGCCGTGGACTCAAAGCCTATGCAGCCTGCTGAGGCAGAAACGGCCGAGATCAAGTCACCGCGATTCGTGCGGCTGATAGTGTCAAGCTTCCTCGGCACAACGCTCGAGTCGTTCGATTTCAACATCTATACGCTGCTAACGCCGCTGGTTTTCAATCGCCTGTTCTTTCCGCAACTTGAGCCGGCGATCGCCACGATCGCGTCATTCAGCGTTCTCGCGGTCGGACTTTTTTCACGTCCTTTGGGTGGCGTGATATTCGGACATTTCGGTGATCGTATTGGCCGCAAGCCGACCATGGTGTTCACCCTGTTGCTGATCGGCTTTTCTACGGCACTGATGGGTTTTATCCCGACCTACGAAACCATCGGGATTTGGGCACCAATTTGCTTAACCGTCCTCCGTTTTCTCCAGGGCGTCGCGTATGGCGGCGAAACTACTGCGGCACCGGTGCTCGTCTCGGAAAGCACCTCCGCTAAGTGGCGCGGCACGTGGAGCGCCTTGGCGACCACCGGGATATTGGGGGGCGTGCTTCCGGCTGCCGCCGCGGTCGCCTGGGTGGCGCACCTGCCGACTGAAGATATGCTGTCTTGGGGCTGGCGCGTTCCATTCATCGGCAGCGTTGCCGTCGTTTTGGTCGGGCTCTACGTCCGTCTGAAGGTCGAGGAGTCCCCCGTCTTCAAAGCCAAAGTGGCGGGCAAGAAGGCGCTGCGCGTTCCGGTGGCGGAGGTGCTTCGCAACTTTAAGAAGCCGACCATCATCATCATGCTGATTTCGATGAGCCAGTCGGGCATTTTCTTTTTCACCGCCACCTTCGGGCTCGCCTACGCGGTCCAGAACCTGCACCTGCAAAGGGATAAGTTGCTGGTAGGTTTGATGATAGGCAATGCGATCGGTATCTTCACGATCACATTTTTCGGCTGGCTGTCCGACATCATCGGCCGCCGCCCGGTTATGGCCAGCTGCTTCATCGGCTCCGCGTTGTACGTCTGGCTTGGCTACTTTCAGCTCATGGCAACCGGGGAAACCTTCTACATCATGCTGGCGGTCGCGGTTTCTCCGGCCATCCTTCAACCATTGTCGCTTGGTCCGGGTGCGGCCATGTTTTCCGAATACTTCAACGACGCGCGGCTGCGTTTCAGCGGCTTCGCCATCGGCAAGCAGCTCGGTAACGTTATCGGTGGGGGACTCCTGCCGGTCGCATCCGCCACCATCATGGCGGCGACCAACAACAGCCTGGTCTATGTCATCATGCTGTTCGGCGCCCTCAACATGCTGTCCGCTGTCGCGACCTACATGATGCCGGAAACGAAAAATACCAGCATGTGACGACGGACGCAGCTAGAACGAAATGAATGGAAGAGAGAGAAAATTATGGTCAACATACCTCTGACTTTTGCGTGCGGTCCCTATGATCGGATGGAGGCGCTACGCAGGGGCGATGTCAAGATCGAGGGTGTCGACCTGACGTTCATTGCCAACGATGACCCGCGCGAAATATTCGACCGTATGCTGCATAGCGCCGATTTCGATGCCGGCGAGATGTCCAGCGCAGAGTTCATCCAACGTTTGGCCGCCGAAGGCGACAAGAGCGCGCTTGTTGCCATTCCAGTCGTCGCCTCGCGTGTTTTCCGGCACGGCTTCATCGCCATCAACCGAAAGGGCGGCATTGCCAAGCCGAAAGATCTCGAAGGCAAGCGCGTCGGGGTGGAGCTTTACACGATGAGCGCCGCGACCTGGACCCGCGGGCTGTTACAGCAGGAATACGGGGTCGATCTTTCGACGATTCGTTGGGTCGAAGGCGCCATGGACCACCCCGGACCTCATGGCAATCCGGCCGTGTTGCCGCTCCTCAAGCCCGTGCAAATCGAACAAAACACGTCAGGAAAATCGCTCAGCGAACTGCTTGCAGCGGGTGAAATCCACGCCACCATCGGCAGCCGCGTGCCGGCTATAATGGGAAAGAATCCAGACATCCAGCGTCTATTCCCGAATTTTCGCGAGATCGAAAAAGAGTACTATAAACGTACTCGGATTTTTCCGATCATGCACATCATAGCCATTCGTCGGAATGTCTATCAAAAATATCCCTTCATCGCATCGAGCCTTTACAATGCGCTTGTCGAATCGAAAATGCGCGCGCTTGCTGCCATGCGACGTACTTTTGCGTTGCGTTACATGTTGCCCTGGCTGATCGCGGATCTGGAGGAGATCAACGACGTGTTCGGCGGCGATCCCTGGCCTTACGGCCTCGAACGCAACCGGCCGACACTTGAGGCGCTGGTTTCGTACCTAGCCGATCAAGGTATGATCGCGAAGCCGCTGCCGATTGAAAACTTGTTCGTTCCGGTTCGGGAGAAGGATCAAAGTGTGTGGTAACCGCCATCTCGAAACGGGGAGTCAATTGGGTGTCGAGCGTGCAGTTCCAGTGTAGTTGAATGGCTCGCCCTGAGAGAAAAACTCAGAAAACCGGAAGGCGCACGATAGTCGGCTCGTGCAACATCCCTCGTCTTTTCAAATTGAAAATCGAAAGGCAGCCCGCGAACGCTCAGCCGAGCATAGGTCATCCGACCCTGGCTCGTGTTCGTATTACGAGTCCTGCTCGGCAGCCAGAATTCAGGTTGCGGCCGTCCCGGTCAACACACCTCATCGGCAAGACTGCATGACGGCAGGACACGTCCGGTTAGTTCCTTGGCCTATGACCGATCCGAGCGGTTGGCGCGAAAGTTGCGGCGGAGGGAAAAGCATTGCGCTTGCAGAATAACAGGCCGGCTAGTAGCCGGTGCTAGAAGGGTGATAGGTGCCCCGGCGCGCGACTTTCCTTCGCGCGGACCAGTCACTCCGCGCCGGGCGAAAAAGAATTCGTAATCCCCCTCAAAATACGAGATTATCCGTCGACATTTTGCATAAGCGATCAGCAGGACTCAAAGGAGCACGGGCATGGAAGCATATTCCTATTCGAAGAAGAGCCCATATAGCGTCGGTGTTTCGGATTACCACGAAGGCATCAATTACCAACGAATGCGCGTTGAGCGGCTGCAGCGGGCGCAGGAGGTGCTGCGGCGGCATAAAATGGCGGCTGCCATTTTCTTCACCATGGAGAACATGCGTTACACAATGGCCGTTCGTAACCACCCCTTCGCGTCAGGTCTGAGCTACGCGCTGGTATTCGCCGACCACGAACCCATCCTGTTCGAAACTGGCACCATGATCGAGCAACAGCAGGGATACTGCCCGTGGCTAAAGCCGGAGAACATCCGCGTGGCCTATTGCTGGCTCGATTCCATTTGCGGAACCGAAGGCGCCAAGGAGCAGGCGAAGAAGTTTGCGGAAGCCATCGTCCGTGCGCTCAAGGATAATGGAGTCTATGGCGAGCGCGTTGGAATTGACGCGCTCGACGAGATCGGCCGTTCAGCGCTTCGCGAAGCGGGCGTCGAGCTCGTCAATGTCAAAGCGGCCATCATGGAAGCGCGGCGCTGCAAGACGCCGGACGAGATCGCCTGCATGGAGACGGCGGTCGCGATCAGTAACGCCGGTTATATGGCTATTGTGAGCAACTTTAAGGCGGGTATGCGCGAACGCGATGGTGGCGCAATCTTCCACGACGCCATGATGCGCGCGGGTGCTGAGGTTTGCGGCGGCGGGCTACGCTCGAAATTCAATACCTTTGATGTCTACCACGAGGTCAATACCGACCGCATTGTCGACCCCGGCGATCTCATGACGGTGAACGCCTGCAGCACGAAATATGCCGGCTACAAGCTTTGCATCTATCGCAGCTTCATCGTGGGCAGGAAACCAAACCAAAAGGAGCGCGACTGGTACAAGCGCTGCTATGACCGGGTCTACGGCGTGATCGAGGGTATCAAGCCCGGCGGCTCTACCGCTGACGCGGCGAAAGCGCTGCTTCCCGCCAAAACATGGGGATATCAGGAAGAAGAGCCGATGCTGGTCGCTGAAGTGGGACACGGCATTGGAATGAGCTACGAAGAGCCGGTGATCAGCCGCATCTGGTCGTTTGATCATCCGCAGACGTTCTTGCCAGGCATGGTTATTGCCGTCGAATGTCGCGAAGGTGAATCCGGCTACGGTGGAGTTCGGCTCGAGGAGATGGTGCTGGTGACCGACACTGGACACCGAATTCTCAGCAACTGGCCCGCCGACGAGATTGTGCCCGTCGGCATTATCTTGTGATGCGTATGTGCGCCGCGAATGGCCTGGAATGAGCCGGCTGCCGCGAACACGGCCTATTGGATTGACGGCAATCCTTGCTGCGCGAGTACTTTCCAGCCGGCGCGAGCGGTGGCGTCCCGCGCCGCCCGTTGCGACTGAAGACACGAATCCCAGTCCTTTGCTATGAACCGTCGTGCGGCGTGCTGGCAGCTGGAATTTCGGGGACCTATTTTGATTACGGCAGGTAACGCCCGCCATTGATATGAATTGTCTGCCCCGTCAAATAGCGCGCGCCGGTGCCGAGAAGAAACAGGATCGGAGCGACGACGTCATCGGGAACGGCCATGCGTTCGAGCAGGATCGTTGGCCGGATATGGTCCCATAAGCCGCTTTCGAAGAACCACCGTCCGGACCGCGCGGCAGGTTCTCCGCGCCCCGTGCCTCCGGCCAGAAACGGTGTATCGACCACTCCCGGGGCGACGACATTGACGCGGATGTCAGGCGCAACCTCTTTGGCGAGAACCTTTGCGAATGCGATCAAGCCTGCTTTTGATGCCGAATAAGGGCCCCAGCCGCGCTCGACATTGACGGCCAGTCCCGATGACACCATGACGACTGCGCCGCCTTTCCGCATCATCGGTACGAGCTGACGCGTAGCAATAAAGGCTGAACGCAGATTGACGTTGAGGACCGCGTCCCAGTCAGCAAGCGAGGTCTCGATCAGCGGACGCACACCCGGGCTGAAGCCGGTGAGAAAGACAAAGCCGTCGACGGCCTGCCATATCTTGGCAACGTCCGCGAACGCGCGCTCGATCGTGGTCGCATCAAGGGCATCAATGGACAGACAGGTGATCTCTTTCGGCAAGGGCCGTTCGCCGATGGCAGCATCAGTATCGAGACTGATGACGCGAGCATCAATCGAAAGGGCTACTTCCGCAAGCCTGCTCCCAATTCCGCTATTGCCCCCCATTATCAAAATCCGGCTACCGGCTGGGATAGACAAACGTTCAAAATCAATGGCCTCGGCACTTTCGAGTGCCCGCTCCTGAGTCGACATGGATACGACCTCACGATGATTTACGAAAATAAGCCGTCATGGCATGCGCCCACGAGCCGGGGTTTAAGCCCAAGGCATAGCCGGGGGGCTCATGGCAGACAGGCCAAACCTGCGTCGGGGCTTCCCCTGTGGCTTGAGTTTCAACAACCCAAGCCTCGGGAAATCCGCTCCCTTTCAACTTCTCCATCTCAAACGTGTCTAACCCCAGACCGTCATACTCGTGGGCGGTTAATCCGGCGCTCGTCTGAACGCCACGATGGGTCCACCTCCGTCATGAGCCGCGAGCTCGATGTGCACCGGGATATTCATATTGTTATAGTCCCAGATCGCTTCTGGCCGCGTGAAATCGAATTCCTCGAGCAGAGGACCAGATACGATTGGACCTTCACGCAGCGCGACCGTTGCCATGAGGTAAGGCTTGCCCAGCAATAAGTTCGGTCCTGCGGAGGCAAACAGGAGCATTCCGGCTCTACTCAACTCGACCCATGCTGCCTCGGCGCTCCCACAACCGGGACATAGACCGCGGGGTGGGAATGCTACCGTACGGCAGGATGCGCACTGCCGCCCGGACACGATCCCCTTCTTGAGCCGCTCATAAAAGTTGTGGAGGATGGCATCCATGGTCTAGGCCGCGAGCAGATGGACAACCGCATCACGGCCGCCGCCGCAGTCATAGATGAGTCCGATTTTAGGTGGGGGATTGACCTGGTTGGCTCCAGCTTGCCCACGAAGCTGTTGCACAACGTGCACCGCACTGATCGACCCGACGGTTCCAGCGACTACGCCGCACGAAGTACCTCCGCTGGGATTGACCGGCTTACTGCCGGAATAGAGCGTCTGGCCGGAAAGCAAAGCGGACCCGATCGCGCCGCGCTCGAACACGCCCAGATCTTCCAGCGGAATGAGGTATTCGGCCGGGCCGTAGTCGTACATCTCAACGACGTCTACCGCCTCGGGGCTGATCCCTGCCATGGCAAAGGCTTCGCGGCCCGCTTCGACGATAAACGGCTGAGTGTACATCTTTCGGCTGATCGCAGAGCTCTGTAGTGCGCTTCCGGTACCCAAATAATGAACCGGACGCGCTTTGGATTGTGGCAGCGCCTCTGCAGCGCAGATCACCAGCGCCGCTGCACCGTCGCAGCGACGTGGGCCGTCCCACTGCCGCATCGGCCAGCAGGTCGGGGCGTTCTGCGGCGAGCGCAGGAACTCGCGAACGTCGTCGAATCCTGTTTCGTGGGCGACGCTTGCTAGCGATCGGTTCCAGTAGGCGCGCGGATTGCGCGTACCATTCTCGTAATTGGAGATGATCCGCGCATCGAGGATGTCGTAAAGGGCTTCGATTGAGAGTCCATAGTGTTTGGCATACGCGATCAGCCACTGGCTCAAAGAATGATCGAGCATGGCCATGTTTGGCAGTTCCCAGCCCTGGTCGTAATGGCCGTAGATCGCCTTGACACGTTCCGTATTGCTCATCCGGCGTGGCTCGCCGGGCGCCTGCCAAGTCCAGCTCGCATTGCTGATCTCGACGCCACCGGCGAGGACAATGTCATAGGCTCCGGACGCGACCGCGAACACGGCCGATCGGATCGCGTGCGAGGACGAAGCGCACGCGCCGTCGACCCGCACAGCTGGACGCCACGCATCATTGCCCATGCTCAGTCCGGTCCATTGGCTAAGCACGTAGGCTAGATGGTACTGTCCTTCCGTAAACTCGCCAATCATGTTTCCGACGAACAGCGCTTCGATGTCGGAAGCAACCACTCCGGCATCGGCAATTGCCTCGGCCGCAGCCCATGTCCATAGCTCGCGCGTGGTCATGTTGAGTAATGATGGCGTCTCGGTCACCAGACCGAGATCGGACATGCCTACGCCGATGATGTCGACGCGCCGCGCGAGCTTCTTCGCTCGTGAATAATTCCTATCCAATGGCGTAATCTCTCGATACCGAGGCCGGATATGCTATGAATCGCAACCGCCGCAAGTCAAACCGCGCCTTAGAGTAAGAATCGAAAGTGGCAGTCTCAGGCAAGAACCTGCGCTGACCGGCAAGAGCTCGCGTCTGACGATGCTACAGCAAGCGCATCCAGTCAGGCGGAGGTCAGCGAGGTATCGAAACGAATGGACGAATCGGCTCGCAGATGGCCCCTGGTGAAAAACACGCGTGAGAGCAAGCTCGATGAGTAACTTAAGCGAACTCGTTGAAGATCTCATCATTGCCAATCGCATTTTGTCGTTCGAAGGCGTGGTCGATGCCTATGGGCATGTGAGCGTGCGCCATCCCAATGATCCCAACAGATTCTTTCTGTCGCGGGCGAGAACGCCTCAGTGCATTGAGACCGACGACATCATGGAATTTAAGCTTGACGGCGCTGCGCTCGATCCGCACGGCAGAACGCCGTATCTGGAGCGGTTCATTCATGCCGCCATGTATGAAGCGCGCGCCGACGTGAACTCGGTGGTGCACAGCCACAGCCGCAGCGTCATCCCCTTCAGCGTGGCTGGCGAGAGTATACGGCCGATCATGCACAATTGCGCGCCGATCGGTGACGCGGTGCCCATCTGGGATTCGCGCGATAAATTCGGCGACACCGATCTCCTCGTCGCAAACATGGAAATGGGGCGGGACCTGGCACATTTGATCGGACAGCGGCCGACCGCGTTGATGCGCGGGCATGGCTCCGTCGCGAGCGCCCGCTCCCTTCGGCGCGCCGTATACAACGCGATCAGTCTGCAGACCAGCGCCGATCTGCAGATGCAGGCATCCCGATTTGACAAGATCACGTTTCTCTCGCCGGGCGAGATTCGCCAAGTGATGAAGATGTTCGACGATGTGGAAGACAAGCCATTGGCCGGCATGGACAGGGCATGGGAGTATTGGTGCCATCGGGCAGGCGTGCCCTTCAAGCCACTGCGGTGAGCGGGCACTGATTCGTTCTGATTTCTGAAAGGGCGCCCCAGGGATCGCGCGCACTGTGCCTTTACGGATGAAATCGAACGCTCGTGCGCGGGCGCCTATTTCGTGATGTACGACTTTGCGCGGTCGGAGAAATACTCCTCCGCCCTATGCGACATCCGCATCGTTGCGCAAGACGCCACGGTGCGTCCGCCCCGGCAAAGGACCTTGCAATCAAGCGTCCGGAGATTGCGCACGGTAGGCTTTGATGATTTCCGATCCGGTCGCCAACCAGACCTTGTCGTAAGACGCGATGTATCTGAGCGCACGGTCGAGAACTCTGATCCGATGCGGCACGCCCATCAGGAACGGATGAAGGGCGATGCTCATGACGCGCGCATTGCGTTGTCCTTCTTCATACAGGACGTTGAATGTCTCGCAGATTCGCCGGTAGAACTCTTCGACATCGATACTCGGCATATTGAATAGCGGCATGTCATTGAGCTCGATCGAATAGGGAATGGAATAGAGCCCGTTGTTCATGCGGTACGGCAGATCGTCGTTCACCCAGTCGCAGACATACTCGACCCCGTGCTTTCGCAGGAGATCGAGCGTTTCCCAAGTCTCGGTAAGGCCGGGCCCGAGCCAGCCGTTCATCGTTTGACCGTAGTCTTCGATGGCGCGTTTTGCCTGCAAAACGACCGAGGTGTGCTCGTCCGTCGACATGCCGCTGAGCATCGTGGAGTTGGTCAGACCATGCCCCATCAACTCCCACCCGAGCTTGGTCACCTCTTCCATGATGCGAGGATAATAGCGCCCTACTTCGGCGTTCAACGCCACGGTGCCGCGGATCCCGTTCCTGCTCAATACTTCCATCAGGCGCCAGACGCCCACCCGATTTCCGTAATCGCGCCGCGAATAATTTCGAACATCCGGCGTAGACGGCCCAAGCTCCAGGTGAAAATGCTCGATATTCGGAATGACCCATACGGCAACGCGCGCGCCGTTCGGCCAGACAATCCTCGGCCGGTCGACAATGGCTTGATACGGGAACAACGAGAAAGGATCAAAATCTTTCACGGTTCACTCCGATTGCAGGATTTTGCCTGATGCCCGTCTTCACCGGGCCTTTGCGGTACCGCGCCCCAGCATCGCCTCACATTTGCTTTCGCACGTTTTCGTCGTTCATGTCGTGAAGCTCACAATACCAAATGCCCTCCATTGGGATGGATCATCGGCCCGGTAATATAGGACGAACATTCGCTGATTAGGAAATCGAGCGCTGCAGCCACTTCATCGGGCGTTCCAAGCCGTCCCATCGGAACTCTCCGCTTGATGCCTGCCAGATGCATCTCCCATTCTTTTTTTAAGTGGCCCGAGCGCAAGAACGGCGTATCGATTGTAAGCGTCGGGGACAAAATTCCCCACTGGAGCGGCCGGGTATTCCGGTTGCGCCGGAATAATAATCCGGCAGCGATTGCCTTTTGCTCGAACCGGCAAAGGGCGGGGGATGAAGAACGTAGAGCTATATGGACGGGTTCGTTATCCGCTTGGTTTGGGCGCCGCAACGTCGCGCCTCCGGCCAGCGGCGCTGGGGTACCAGCACGAAACTCTCGCGGCCGTGCCGCAGCCGATGTAGAGGATTTTTGCAGCTAATGGAGAGGAATTGCGTTAACAGAACACCCGAGCAGACGGCTCGCTGCATAACGACTTTTTACCTTGGCGGGTCGAACATCGCGATATACATTAGCGAAGTCCGCTTGTTAGGCGTACGCGTTTGCTGTGACACGTTGTGGCGGGGGCTACGTTGCCGGTAGCGACCTTGCATGGCGGCGCCGGAATATACTTCCGTAAGTGGGTCACTAGAGTTCGGGAGGAGACCATGACAAAAACCTTGCTGGTCGGGTTCTTAATCGCGGTAGGCCTCGCCGCCGCTGCTGTTCAGCCCGCTATGGCCGACAGCAAAGGTAAGCGTGTAGCATTTTTAGTAAGTAGCACGAAGAATCCTTTTGTCGCTACGGTCGCGACCACGATGGAGAAGGAAGCGGACGCTCGTGGAATGAAGGTTGTGGTGCTCAGTGCAAATTACGACGCAGCGATTCAAGCGCAACAAATTAACGAGGCTGTGGCACAAAAATTCGATTTAATTGCGGTCCTCCCTCTTGACCCGCGTGCGATCGTTCCCGCGCTCACCCGCGCCAAAGATGCGGGAATTCCGATTGTCATCGTCAATTCTACGATCGACCCCGCGTACGACTATCTGTTCCTCTCTTTCGTTGGCGAGGATCATGAAATGCTCGGTCGGATCGCCGGCGAGTCCCTGATACGGGCGGCGAATGAACGAACCAGTGTGAAAGTCGCGATCATTTCCGGGACTCTCGCCGAATCCACGCCGCAGAAAAGAATCAAGGGCTTTAGGGACGCGGTTGCAAGCGAGCCGAAGATCCAGATTGTCGCGACCGAAGACGCCCGGTGGGACATGGCGAACAGCGAACGCATCGCAAGCCAACTGTTTGCTCGTTATGCAGCGCAAGGCGGCCTGGACGCCGTGTTTGCGATGGCCGACAATATGGCGCACGGCGTTATTCAGGCCGCCAAGGCGGCCGATATCCCGTTGGGAACCGCGCAAGGGCAGCTGATCGTTGTCAGTTCGAACTGTTTGAAGTTTGGAATCGACCATATAAAAGCCGGAGAACAGTACAGCACGGCTGCGCAGATGCCGGGACGGACGGGCAAGGCCGTCATCGATCTTATTGCCGCATATTTCGACGGCAAGAGCGTGCCACGTCAAGAAATCCTTCCGACAGAAGCGATCACCAAGGCAAACCTTGCAACTTACGCCGCACCTTGCAGTTTCTGATGCGGTAACCCGGATGCTGGCCGTACACGGTGCCAGCATCACCCCCCGGAGGCGAGAGCATGGCGCCTATATTGGAAGCGCGCCAAGTTTCGAAGCGCTTCGGTTTGGTGGAGGCGGTTCGCGAAGTTTCATTTTCAGTGCAACCGGGCGAAGTGCGGGCGCTTTGTGGCGAAAACGGCGCGGGAAAGAGCACGCTGGTTAAAATCTTTACCGGGATGCACCAGCCCGATTTTGGCACGGTCGTCGTCGATGGACGAGAGCATCGGATCAGAAACCCGCAAGAGGCCCAGCGCCTCGGCATCGCCTATGTCTCTCAGGAACTGAGCATCACGCCCTATCTCTCGGTCCATGACAATATCTGGCTCGGTCACCGCGATGTCCCGTTCTTCCATCGCCGTAGGTCGCTCCGCCGAATGGCCCAAGATGCTCTCGATCTTGTCGGGCTCGATCGCCGCCTGCTTGACCGGACCGCCGGCGAGCTGTCGCTCGGCGAGCGCCAGCTCCTGGAGATCGCGCGCATGGTGGCACGCGATGCGCGCGTGCTCATACTCGACGAGCCGACGGCGACATTGGCGGATGGAGAAATCGCACACGTCTTCCGTACGCTGCATCGGCTGCGCGAGGATGGCCGGGCAGTCATCTTTATTACACACCGGCTGGGCGAAATTTTTGACATTTGCGACAGTGTGACGGTACTTCGCAACGGCAGCATGGTGGGGACGCACCCGGTTTCGGAAATGACCAGGTCCGAGTTGATCGAGCTTATGTTGGGGCGACCGCTGGGAGAGATGTATCCTGCGGCCGATAATCCCACCCGTCGAACCGTGATGTCGGTGCGCGATCTGACGGTCCGGGGGGCGGTTGACCGCTTGTCCTTCGAACTTTTACAGGGCCGCATCACTTGTCTCGCGGGTCAAATCGGATCGGGCGCCGCCGAGGCAATTCGGGCCTTGGCGGGGCTCGTTCATCAGGCCAGCGGCCTCGCGTTGGTGAACGGCGACAGCATGCCGCTCGGATCGGTTCCGGCCGCGTTGGCGCGCAATGTCAGATATGTGTCCGATGACCGTGCCGTCGAGGGTTTATTTCTCGATCTACCGATCCGCGACAATCTGGTGGCGACACGCCTTGCAACGTTAGGGCGGTTCGGATTGCTGTCGCGCCGCAAGCTGCAGCGGAGCGCCAACAAACTCGCGGCTGCGGTGGGTATCAACCAACAACGCCTCGCCTCCCCGGTGCGCGAGTTGAGCGGAGGGAATCAGCAGAAGATCGCCATTGGGCGTTCGCTCATGACTCAAGATGGCGGAACGCTCCTCATGATCGAGCCAAGTCGAGGCGTCGATGTTGGGGCTCGCGCCGATATTTACGAACTGATGCGACAACTATGCCGGCGCGGACTTAGCATCCTGATGAGCTCCACGGACATCGAGGAGGTCGTCGGCATGTCGGACACGGTCATCACCATGTATCGCGGTTCGAAGGTCGCGCAGTATGACAGAGACGAGATCGACCGACGACGGATATTGTCGGACATTCTGCATCAAGCCAGGGCTGACGAGGCGGCATGATGGAGCGTTCCACCCGGCCGCGTTGCCCGCTGCTCTCGTCGCTGATGGACCGGCAGGGCTTTACCGCGACGCTTAGGACCGGGGTCGCCATTCGGATTGCGGGATTGTTAACGCTCGTTGTTCTCGCCCTGACGACGCCGGGCGTCACGGCGAATGCAAGCCTGCTTTCATTCATCAATACGTCCGCGCTCGTGGGCTGTGTCGCGGTTGGCATGACCTTTATCACGCTGAGTGGCAACATAATGTCGTTTTCGCTTGGCGCCACCATAGGGGCCACTGCCGTGACGTTCGCGGCCGTGTCCGATTACGGCGTCGGACCGGCCTTTCTCGTCGCAATTTCGATCGCGATAAGTCTCAACGTGATCCAGGGCCTCGTCATCGGAGTCTTTCGCGCCAATCCGATCATCGTCAGCATCGCGGCGCTCGCTTTAATCGGAGGTATTGCCGAACTCTGGACCGAAAATCGAATCATATATTCGGCGGAGGGATCTCTGACAATTCTAAAGGGCAAGTTCGCCGGGATTCCGATCGCCGGCATAGTATTCGTGAGCTGCACGGGCCTGGCGCACGCGGTTCTGCGCTACACCCAGTTCGGACAGAACATCCTGATGGTCGGCAGCAATTTTCGCGCGGCTACCGCCGCCGGCGTAAAGATATGGCGCACAGTCGCCGCAGCCTATGCCTGGGCCGGTTTCTTTGCCGGCATTTCCGGCATTCTGATCGTCGCCCGCTACGATGCGGGACATATGGAATACGGCGCCGGCTACGACTACAGCGCCATCGGCAGCGTACTTGTCGGAGGCACCGCCATTCAGGGCGGCCAGGGCTCGGTCATCCGAACTATGTTCGGGGTCATGGTGATCACCGGCACCTCCATGATCTTGCTTTTGCGAGGTTTGGAAACCGAGTACCAGCAGTTGTTCACCGGCCTGATCATACTCGCCGCCGTCCTTTTACAAGGAAGGCTGCGGCCATGAACGATATCCGGCGCATCCTCACTCGCGGTTCTGCCCGAGCGTGGCTGCTGCTGGGCGCGTTGTTTTGCGGCTTTTTCGCATTGAGTGAGGCCGGATACAGCTTTTTTGGCGTCGCTACGACCTTCAGCGTGCTCGAGAATTTCGCGACGTTCGGGCTCGTGGCCCTGGGTCTCGGATTGACGCTCCTGATTCGGGAATTCGATATCTCGATGGCAGGCATGTTCAGTCTGGGAGGATGCATCGCCGTGCTGCTGGGAAAAATCGATCCTGCTCTCGGCTTGGCGGCGGCAGTGGCGGTCGGATTATGCGGCGGAGCGGCGCAGGGGTTCATCTTGGTGCGCCTCCATCTTGGTTCCGTTCCGGTCACGCTCGGTGGTCTCCTGACATTCTTTGGGATCGCCTATGTGCTCACCGGTAATCGCACCGTCAGCTTGCAGGGTCTCAATGTCGCGCTCGCAATCAATGCTCCGGTCTTTGGCGTATTTTCTGCGCATAGTATTATAACGATCATCCTGTTCGTGATCGCGTCATTCTTTGTCGCCTACACGCGTATCGGCCGCGACATGATCGCAATCGGCGGAGATCCCCGCGCGGCGGCGGTCGCCGGCGTCAACACGCGCGCCATTACGATCGGCGTTTTCGCGTCCTCCGGAATGCTGTTTGCGCTTGCCGGTGCACTGATGAGCTTCAGCTTGTCGGCAGCATCACCAGCGGGGCTTTCCGATGTCACGGTTCCGGCGGTCGCAGCCGTCATCCTGGGTGGCGCTTCGTTGGCAGGGGGGACGGCCCGGCCGCTAGGCATGGCGGCAGGCGTCCTCGTTATCTGCCTGCTCCGGACGGGTCTCACCTCGCTCGGGGTCTCGCCGCATGTGCACGAAATCGTCTCAGGTGCCATCTTGATGGCGATTGCAATTTCCGATTGTCCAGATTGGCCGAGCATACGACCTCGCTTCACACTGCGACGCCAGCACCAAGGCTCGGCAGGTGAGAGCTAGAGTCTGATCCATCTACGTTGAAGCGTATCCGGCGTTTCTGAAGTCGTTGGCGCACTCCTGTGGCGGGAAGGCGTCGATCAGGGTTCCGATACGCTTCCATGTCGTTTCGATGGTTCGCTCGGCGGCCTTTCGCAGCAGCGTTTTGAGCTTTGCGAAGACCTGTTCGATCGGATTGAGGTCGGTGATGGTAATATCACCTTTGCTTTTCGGCCAAGCCTCCCCTACCTCGCGCTGGGTGGTGCGAGCGGCATCGTACCGCCCGGAACGGGTATTTCGAAGGCATTCGTCATCATCGCGACCATCGTGTAGAAGCCTATGCTGGTGATTAGCTCGATGAGCAGATCGAGCCCGAGGGCGTTTACTGCTCTCTTGTATGTCGCATCACTCAGTGACTTCGCTTCCAACAGTTCCTTCGTGACGTCAAAAACGACACGTTCGTTTTCCTGCGCGAACATCGGAGTCCTGTCTTCTTTAATTGCCGCGATGATGTCTGGCGCGAGCGCCGCTTCGAGTGCGTTTCGCTCGTGGGCAAACCATTCATACTGCGCAGTCCAATTTCGCGCGACGACTAGGACCATTAGTTCAAATAGGCGTTTGTCGAGCCGTCCATCGATGCGGAGCGCGTTCCCAAATTTGTTGGCGTGATCGGCAATGACAGGAGTCCTTAACCAGATGGCGAATGGACCGCGTACGTTTCCGTGACGTGGACCGGCGATCTCGTCAAAAAGCCGTCTTTGCCCTAAGGACAGCTCTTCGGGCTTCAAATCTTGCACGCGGCTCATTGTGCCTCCTCGTTTGAGCATTGTCTGAGAATGGACCTGGGACTTTTCGGTATTGCAACGCAAAACCAGTACATCGATTGCATAAAACTGGTCGTTTGTGCGAGATTCTTCATGACGGCGATGCGTTGTAGCCTCGTTCGTGATTCGCTGAACGAGGTTGAAGGTCATGACAGCATGGCGGTGGGTGCTTGAGTTGACAATCGAAGCTGAGGATTTGTCGCGGCTCAAGGCGATAGCGCGGTCGCGAACGCAACCGGCGAGCTAGGTCGAGCGGGCTGTGGCCTACGGTCCGTTGGCGGCGCCCGACTTGCCGCCCGCCCCCAGCACTCATCCGACCATCGCACGCGATCATGAGTATAAGCGCCACGGCACGATCAGCCGGCTGGCCGGGATCGAACTGCTCACCGGTAAGGTCCATGCCCTGGTCAAGGACCGCTACAGAAGCCGCGAGTTCATCGAATTCCTCAAGCTTCGCGATACGGCCTATCCGACCCCTACGGCGATCAAGTTGATCCTCAACAATCATTCCTCACGCATCTCCAGGGAGACAAAAGCGTGGCTCGCCACTTATTCCGCCGGCCGCTTCGCGTTCATCGTCACGCCCAAGTATGGCTCGTGGCTCAATCTCGTCGAGGGCTTCTTCTCCAAGTTAGCCCGCTCCCTCCTCCGCCATATCCCCGTCGCCTCCAAAAAGGAACTTAAGGAACGCATCATGGCCGCCATCGACGACCTCAACCAACATCCCGTCGTCCATTCCTGGTGCTATAAGCTCGACAAAGCCGTTTGATGGAATTCAAATTTTTGAAACATTATGCTAAATTCCCCGATATAATCCGGTCCTT
>ODAK010003405.1_pt1 | contig 16474 bp, 14 predicted proteins | sample 1539591 | NCBI WGS metagenome assembly ODAK01 (sample SAMEA3539303, study PRJEB22396) | soil metagenome | biome: tundra; feature: field; material: soil | place: USA | collected 2010-05 | depth 0.15 m
GACTCGTCGATGTTCGTGGGCGGTATCCGCGCCCTGCTGCTCCAGTCGCTGCACCCGCTGGCGATGGCCGGCGTGGCCGGGCATTCGGGCTACCGGGGCGACCCGTGGGGGCGGCTGCAGCGGATCAGCTACTTCCTCGCCGTCACCACGTTCGGCCGGGCCAGCGACGCGCAGGCGACCGTGGAGCGGATCAAGGCCATCCACGAGCGGATTACCGGCACGGCGCCGGACGGGCGGGCGTACGCGGCCTCAGATCCGCACCTGCTGACCTGGATTCACATCGCGGAAGCCGACAGCTTCCTCCGCGCGCACACCCGGTTCGGAGCCCAGCCTCTGGACCAGGCCGGACGCGACGGATACGTCGCCGATCTGGCCCGGATTGGCGTCAAGCTGGGAGTGCCCGACCCGCCCCGGACCGAGGCAGAACTCACCGACCGGATCAGCCAGTACCGAACGGAACTGCGCGGCACCCCCGAAGCCCGCTCGGCGGCCCGGTTCCTGCTGCTCAGCCCACCGCTGCCGATGATCGCCCGGGCACCCTACGGGGTGCTCGCCGCCGCGGCGACATCGCTCCTGCCAGGATGGGCCCGCCGCCCGCTCTACCTCCCCTACCTGCCGCTCGCCGAGACCGCTCTGGTCCGCCCCGCTGCCCACGCGGTCATTCACGCTATTCGCTGGGCCCTTACCCCACCGCCCTCGGCCCGGGCCGGGTGACACCCGGGCGCTGCGTCACGACGCCTTGGTGATCGCGGCGACCTCGCCGGGGCTGAGCTGGATTCCCGCGGCCGCGATGTTCGCCTGGACATGATCGGCGGATCCGGAGCCAGGGATGGGAAGGATCTGCGGTGATCTGGCCAGCATCCAGGCGAGCACAATCTGGCGAGGACTGGCGCCGTGCTCGGCGGCGGCTTCGCTGACGGCGCGGTTGTGGCCGGCGTCCTGGATCGGTGCCCACGGCAGGAACACGAGCTGTTCCTGCTCACAGAGATCCACGATCGTCTCTGAGGACCGGTCGCTGGCGTTGTAGCGGTTCTGTATCGACACGATCGGGGTGATCTGCTGCGCCTCATGGAGCTGCGCCTCGGACATGTTCGAGACCCCGATGTGACGGATCTTGCCCGCGGCTTTCAACTCGGCGAGCGCGCCGATCGAGTCGGCGACAGGCACATCCGGATCCGGCCGGTGGAACTGGTACAGGGGAATCTGGTCAAGCTTCAGGCGCTTCAGGCTGCCCTCACAGGCCTGCCGCAGATGCTCCGGGCGGCCGTCAGGCTCCCAGCGCCCGGGGCCGGGCCGCACCAGGCCGCCCTTGGTGGCGATGACGAGTTCGTCTGGGTAGGGGTAAAGGGTTTCGGCGATCAGCCGCTCGCTGACCTCCGGTCCGTAGGAGTCGGCGGTGTCGATGAACGTCACATCCAGTTCGACCGCCCGGCGCAGAGCCGCCTTCGCTTTCTCCCGGTCCGGTGGATCCCCCCAGATGCCCGTCCCGGTGAGACGCATCGCGCCGAAACCCATCCGGTTCACAGTCAGATCGCCGCCGAGATCGATGGTGCCCGCTGCGGCCGCGGTCGTGTCACCTGCCATGTGCTGCCTCCTTGGATCAGCTGACCTGCCGGATGTCGAACCCGGTAATGGCGCCACGGTGGACCGTGTAGTTGCCCTGGTAGACACGGACGGTCCCATTCGTCTGCAGGGCGGCCACCCGGGCCTTCACCACATTGCCAGACACCGACAGGATGGTCAGGCTGTCCCGTTCGGTCGTGCTGAAACCCTGCACGAACCCCTGGTAAGTCGATCCGCTGTTGTCACCGCCGAGGCGCCACGCTCTGAGATATTCGTGGTTGTTGATCGCCGAGATGTACCTCTCCACCGTAGTGGCGGGGCTGCCGGCGGCGGAAGTCACGGCAGGCGCAGACGTGCTGGGCGTCGGCGTCTGGCCACTCGAGAGATGCAGCAGGGATCTGTCGCGCAGCGCCACCGTCGCGGCGGCGGCGAGCACGAGCAGCGCGATGCACACCGCGGCGACGGCCAGGCGTGAGCGCGGCCGCTTCGCCGGCGGGTAGGCGGGCGGGAACTCGGGCAGCGGCCCAGTCTGTCTCGGTGACGTCGGGCGCGGCCGCACGGCGTATGCGTTCGGCGGCGGCGGCGGTGGCGGCGGCGGCGGCGGTGCTGCGCTGGCCGCGCCCCGGCCCGCTGCGGGGCCGCTTACCTCGGTAGGGCTGATCGGCAGCCAGCCCCGGCCGGCCGGCGGAGAGGCGCCGCCTGGCCGGAGCCCGCAGGCCTCTTGCAACGACGAGGCGAAGCCAAGGCACGTGTCGTACCGGTCGCCCGGTGCCTTGGCCAGGGCCTTGGCGATGACTCGGTCGACGGCCGGTGGCAGGTCAGGACGCCGGCTGGTCAGGGCAGGCGGGGCTGCGGACAACTGGGCCCACAGGACCGCCAGGCCCTGATCTCGCTTGAACGGCGGCGTGCCGGAAAGCATCTCGAACGCGGCACAGGCTAGCGAGTAGACGTCTGTGCGCCCGTCCACCGGGCGGCCCTCTACCTGCTCGGGAGCCAGGTAGTCCAGGGTGCCGACCAATTGGCCGGTACGCGTCAGGCTGGACGTCGACTCCGATTGTTTGCTGACTCCGAAATCAGACAGGTAGACATGATCGGCCGCGCCGCTCTCACCGCTTTCCGCAAGACGGTTGAGCAGCATGTTGGCTGGTTTCACGTCGCGATGCACCAGCCCGCAGGCGTGCGCGGCGTCCAGCGCCGACGCTACCTGCGTGACAATGCCGACCACCCGCGCGGCCGGCAGCGGGCCCACCCGGGCCAGCAGGCTGTGCACGTCCTGGCCGCCGACGTAACGCATCGCGATGAACAGGACCCCGTCAGCTTCGCCTGCCTCGAAGATCGGGACGATGTTCGGGTGGTCGACGGCCGCGGCGGCCCGCGACTCCCTGATGAACCGCTGCCGGAAGGTCTGGTCAAGGGCGAGGTCAGGGGCCAGGATCTTCAGTGCGACCCATCGGTCAAGCCGGATGTCGCGGGCACGGTAGACGACAGCCATCCCGCCGCGGCCGATCAGTTCGACTATCTGGTACCCGGCCACCTGCGAGCCCGGCGCGAAGTCGTTGAACGCCGAGAGCTCCTTATCCACCATGCCTCCAGCGTTCACCCGCCTGTCGCCCGCCGGCAACCGGCGGGGAGGCGCTTGGGAAAACTATGTCAGAGCCTCGGCGCGGCGCGCTCTCGGTCGCCCAGTCCTGACCGGATCGTGGGTGCCGGCCGCTGGCCCGGCTCAGCCGTGGCTCGCGGACAGCGCGGTGAGCACCACGAGGACAACCGTCACGGTGGCGGCCAGGCCGTGCAGCGCGATCAGGCGGAGCGGAAAGGCCGCCCTGGCGCCGTCCCCGCGATGCCTGGCGGCCCGGGCATTGCTGGCCAGCCAGCTCAGCCCGGCCGCAACGGTAAGCACGAGGATCCCGAACGAGATCCACGCCAGCGGCCGGTAGTGGAGACCTACGAAGAGGAACCAGCAGGCGAGGCCGATGGCGCCAAGCGCCGGATGGCTGAACTCAAGCAGCGGGTGCTCGCCCGGAGGAGAATGGACCTTCGTGCGAGGAATGGGCGGCGGCCGGCCCCCGTCGGTGACCGGGCCCGCCGCGGATCTGTCCGGCGTACTCACGATCCGCACGGGATCGGCCGCCAGGCGCCGCGCCGCATTCCCGGCCATGAGCATGTACGCGCCTGCGCCAGCGGTCAGCACCCACAGGATCAGCGCCACGACAGCCAACCGGGCTCCCTTCGCATCGCGAGGGTACCGCGTCGCGCCCGCGCCGCGGCACGGAGAACTGTGCAGACCGCCGGGCGGCCGGTGGGGGAGAATGCCTGTTGGAAACTGATGGGGCCGAGCCCCACGAGGAACTGAGGCCCGGCATGGCTGTCCCGGACCCGGCTGCGTCGAGGTCTGCGTCCTCGACCTGGGCGCCGCTGCGGGTGAGGCTGTTCCGGGCGCTCTGGGTCGCCGCGCTGGTCAGCAATATCGGCACCTGGATGCAGACGGTGGGCGCGCAGTGGCTGCTGGTCCATCAGGCGCACGCCGCGATCCTGGTTCCGCTGGTGCAGACCGCTGACATGCTCCCCTATGTGTTGTTCGGGCTGGTGGGCGGGGTGCTCGCGGACACGTTCGACCGGCGCCGGCTGCTGGTCGCCGTGCAGTGCGGCATGGTCGTCGTTGGAGCGGTCCTGACGGTCCTGACTGCCGCCCATCAGATGCCACCGGCGCTCCTGCTGATGTTCACGTTCGTGCTGGGTTCCGGCTCGGTCCTGGCCGTGCCGGCCTACCAGTCACTCGTGCCCGACCTGGTCCCGCGCGCGCAGGTCCGGGCCGCGTCGACGCTCACCTCGATCAGCGTCAACCTGGCCCGGGCCGTGGGCCCGGCCATCGCCGGGGTGCTGATCGCCCGGACCGGGGTGGCCGCCGTGTTCGCGATAAACACGGCGACGTTCCTGTTCTACGCGGTGGTGGTGGTCGCGTGGCATCCCCAGCCCGGATCGGCGCCGGAATACCCGGAGCGTTTCGTCTCCGCGTTGCGGGCCGGGGGCCGGTACGTGCGCAACGCCCCCGTCGTGCGGCGGGTCCTGCTGCGCGCTGCCCTGTTCCTGGTGCCGGGCAGTTCGCTGTGGGCGCTGCTGGCCCTGGTCGCCAGCCGCACGCTGGGACTGGGGCCGGACGGCTACGGCCTGCTGCTGGCCGCGCTGGGGGCCGGCGCCGTCGGCGGCGCGTTCGCCCTGCCGCGCGTCCGGGCCAGGCTCTCCGGCAATGCCCTGGTGGCTACCGCGAGCGTGACCTACGCGGCAGCCCTGGTGGCCGTGGTGCTGGTGCGCAACGTCGCTGTCACCGTCGTCGTCCTGCTGCCCGCTGGCATGGCCTGGATAGCGGTCCTGTCCAGCGTCAATGCGGCGCTCCAGCTCTTCCTGCCCGGCTGGGTCAGGGCGCGCGGCCTCTCCGTCTACCAGACGGTCCTCTTCGGCGCCCAGGCGGCGGGCGCCGCGGGATGGGGCGTCGTCGCGGGGGCGGCCGGCCTGGTGCCGGCCTTCCTGGCGGCCGCCATCATGATGGCCGCGGGAGCGGCAACCATCCGGTTCTGGCCATTCCTCGACACCGCTGAGATGGACCGCAGCCCGGTCTCGTACTGGCCGGACCCGCATCTGGTGCTGGACGCCGATCCGCGCAGCGGGCCGGTCGTGGTGCAGAACACCTATACCGTGGCCGCCGCCAGTGAGCAGCCGTTCCTGCGGGCCATGGTGCAGGTCCGCCGGTCGAGGCTGCGGACCGGGGCCGTCCGGTGGGGCCTTTTCCGGGACGGCGAGAACGCGCGGGCGTTCATCGAGTTGTTCGTGGTCCCGTCCTGGGACGAGCACCTGCGGCAGCACACGGACCGGCTGACCGGCGCTGACCAGCAGTACGAGGAGGCGGCCAAGGCGTTGTCCGACCCGCCAGTAAAGACCGCGCACCTGATTGCCGCCGACGTCCCCGGCGGTTCGTAGCGTGCTCAGCCCCAGCTGACGCCGCTGGTGCTGTCATGATGGCCCGGCCGGCCGGCCGGGCTGGGCCGCACCGACGAGGTCGGCCAGCAACGTGGCGATCTCGGCGGCCGCGCGGGGCCGGCTCAACCGGGCTGAGGCCGCTCGCATCGTCTGCACGGCGTCGGGGTCACGGCGCAGCCAGTGGATCTCATGGACCAGTTGCCGCACGCCCGGCGCGTGGCGTCCGGCGCCAGCGGCGACCACGAATTCCGTGTTGCCTTCTTCCTGGCCGGGCAGGTGGGACGTGAGGACGAGCGGGGCACCACAGCACGAGGCCTCGGCGATAGTACCCGGGCCCGCTTTGGTGACGACCAGATCGGCGCAGCGCAGCCACTCCGCCATGTTGTCGACGAATCCCAGCACGGTCAGGCGGCCGCCGGATCGCGCGGCCAGGCGGGTCAGCCTGCGGTGCAGGCGGCGGTTGCGGCCGCAGATGGCGACCACGGCGACATCGTCGAGCCGCCTGACGATGGCAGCAGCGCGCCGGTAGATGCCACCCGAGCCCTCTGCGCCTCCCGTCACGACGACCAGGAACTCCCGGCTGGCCAGGCCGAGCGAGTGGCGCACGGCACGGCGTTCGTGGGCGCTCAGCGGGCCGCTCACGAATTCGGGGGTGACGGGCAGCCCGATCTCCACGTAGCGGTCCGGGGCGATTCCGCCGCGATGGCAGTGCCAGCTCACTTCGGCGGACGGCACGACGATCCGGTCCACCTGGACCCAGCGCCAGGACAGGTGCGCGGTGACCAGGTCAGTAATCACGGTGACCACGGGCGGCCGGTCCGGCCTGCCGTCCAGGGCGCTGACCGCCGCCCCGGCGGTCAGCGGGTGGAAGGACACGATGGCTGCGGGGTGATGGGCCGCCACGGCGGCGGCGACCGGCCGGGCCGCGAGCGGGAATACCGCCCGGCGCAGCCACCTCATGGCGGGCCGGGAATTGAAGCCGTGGTAGATGGCCCCCCATATCCACGGAGCCAGCCTGACCGACGGGCCGTACAGGCCGGTGATCCACCGCAGCGGCCGGAACGAGCCTGGACCGCCCAGCGGGTCGCACAGGACGGGAGCGAACCGTCCCGGGTAGGCCAGCTCAAGTGCCTGACCCACCGCCCGGGCGGCGCTCCGGTGCCCTCCTCCCGTGTCGGCGATGAGGAAGAGCAGTGGCACCGGGGAGGGCGGCAGGACACGGCTGCCCGCCGCCGCTGCCGCCGTTTCCGCCGTTTCCGCCGTGGGAGTCAACGCTGCCTCACAGGGTTCTCAGTCCGGGCCAGGAGGCCGTAGAGCGACTCCCATTCCCCCAGTGTGCAGTGGCGTTCGTGGGCGCCGATGATCCGCGAGCCGGCCGCGGCCATGGTGCGGCGCAGTCCCGGATCCCCAGCGAGCGCGTCCAGGTACGCCGCCATCTCAGCCGCGCGTCCGCGCCGGAACAGGAATCCGCTGATCCCGTGACGCACCAACTCCGCGAGCGCATAGACGTCGGCGGCCACCACCGGCAGGCCGCTCGCCATCGCATCCATCGTCGTGAGGCTCTGCAACTCCGCCTCGGAGGCGATCGCGAAGATGTCCGCCAGCCGGTACAGGCTGGGCAGCTCAGTCTCGGGGACGAAGCCGAGGAAGGTCACCCGGCCGTCCAGGCCCCGCTGGTGCGCCCTGGCCCGCAGTTCGGCTTCCTGCGGCCCGCAGCCGGCGATGACCACCTGGGCTTCGCGGGTGAGACGGGCGGCCGCGTCGATGAGCAGATCGATGCGTTTCTCCGGGCTGAGACGGCCGACCGAGAGAATGAGCGGTGTGTCCCGCCGCAGGCCGTAGCGGCGGCGAAGCCGCTCGTCCGCTGGACCGGGGGAGTAGGTCCCGGCGTCTACGCCATTGGAGATGACCCGGGACGGCGCGCGCAGTCCACGGTCCCGCAGCAGGCCGAGCGCGGTCGCGCTGGGAGCAGTGACATAGCCGCAACGATTCGAGAACCCGATCACGTAGGCATAGAAGGAGTCGTCGAACGCACGGAGCCTGCGGCGCAGCGCGGTGCTCACATTCGCCGGCAGGTAGTGGTTCGTGTAGACGACGGGTATGCCCATCCGGCGTGCCCTCGCCTGGGCGAGAACCCCGAGCATCAGCGGGGAGTGGATGTGCACCACATCAGGGACGGTGGCGAACAGGCCGCGGATGCCGCCGATGGGGGCGGCCACCCGCTGGCCGTCATACAGCGGCCACGGGAACGAGCCCAGGTAGCGGACAACGGCCCCGCCGTCCTTCCCGGTCCCGGACCGCCAGTCCTGGCTCGGGGCGAGGACCGCGACCGCGTGGCCGCGCTCGGCCAGGCCGGTGGCGAGCGCTCGGGTGACAGTGGGGACGCCACCGACCATCGGGGCGTACTGATCGGTGACGATCAGGATGCGCATGACAACGGGCCCGCGGCCGCCCTCCCCGCGCAGATCTCAACGATGCCCCCCGGCCCGCGCGCAGCGGGCCTCATCGCTGGCCCCGGCGCGTGTAGAGGCACACCGCACAGGGTGCCAGCACCGCGATCAAGACCAGCGACCACAGGGCCGAAGCAAGCACTGCGTGCTGCATGGGCCACGCGGGGGTCGTTGCTGCCGGGTTGGGATTGCCCAGCAATTGCCTGCAAGCGGCCGCGAGCACGCTGACCGGGTTCCAGTCGGCGACGTGGCGCAGCCAGGGGGTCATCCGTGCGGTGGAGATGAAGGCGCTGGAGGTGAGCGACACGGGCAGCAGCACCATCAGGCCTATCGCCTGGGCGGCCTCGGCGCTGCGGGCCAGCATGCCGACGCATGAGCCTGCCCAGGCCGCGGCGTAGGCGAAGAGCATGGCCAGCCCGAAGGCCAGCGCTACGCGGCCGATGTCCGTGTGAATCCGCCAGCCCACGATGAGGCCGCTCGCGGCGGTCACGGCGGTAGCGATCAGGGTCAGCATGAGGTCAGCCAGGGTCCGGCCAGCCAGCACCGTCCCGCGCGACATGGGCAGTGACCGGAACCGGTCGATGAGCCCCGTGGACAGGTCGACGGCGAGCCCGATAGCGGTCCCCTGGGCGGTCCCTCCCATGTTGACGGCGAAGATGCCGGCGACGAGGTACTCGCGGTAGTTGCCATGATGCGGAAGCACGATCGCACCATCGAATACGTAGCTGAACACCAGGACAAACAACAGCGGCTGGAGCGTGACATTGAGCAGTTGCTCCGGGGTGGTCATCATCCGGGTCAGGGTGCGCCGGGTCAGCACCCACACGTCATTGAGGGCCCAACGCAGGCGTCGGGCGCCGACCTGGATCGTGCCCAGCGGGGGAGGAGGCCCTGAGATGGCGCTGGCCGGGAGAACAGGAAGATCACCGGTGATGGCGCGGGTCATGCCGCCCAGCCCTCCTCCGCCGTGACCTCGGCCCGTCCGCTGCCGGGCCTTCTCGGCTCCGGGACGGCCTGATGACTGGTGAGCGCGAAGAATACGTCATCGAGAGATGGCCGGCGCAGGACGATATCGTCTACGGCGATCCCCTCCGCGTCGAGGTTCCGCACAACGTCGGTGACCAGCCCCGCGCGGGGTATGACCGGGACTTCGAACCGGCCCTGCCGGGCGGCCCAGCGAACGGGGCCGCAGGCGTGCCGTGCGAGGACCGTCATGGCCCGGCCCTGGTCGGCGCCCGCGGAGACGGCTACCTCGAGGTGATCCCCGCCGACACTCGCCTTGAGCTCGGCCGCCGTGCCTTCGGCGGTGACACGGCCATGGTCGATGACGGCGATCCGGTCCGCCAGCCGGTCTGCTTCCTCCAGGTACTGGGTGGTCAGCAGCACGGTGACGCCATCCTCGGCCAGCAGCGTGCGGATGATGCCCCACATGACCAGCCGGCTGCGGGGATCGAGCCCCGTCGTCGGCTCGTCGAGAAACAGCACTCTAGGCCGGCCGATCAGGCTCGCGGCCAGGTCCAGGCGGCGCCGCATTCCGCCGGAGTAGGTCCGGACCGCCCGCCCGGCCGCGTGCTCCAGGTCAAACTGGGCCAGCAGGTCAGCCGCGCGCCCTTTTGCCTGCCGCCGGGTGAGGCGGCCAAGCTCGCCGATCATGACCAGATTGGCCCGGCCGGTCATGCACTCATCAACCGATATGGACTGGCCGGACAGGCCAATGTGCCGGCGTACCGCGGCGCCGTCCGCCACTACGTCGTGGCCGGCCACCCGGGCCCAGCCTGCGTCGGGGCGCAGCAGGGTGGTGAGCATCCGCACGATGGTGGTCTTGCCCGCCCCGTTCGGCCCGAGCAGGCAGATGGCGGCGCCCGCGGGCACGCCCATGTCCAGTCCGGTCACGACCCGGGCCGCACCGAACGACTTGGTGAGGCCGCCGGCTTCAATCATCAGGGGCGGTTGCACAATAGTCTCCCTACCGGAATCGACGAGCACGCTGGTGGGCGCCGCGGGCTCGGCCTGAACCCGGGGCTTCGCGCAGGAACGAGAGTGGAGCGGACATGGCCACGGGGCAGCGGTCGATCCTCGTCGACGCGAGGCTTAACGGCATACCCGGCGCGCACGGTCTCGCCCGGTCGGTGATGAAACTTGCCGAGCACATGGGGCGCAGCGGGGACGGCCTGGCGCTGCGGATCCTGGTCAACCCGTCGCGGACCCAGTTGTTCCCGCTGGCGGGGCTGTCCGAGCGGGCGGAACTGCTCGGCACCGACATCCGGCTGGGCGCAGTACATCGCTGCCGGGAACTCGGCCAGCTGATACGGGATGCGGGCGCCGCCGTGCTCTACGTGCCCTATCCCTTGTTCGCGCCCCTCATCTGCCCCTGCCCGATGGTAGTCACCATCCATGACTGCATCATCGAGGGCAGCGCCAGCCACGCCGGCGGCTGGCACCGGCAGGTCGGCCTCAAGGTGGCGACCAAGGCGATGCTGCGCCGGTCGGCAGCGGTCACCGCGCCGACGAGGGCGACTCTGGCCGAGATACGGCGGCACTATCCGGCCGCGCCGAACCCGACCCTGATCCCGAACGGAATCGACACCCGTCCATTCACCACCGTCACGGACGGTGCCCTGGCGGCCGCCCGGCAGCGATACGGGCTCCCGGAGCGGTTCATCCTGACTGTCGGGGCTCACCGGCCGCACAAGAATCACGGTGTACTGCTCCGGGCCTTGGCGGCGATGCCGGCGGACGTGTCGCTGGTCATCGTGGGCTACTTTGACCCGAACTTCCGGGACAAGCTTCCCGCGCGGATCGCCGAACTGGGCTTGGAGTCCCGGGTCAGGCTGGTGCCGGAGGTCGCCGAAGAAGCGCTGCCCGCCGTGTACCGGGCGGCCTCGGTATTCGCCTTCCCGTCGGTCGTCGAGGGGTTCGGGCTCCCGGTGCTGGAGGCCATGGCCGCGGGCGTCCCCGTCGTGGCGAGTGCCATTCCGGCCTTGGCGGAGGTATGCGGCTCGGCGGCGCTGCTCGTGCCCCCGGATGACGCCGCGTCGTGGGCCTCGGCGATGTCGACGGTTCTCGGGGACAAGGCGGCTGCATCACCCATGATCGCGGCGGGCACCGCGCTCGCGGCCGCCGCGACCTGGGAGACGGGGGGCCGGGCTCTCAGCGATCTGCTGTCCTCAGTCGCGTATTCGACCTCGGCGGCGGCCGCGGCCCGCTGACTGCTCGGGTGTGCCCCCGGGCGCGTGCGCGCAGGCTCCGTCGGAATTGTTGCGCGCATGATCAGCGCCCTCTCCTTGGCCTGCCGCCGTCACATGTTCCGCCCAGCCGGAGGCTCCGGCCGGCCGGCCTCAGAATGTAATCATGTGGCGAAATCACGATCCGCGGTACCCCTGCCGGCTTGCCGTAACGACAGGCTGGTGATCGGCGTACGAACGCCGCGCGAGGGTAGCTCTAGCGCATGGACGATTCCGGGCACGGACCTGCCAGGCCAGCCGAGGTACCGGCTGAAGTGACCGCGCGGGGGCTACCAGGGGAGGTGGCCGAGATTGTCGGGGAGATCAGCGAGGCTACCAGCCCGTCGCGGCGCCGCAAGCTCACGGCGGCGATCCCACGCCTGGCCAGGCGCAGCGGGCGTGCCACCTGGTTCGGCGTGCAATCTGGTGGCCGGTGGCTGACGGCTGAGGTACTCGCGATGGCGCCGCGCCTGCCCGTGCGCGACCAGCAGACGCTCCGTGCCCAGTTCCCGGGGCTCGATCCCGAGGATCTCGCCGACGCGCTGATACAGGGCTCGGCCCGCGCCGCCGGAGCCGTGGGCGCGGCGGCCGGCGCGGCCATGGTGCTGCCGCTGCCCGCCGCCCCGGTGGAGATCGCGATCGAGACCCTGGCGCTCGTCGGCATCGAGATCAAGCTGGTGGCTGAACTGCACGAGGTGTACGGCCAGCCTGCACCAGGTCCGCCGTCCGAGCGCATGCTGTCGTACGTGGCGGCCTGGGCCCACCGGCGGGGCGTTGGCCTCGCACCTGGCGGGCTGGCCTTGGCGGTGGGCTCGCCGCTGCGCAGGCGGCTCCAGCGCCGGCTCCTCGCCCGCGCCGGGCGCAGCGCCACATCGTTCGGGCCGTTGCTCACGGGTGCGGTCGTGGGCGCGGCGCTCAACCGGCGCGAGACCCGCCGTCTCGGCGCCGATGTGCGTGACGACCTCCGGCGGCGCTCGCCGCAGGCGCCACACTGGCCTAGCTGAGCCAGCCCAGCGGGTGTTGTGGTAGGCCTGTCACATGACTGCGCCGCGCGTGCTCTTCATCGGCGGGACGGGCGTGATCAGCGCGGCCTGCGCCCATCAGGCGGTCAAGGCCGGCTTCGACTTGTTCATGATGAACCGCGGCACGACCGCGGTGCGGCCGGCCCCGCACGAGGCGCGCGTGCTGATCGGCGACGTCCGCGACCCGCAGTCGGCCCGGGAGGCCCTCGCTGGCCTGGAGTTCGACGTGGTCGTGGACTACCTGGCGTTCACCCCCGATCACGTCCGTGCCGACCTGGCGGCCTTCCGTGGTCGCGTCGGCCAGTACGTATTCATCAGCTCGGCCTCCGCCTACCAGACGCCGCCGGCCCGGCTGCCCATCATCGAGTCCACCCCGCTGCGCAACCCGTACTGGCAGTACTCGCGGGACAAGATCGCCTGCGAGGATGTCCTCGTCCGCGCCTACCGCGACGAAGGATTCCCGGCCACGATCGTGCGGCCGTCGCACACCTACGACCACACGTCGCTGCCGCTGCAGGGTGGCTGGACGGTCATCGACCGGATGCGTCGCGGTGCCCCGGTCGTCGTGCACGGAGACGGCACATCGCCCTGGACATTGACTCATCACGCCGATTTCGCGCGGGCCTTTGTCGGGCTGCTCAGTGAACCGCGGGCTATCGGTGACAGTTTCCACATCACCTCCGACGAGACGCTGACCTGGAACCAGATCGCCTGCATCCTGGCCGCCGCCGCGGGCGCGGAACCCCGGATCGTGCATGTGCCATCGGACGCGGTGGCGGCGGTGGATCCCGAGTGGGGTGCCAGCCTGCTTGGCGACAAAGCACACTCGCTGGTGTTCGACAACAGCAAGATCAAGAGCCTGGTGCCCGGCTGGGTAGCGACGGTGCCTTTCTGGCAGGGCGCCCGCGAGATCATCGAGTGGCACGACGCCGACGCCAGCCGCCGCCACGTCGATCAGCGACTCGACGCGACCATTGACCAGCTGATCGAGAGGTTCCAGCCGGGCCGCCCGGGGCCCGGCGAGCCGGGTGCCAGCGGGGGAGCTTAGCCGCGGATACACCTGGTAGACCACGGCGCTGCGCCACCACGGCCCGGCATCGGCCGCGGACATACCGACGGGGGGAGAAACGGTGCCACTCATCGCGGCGAGCCTCCTACGGATGAACGATGAATTGCGTGCGACCGGCGACTCTCGCACCGCGAAATCCGCCAGACTGCGCTAGACGAGCAATCCGGCCATTCCACCCGAGGGACGGTGTCATGACTTTCCAGCGGAAGGATCCCGTTGTGGGCAGAGGGGGGCTGTGAACCGCGCGGCGGTGGTGGTCAACCCCACGAAACACGATGACCTCCCGAAATTCAGGACCGTGGTCTGCGCGGCCATGTCCGAGCACGGCTGGAGGGAGCCGCTGTGGTGGGAGACGACAGTAGACGATCCGGGCGAGGGGCAGGCCGCAGCGGCTGCGGCGGCGCGGGTTGACCTGGTGCTGGCCAGTGGCGGCGACGGCACGGTCACCGCGTGCGCGTCAGGGCTGGCGGGCAGCGGCATCCCGCTGGCCCTGCTGCCGGCTGGGACGGGAAACCTGCTGGCCCGCAATCTCGGGTTGCCCCTCGAACTCGACGACGCTCTCCAGGCCGCGCTCGCTGGCACCGACCGGCGGCTGGATTCTGGCACCGCGAACGGAAGGCCGTTCGTGGTGATGACCGGGCTCGGTTTCGACGCGAAAATGATGGAAAGTACCAGCGAGGTGCTTAAAAAGAGGCTGGGCTGGGCCGCCTACGGGGTTTCCGCGCTGCGTCATCTGCATGACCGGCCGGTGCGGGTGACCCTGCGGGCGGACGGCGGGCCGCCGCTGCGGCGCCGGGCCAGCGGAGTCGTCGTCGGCAACGTCGGCTGGCTGCAGGGCGGAGTGCCGCTGCTGCCGGACGCGGAACCCGACGACGGTCTGCTCGATGTCCTGGTGCTGGCCCCGCGGGGATGGATCGGCTGGCTCGCGCTCGTGGCGGACGTGCTGCTGCGCCGCCGCGCATCTGGCCGGATGGCCCGTCTCGCTTTCCGGGAGTTGCGCATCGACCTTGGCCGCCAGCAGTTGTGGGAACTTGACGGCGAAGTCATCGGCCAGACCCGCGAGCTTCAGGTCACTGTCCAGGCGGGCGCGCTGCTGCTGCGCGTGCCCGCCCCGGCCGCCTAGCCCCGGCCATGCTCGGCGCTCCGCGCGCCCGTGTGGCCGCGTGAGACGATACCGCGACAGAAAGGGGAACGACCGTGTGGAACTGGCTTGAGCGCCGCGAGCTGCGGCGCCTGTCCCGCAGCATGGGCAACCGGGAGCCTGGGCAGCTCCCACGGCCCGACCTGGCGGCAGGCAGCGACCTGCTGCCGCAGATCAAGCACATCGTGGTCCTGATGATGGAGAACCACTCTTACGACAACTATCTCGGCATGCTGGAGAGCCGGGGCGAGGGATTCCCACTTGACCCGGACGGGCAGCCGGACGTGTCCAATCTGAGCGCGGACGGGGAGTCCGTTCCGGCACATCACCTGGCCACAACGATCCAGGAACCGCGCATGCCTACGCAGAGCTGGGACGCCAGCCATCTCCAGTGGAACGGTGGGAAGTGCGACGGATTCGTGAGCAGTGCCGAAACGCTGGTACCGGGCGCCGACGCGACGCTGCCCATGGGCTACTGGTCAGAGCGCGACCTGCCGTTCTACTACGGCCTGGCCAAGACATTCCCCCTAGCCGACCACTGGTTCGGCTCATGCCTCGGGCCGACGTTCCCCAACCGCCGCTTCCTGATCGCCGGGACCGCGCACGGCCTGATGGACGACCTGCCGTACGATCTTGGGAACTACCCCCCGGCCGGCACCATTTTCGACATGCTGACCAGGCATGGCATCTCGTGGACGAACTACCACTACGTGGCCGGGTCAGGCTCCGCGTTCCGGCGCGCCTGGCGGAGCCGTCGCCGCGCTGCCCTGCGCAAGCTGCTGCCCTCTGGCAAGTGGTTCCCGTCTGTGGTGGAAGGGGTCCACGGCGACATTTCCTTCACCGCCGACGTCTACCCGCTCGGGCTGGCCCGGTGCATGCTGCACCTGCGCAGCACAGACCAGTTCTTCGCGGACGCGGACAGCGGGTCGCTGCCCCCGTTCAGCATTGTTGACCCGGACTTCGACAGCTACTCCGAGGAGAACCCGCAGGACATCCGGAAGGGCGAGAGCTTCGCTGCCGAGGTGATCAACCGGGTCATGCATGGCAAGGGGTGGCCGGACACCCTGCTCGTGTGGGTGTATGACGAGGCCGGCGGCTACTACGATCACGTCCCGCCGTCGGCTGCGGTGACGCCGGACGACGTCGAGGGCAGCAGCCTGCTCGGCACCAGGTCCTGGCTGCGGACATGTCTGCGGCCGTTCTTTCCCGCCTACATCGCCCACGTCGAGAAGCTTGATGCCGGGCCGCGCGGCTACGACCGGTACGGGTTCCGCGTCCCCGCTGTCATCGTGTCTCCCTACGCGCGCCCGGACTACGTGTGCACTCGGGTGCTCGACCACACGTCGGTGCTCAAGCTGGTCGAGCAGAAGTGGAACCTCCCGCCGCTGACCGCCAGGGACGCCGCGGCGGCGACGCCGCTCGACGCGCTGGATCTGGCGGGGCCGCCAGCCTTCCTGAAGCCCCCATCCCTGCCCGAGCCCAGCTTGCGCTGGGGTTCCTGGTAACCCGGCACCCGAACTGATCAGCACTCGAACTGGTCGGCACCCTGATCAGCACCGAAGCAGTTGAGCACGCGTTTCGTAGCGGCTCCGGGCTTGTCACCCAGAAGACAGAACCTCGGCGATCTTCGCGGCGGCGCCCGACGGGTCGTCGGTGTCGTGCAGGACTTCCCCCCAGGACCAGCGGTAATACCAGCGCAGGCGGCCACTGCCGTCCGTTCCCGGCGTGCAGTCAATACTCTCCGCGAGCATCGCCGCGCCCGGAGTGAAGATGTGCAGCGCGGCGGGGTACGTGGTCTTCACCGTTGCGTGCAAGCCCCTGGTGTCTAGGGCTGTCGCGAGCCGATGCAAATGATAGCTACGTGCATGATCGCGCCTTCCGTTCAGCATGTCCCCTACCCTCAGCGTCGGTCGGCATATTGTCGCGGCGCACTGGTCGGGTTTGTCAAGCCTGGCGCGGCGGGTAGCCACCATATGCGTCTGGATCGTACGGGTCCGTGCTGTATCCATCGGCGTCTCGGGCGCCGTTGT
>ODAK010003406.1_pt1 | contig 16468 bp, 12 predicted proteins | sample 1539591 | NCBI WGS metagenome assembly ODAK01 (sample SAMEA3539303, study PRJEB22396) | soil metagenome | biome: tundra; feature: field; material: soil | place: USA | collected 2010-05 | depth 0.15 m
ACGACTGCTGCAACTCTTCTTCGATCAGGCGCGGAACGATCCGTTCGCGGGAATTGGGCGCGGTCATCGGGGTCCGGAGACGGGGAAATGGGCGGTCCGGCAGGGCCGGAGGCACAACTCCAAAATATACCGGATCGCGGGACGGGAAACAAGCCTGAATGCACCCGTTAAGGCATTGAAATACAAAGACTTACAGCTCGCTTCGCCCGGGACGACGTGGTGCATCGAGCTGGTGGACCGACGGGCGGTAGACTATCCGATCTGCAACGTGCCGTTGGTCGTATCGTAGCTGATGCGGTAGCTACCCAGATTGGAGGTCGGCTGCCCGCCGGTCCACGATCCGTTTGCCGCGAACGTGGCACCGTGGCCCGGGCAATAGAAGCCTGATCCAGAGATCTGCACGGCGAAGCCGCGATGCGGGCAAATCAGCGATAGCGCCACGAAGGTGCTGGTGCCGGTTCGCGCCACGGCGACCGGGTCGCCGGAACGCGCGCCATCGTCGACGATGGCCAGGCCACCGACCGATGCCAGCGACGGGAAGTCCGCCAGCTTGATGGTAAACGCGGTGATCGACGGAGCGGTAAACAGGCTCGCACCACACGCGGCCAATGCGCCCAGACCCAGCCCGGCAAGCGTCCGTTCCAGTAGCTCGCGGCGTGTGATGGAGCTGCAGCCGGGGCAGGACATCTTACGCGCCGTCCCCCACGTGTACTGCCGACGCGCTCCAGCCGGCGGGATCGACGTCGTTCTTGTGCATCGCGCTCACGTTCACGATGACCTCATTGCCCGATCGAGTCAGGGTGAAGCGGTCCATGTTACGCGTCGCGCGGCCGGAGATGAAGGTGCCATCCGGTTGATACTTGGAGTGGTGCTTCGGGCACTGAAACTGGCCGTCGCCCTGGTTCCACCTGAGTGCGGTGTTCTGGTGCGGGCACGACAGGTTGAACGCGTAGACCTCGTTCTTCCAGCGGGCCAGGATCACCTGATTGTCGTGATCGATCTGCACGCCATCCTGGGCCGGGATGGGGTAACTTGGATTGGCGCCGACCCGGCGGCGCGGCGCGGTGCGCGTGGGAGTGACGCTCGCGGCCAAGCCGGGCGGTATGCCGACCATAACCAGCGCGCCGATCGCGGCCAGCCCGGTCTGGCGGACGAACTCGCGGCGATTCTGAGCCCATGGGCAGGCATCGCATTCGAAATGGTCGGCGTCGGAATGGCGGTCACTCATGAATGGCTTCCAGTGAAAGAGGGTCGCGGCGAGGCGCTCGGGCGTCAGACATTGAGCAGCGCGGTTCCCGCCACCGCGGTGCAGATCCAGAGGGTGATGCTGAGCCAGGACGCCGCCCGGAGCCGGCGCCACAGCACCGGCGTGGTGTCCGGCGACGCCGGTCGGGCGATCTCGGCGAACACCCGGCGGCGCAGGAGGTGTTCGGTCCGCGCCAGGAAGGTGCCATTCACGCATAACAGCGTCACGAATCCCAGCTTGATCAGCAGCACGGGCGACTTGGCGAAGGTGGCGATGTCCGCAGCGGCGAGCGCGGCACCGCTGAGGAACAGCACCGCAAGCCCGATCAACACCGGACGGTGCGTCGCGTGCAGTTCGTCGAGCGCCTGCGGGCCCATGCCGGCCTCGGTGCGTTCGGTGCGCAGCGTGTCGCGATCAGCGGCGACGGCGATGCCACCGCCGACGAGCGTGGCAACGATGTGCACCGACGTCACCGTCGTCTCAAGCACCTTGGAGTCGGCATAGAGCGATTGCCAGGGGGCGAACCAGTGCGCGAGCGTCGCGATCAACGATGCGATCATCAGTTCTTCCAGAGCCACATCATCAGGGTGGCGGCCGTCGCAAGGCCCATCGAGCCAATCGCGATGTTGCGATGCTGATTGGCGCCGCTGTCGGTTCGGCGCGCGGCTCTCGCCGACTGGGCGCTCGCGACGAAGCCGCCGTCGGCAATGAGCATGGCGATGCTGTGAATCCATCGCCGCGCGCGGCCCGCGGGATCGTGCCGGGCCTCGACCAGGTTCCAAACCCCGGTCACCGTATTGGCAGCGAACAGCAGCTCGAGGCCGCTCGCGACGAGCCCGTGCGGACCTCGCAGGCTCGACCGGACGGTTGGATTGTTGCGCTCGGCGGTGATCAGCTTCTGTCCCAGTACGTACTCGGTCGCGAACAACGGCAGCTCGACGTAGCTGCCGATGCGATGAATCGTCAGTCGAGTGAAGTAGGACGAGCTGTATTCGATTGCCCGCCGGCGGGTGGTGTCCTGCGCCGCAACCTCCCCGCTAATTGGAGCCAGGCCCGCGGTTGGACCAGCGCCGCACGGCCCGCAAGCCGCCTGGCGGTTGGTCAGCGGGATGACGAGCGAGTCACCCCGTTGCGCGACCGCGCGATGGGCGGATGTCAGGCTGCCCACTGCAATGGCAGCGACGATTGGCCACGCCGTACGGCGCCGATGTGACGTCATGCGAGGTTGCGGTTGCGCTGGAAACGGTGACATGGGCCTCCCCGGATGCTGTTCAGGGGACGTTCTCGCGCGGTGCAGCGAGCACGATCCTCGCGCGCACCGACTGCTCCGGCAGTGCGACGCGCGCAGAATCCTCCGGCCAGCGCAGCAGCACCCGCGAGCCGACCAGGATGCGGACCTGCTGGACGGCAGGCGGGATGCCGATGAAGTACGCAACCGCGGGCGCCTGATTATCGATCGAGACGTGGTTCGAAGCGACCGCGTACGCGGTCGTCCCCCCGCGGGAACGGAAGGTCACGTCGCCCGTGTCCGAGCGTGCAATCTCGACGACGCCGCTCGTCGGCTCACGACGGAAGACGACCACGAGCCTCCGGGTGGCGGGGATGGCGATGCCGGATGCGAGGGCTGCCGGCGCGGCCGGCGGCGGCGACAGCGGGCGCGGCGCATCGTTGGGGACCACGCGCCCCGTTACGGCATCGTGGATCCATTGATGCAACGGCGAAACCGGCACCACCGTCGCGGCGGCCGCGACCGCGAGCGTCGCGGCAGAGCCGGCGATGAGAAGCGCACGACGCAACCGATGCCGCCGCCGGAGCGAGAGCGTCGAGCCGGCGCGAACTGCCGGTACCGGATGATCGAGCACGCCGAGCAGCCCCGCGACGGCATCGTCGTCTGCCGATAATTGTCGCCACCGGCTGGCGCAGTCATCGCACGCGGTGACGTGCGAGCGAGTTGCTTCTGCGTTCTCGACCGGTTGCTCATGCAGCAGTGCGAGCAGCGTCTCGTCAGCCGGATGGATCATGTCAGTCTGGGTCACCGTGCAGCTCCTGATAGGCCTTCCGAAACGACGCGCCCGCGCGGAGCAGGACAGTGCCCACGCCGGTTTCCGTGATTCCGAGTGCCAGCGCGATCTCGCGGTAGCTGTAGCCTGAGTGTCGCAGCAGCAACGCGTCGCGGTCACGGCGCGCGAGCCGCGCGAGCGCCGCGCGCACCTGATCGCGGCGTTCGGCCTGGTCGATCGCAGCCGCCGGATCCGGCGGGGCAGTGGCATGCGGGACATCGTCGGGAGCGCTGGCGAGCAGTCGCAGTCGCCGGGTGGTGCGGCGCTTGTCGTCGCGCAGCAGGTTGGCGGCCACTGTAATCAACCAGGCGATCGGTTCATCGGGCATCTCGCCACGATCGAACAGGCGGACGAACGTCTCCTGCGCCAGGTCGGCCGCAAGCTGCGCGTCGCCGAGACTGCGATCGAGGTAGCGAAACAGCTGGGCGAAGTGCTGCTCGAAGAGCCGATCGAACTCGGCATCGAACTGGTCCATGGAATCACGCGGTCCGGACCGTCGGGATGCTTGATGGTGCAATCGCATCGGCGATAGGCCCGCGAAGGAAGGCGGTGAACTTGTGAGACTGGTCACAGCCGAGGAGCGCGCGAGACCAGACGGTTGTGCCAGGAGGCTCGGTCAGGCCGGTATCAATAGACCCAGCTGACCTCGAAGATCAGTCCCCGCGGGGTGCCCCGGAGCAGCTGCAACGACCCGTCGGGGCGCGCCATGATGCCGACCGGGTCGGGTCGGTTGAGCAGGTTCTCCAGGCGCAGCGCCGCACTGATTCCGCTCTGCCCGCCGTGGAGATTGACCAGCCAGGTGTGGCGCACGCCGAGGTCAATGCGCAGCGGCCCGGCGAGCCGGGCCGCATTGAGGGGTCCGGGGAGGTTGGTTGCCACGCCTTCCATCTCTCCGGTGCCGGTGGCGGGCTGATAGGGATGCCACTCGATGCCGGGGCTGAGCGGGGTAACGGATTGACCAGCACCGGTCGTCCAGCGGAGTTGCAGCGTGGTTCGCCGCGTGACGTGATACGCGGCATCGCCGGCGAACGACCACGGCTGATCGAATCCGGTGTGGTAGGTGGCCCCGCCAGCCTGTTGCAGCGCCGTCGCCAACCCGGCGGACATGTGCATGGCCAGCGCTCCATGCACGAACGCGGCGCTGGCAATCACTCCCTGGGCGCGACCGTCACCGTAGAGGGGTGTACCGGCGACGAGAAAGCTGCTGGTCGAACTGGCTGGCACCACGACGTTACTCCACCGCCGGAGATAAGCGTCCAGCCCGAGCGACACCGCGCCGCCCAATTGGCGATCGATGCTGAGCAGCCATTGGTCGGCGGTCGCGGTCGGGATGTTGCTGACCGAGATCACCGGCAACGCGGGCGCGGCCATCGAGCTGGTGAGGTTCTCTTCGTTTAGCATCGACTGTACGGTCTGGTGCGTGCGACCGAAGCCAGCCTCGAAGCGTGTTGCCTGGTCAGGGTGCAGATTCACGACCAGCCGCGGGTCGAGGTTGATCGTGCCGCGGAAATCGGTGCTCGCGCGAAGGCCGGCCCGGAAGTCGACCGGCGACGGCCCGTGCCAATCCCACTCGCTATAGAGGGATCCGAGGACCGGAGCCGCGCCCAGTACGAGGCGGGTGCTGCTGTCGGCCTGCGACAGCGGCCGAGTGGTGACCACGTACGACGTGCGCGGCTGTTGCAACTCTCCGCCGATCGTCAGCGTGCTGGCGCGAAAGCGCTGCCGCATCTCGGTTGAGAGGCCGAACTCGCCGATGGTGCTGTTCAGCTGCTGGGCCTGCGTCCGGCTGAGGAGTGCGATGCTTGCGCTGCTCCCGGTCCACCAAGTGGCGGCGTGCCACGCACCGTACGCGCCGTGTGCCTGGGTCCAGGTGGCGCCGACGGTGCCGCTGCGCCAGTCGGCGGCGTCGGGGGCCGATGGTGCGCCGCTGAGCGGGTCGTCCGCCGACTGGATACCGCCCCCGGCGAACGGTGTCCAATGCAGGCGATCACTGCTCTCGAACGACACGATGCCGAGCGTTCCGGCGCCGACGGACAGGTGTGCCGTTGCGATGAAGTCGTCGTACCCATTGAGTGCGCCCAAGCCGGTGCCGTCGGTGAAAAGGTTGCGAAAGCTGGTGCGCGCACCGAGCAACAGGCCGCCGGTGCTGCCGAGCGGTGCCCGCATCACCGACCGGACGTCGGTGGTCGAGAGGGTGCCCGTCAGCTGAAGAGTGCGCGACGGGGCTGCCGCCGTCTCGAGCTCGATTACTCCGGAAAGTGCGCCGTCGTATCGGGCCGAACTGATGCCGGTATGGACGTCAACTGCGGCAATCGCGTCCGGATTGATGGCGCTGGAGGCGCCGGCGAAATGCACCGCGCCGATCACCGGAATTCCGTCGAGGAGGATCAGGTTTTCCGATCCCCGGCCGCCGTGGATGCTCAGCGCCGTGCTGTTGTCGCTGCGGGTTGCCACTCCAGGCACGGCGGCGACCAACTGCTGGATGTCGGCGCCACCCGCAGGTTGATCGGCCTGCCAACCGGGGGCAAAGCGATAGTGCCCAGCTTCATGCCATTGTGATGAACTGGCGCCGTTGCCGGCGGGCGTGGTGTCCGGCGTTGCGGCGACAACCTCGATCGGTGGCAGGAAGACCGGCTCGACAACGAGTTCCACGTCGAGAGCGAGATCGGATGAATCGGTGAGGAGCACGGTGACCTGGCGGGTTTCGTAGCCGGGGGCCACGAACCGGACGGCGTGCGACCCGGGCGCCACGCCGATGACGGCGTAGCGACCAGCGTAGTCGGTTGCGCAGCGGTCAGCGCCGTCCAGCTCCACGTGCACGCCTGCGGCCGGACCGTGTCCGGCGGCGTGCACGGTGCCGTGAATTCCCGCCATGGCGCCGAGTAATCGAACCAGCGGTACGATCGGAAGCATGATCCCTTGTCCGCTCACTTCAGGTAAAAGCGACCAGTTCGCTCGAAACCGATCACTGCTTACATCGCTTCGGCGGCCTGGTGTTGCGCCGGTGACGTGGCGTGTTGCTTGGCAAACCGCAGTCGCATTTCGTCGAACCATACGTACACCACGGGGGTGACGTACAGGGTGATCAACTGCGACACAGCGAGGCCGCCGACAACCGCGACACCAAGCGGACGACGCGATTCGGCCCCGGTACCGGCGCCGAGCGCGATCGGCAGGGTCCCCATCAGCGCCGACATCGTCGTCATCATGATGGGCCGGAAGCGCACCATGCAGGCCTCATGGATGGCCTCGCGTGGCGACTTGCCTCGTTTTTCGGCCTCGACCGCGAAGTCGATCATCATGATGGCGTTCTTCTTGACGAGGCCGATCAGCATGATGATGCCGACGAACGCATACACGCTGAGTTCCATATGGAAGATCATCAAGGCCAGCAAGGCGCCAAATCCGGCGAACGGCAGACCCGAGAAGATCGTCAGCGGATGGATGAAGCTTTCGTACAGCACGCCTAGCACGATGTAGATCACCACGATCGCGAGGATCAGAAGGATGGTGAGTCCCTGCTGCGCGTCCTGGAACGCCTGGGCCGTGCCGGCCGCGGCGCCGATGACGGTCGGTGGCAGGATCCCCGCCGCGAGGCGGTTGATCTCGGTCACGGCATCACCGATCGAGACGCCGGGCGCGAGGTCGTACGAAATGGTCACCGCGGGTAGCTGGCTGGAGTGGTTGACCGTGAGCGGTCCGATGTCCTCGCGGACATGGGCCAGCGCCGTGAGCGGGATGAGCTGATCGTTGCTGCCGCGAATCGATATCAACGACATCGCATTGAGGTCGCGTTGGTACTGCGGCAGCAGTTCCATCAGCACCCAGTACTGGTTGGTGCTGGTGTAGATCGTCGAAATCTGCCGGGCGCCGTAGGCGTCGTACAGGGCGTCCTCGACCTGCTGCATGGTGACGCCCACCGCCGATGCGCGATCGCGATCGATGCTGAGTTGCACCTGCGGATTCTTGATCTGGAGGTCGCTGGTGACGTTGCGCAGCTGCTTCATATCGGTCATCCGCGCCTGCATCGCCTGCGAGGTGCGGTAGAGTTCATCAATGTCCGCGCCCTGCAGGGTGTACTGATAGAGGCTCTTGGACTGCCGCCCGCCGATATTGATCACCGGCGGGTTCTGGACGAATGCACGAAGTCCAGTAACCTGGGCGAGCTTGCCCTGGAGCTCGTGCGCGACGTCGTCGGCCGACAGCCTGCGGTCCTTGCGGTCCTTGAGGCGGATGATGAAGCGCCCCTGATTGGACGTCGATCCCACTCCTCCGCTCCCCATTGCCGACATGAATCCGGCGATGTTGGAATCAGTCGCGACCACGTTCATCGCCATGACCTGATGGCGATACATCCCATCAAACGAGCTTCCCTCGGACGTTTCGGTCGTGATCCGGAGCTGGTTCTGGTCCTCTGAGGGGATGAATCCCTTGGGGACGGCCCGCGCCAGCAGGATGGTGCCGACCAGGATCAGCCCGGAAAAGGCGAAGGCAAGTCGCGAGTGACGCATCACCCATTGCAACGACCGGTCGTAGCGGTGCAGCGTCCGCTCATAAATCCCTTCAGTGAACTGGAACATGCCCGCCAGCCTGCCCTTGCTCTCGTCGCGGTGCCCGGAGCGCAGGAACCGGCTGCACAGCATCGGCGTAAGCGTGAGCGATACGAAACCCGACACCAGGATCGCGACGCCGATGGTCACGGCGAATTCGTGGAACAGGCGCCCGATCAGTCCGCCGAGGAACAGCACCGGAATGAACACCGCGACCAGCGACATGGTCATCGACAGGATGGTGAAGCCGATCTCCGCCGAACCCCGATAGGCGGCCTCGCGCGGGCTTTCGCCCATCTCGGTGTGCCGCACGATGTTTTCGAGCATGACGATAGCGTCGTCGACCACGAAGCCGACTGACAGCGTGAGTGCCATCAGCGAGAGGTTGTCGAGCGAATAGCCGAGCAGGTACATCACCGCGAAGGTGCCAACCAGCGACATCGGAAGTGCGAGACTGGGAATGATCGTGGCCGAGACGTTTCGCAGGAACAGGAAGATGACCATCACCACGAGGAACAGCGTGAGATAGAGCGTGAACTTGACGTCCTTGACCGACGCGTCGATCGATTGCGAGCGGTCGTAGATGGTCGTCACCTTCACCGACGCGGGCAGCGTGCGGGTCATCTGCGCCATCTGGTCGCGCACCGCGCGGGCGACGGTCACCGTATTCGTGCCGGGCTGGCGCTGAATCGCCAGCACGATACCGCGGGCGACGGTACCGTCGGCGTTGCCGAACCACGCGGCGGCCTTGGTGTCTTGCACACTGTCGACGACGTTGCCAAGATCCTGCAGACGCACCGGCCGGCCGTCGCGCCAGGTCACGATCAACGGCCGGAATGCCGCGGCATTGTGCAGCTGGCCGTCGGTTTCGACCGCGTACGCCTTGTCGGTTCCCCACAGAATGCCGGTGGGCAGATTCACGTTGCCGGTGTTGACGGCGCTGGCGACATCATCGATGCCGATCTTGCGCGCGGCGAGCGCCTGCGGGTCGAGCTGGATGCGCACCGCGTACTTCTGCGAGCCATATACCTGCACTTGCGCGACGCCGCTCACCGTGGACAGTTGCTGGCTGATCTGGTTCTCACCGTACTCGTCGAGCGTGGACAGTGGCAACGTCGGGGATGTCAACGCGTAGAGAATGATCGCGCCCGCGGAGGGATCGACCTTGCGGTACGACGGCGGCAGCAGTGTCGTCGGCAGGGTGCGTGCCGTCTGGGTGATGGCGGCCTGCACGTCGGCAGCCGCGGCATCGATGTCGCGGGTGAGGTCAAACTGCAGCGTGATGCTGGTGGATCCCTGCAGGCTCGATGACGTCATCGCGCTCAGTCCGGCGATGGTCGAGAACTGCTTTTCGAGCGGCGTCGCAACCGACGAGGCCATCGTTTCCGGGCTCGCACCGGGCAACGACGCTCCGACCGAGATGGTGGGGTAGTCCACCGTGGGGAGGTCGGCCACGGGCAGACTGCGGTAGGCGGCGATGCCGAAGACCAGGATGCCGCCCATGATCAGCGTCGTCATGACCGGGCGGGAAATCCACGGCGCCGACAGGTTACGCGTGCGTCCGCGGGCAGCCGGCTCAGGAGCCGGCGGTGGCGGCTCCGCTGGTGCGTTTATCGTGATCCTCTCCTTTTACCCCGTGCTCCGGTGTCGAGTGGGGTACCGCCGCGCGCTGTGTCGCGGCCACCGGGAGCGGGTCCTTCGCCACGGATCGAGACACGCGAGCCGTCGGTCAGGCGCAACTGGCCATCGGTCACCACGCGTTGTCCGATGGTCAGGCCGCTGGCGAGGATCGTGAGCGAGTCAGTGCTCCGCACCACGTTCACCTTGACGACGTGCGCCTTCTTCGCCGAATCGACGATCCAGACGACGCTGCCGGACTGACCCGCCTGAACAGCCGACGATGGCACGACGAGCACGTCATGCTCGACGTCGAGCTGTAGCGACACCGCTTCCAGTGCGCCCGGCCAGAGCGTGCCCTTCGCGTTCGTGAAGTTGGCCTTGAGCAACACCGTTTCAGTGGTTGAGTCCACGGCATTGTCGAGGAACACAAGCGAGCCCTTCTCGGCGCGCGTCGTGTCACCGAACGATGTCGCCTGCACCTCGAGCGACTGGCCGGCGCGGCGACGCACCGCGTCGAAGTACATCGACGGCACCGGGAAGCGCACCAGGATGGGCGAGATCTGATTGATCACCACGAGGGTCTGCGCCGCACCGCCGCGAACCTGGTTGCCTTCCTTCACCAGCACCGAGCCGGCGCGGCCGGTGACCGGTGCCCGAATGGTGGCGTATTGCAGGTTCAGCCGGGCCTGGTCGATTGCAGCGCTGTCAGCGCGAAGCGTCCCGGCGAGCGCGTTGGCGGCGGCGCGTGCCTGATCGAGTTGTTGCTGCGTGACGTACTCCTTGGAAGCCAGCGCGCCGTAGCGCTGCACGTCGTGCTCGGCGCTTTCCCAGTTCGCCTGGTCGCGCGCCAGCGATCCCTGCGCCAGCTCCAGCGCCGCCTTGAACGGGCGCGGATCGATCTCGAACAGCACCTCGTCTTCCGTGACGTCATCGCCTTCCTTGAACCGCACGTGAATCAGCTGGCCGCTGACCTGGGCCTGCACCGACGCGGTGCGAATCGGTTCGACGGTGCCGGTGGCCTGGATCAGGAGTGGCACGTCGGTGCGGCGCACGAAGGCGACTCCGACCGGGACGGACGGTGGCGGCGGGGGCGCGGCTTTGCGGCACGACACCAGGCCCGCGCTCACGAGGCCGAGCATCACGGTCGCAGCTGGCAGTCGGCAACGCCAACGGCGAAGGTGAATGGTGTGCGGTTGGGTCATTGGTTGCCGCCCGGAGACGGCGCGAGGCGGAGCCCGGTCGCACCGGTCGGCTCGAGAAGACCGGCGTCGTGCGCCAGTTGCACCAGTGAGGTGTGCCATTCGACTCGTGATTGAATGCGTTGTGCGCGGGCACTGGCCAGGGAGTTCTCGGCCGTAAGCAGTTCGAGCAGCGATCCCACGCCCTCGCGGTAGCGAGCGCGTGCCGCGTCGACCGCCGCGCTGGCGCTGGCGAACAGTTCGTTGGACGTGCTGACGCTCTGCGTCGCGGTCCGAAGTTCCTGGTAGGTCTGGAAGACCTGCAGCGCGACCTGCAGTTCCATGGTGCGCAGCCGCGCGGCCTCGGCATCGGCGGTCAGTGCGGCGGCGCGAGCCGCGTACTGCCAGCCGAAGCCATTGAAGAGCGGGATCGCCAGCGAGAGGCCGATGCTATAGGACGGAAAATCCTGCGGATTGCTGCCGACCCAGGTCGTGCCGGCCGCACCGATAGCCGAGAGACTCGGCAGGTACTGCGACCGCGCTTCGCGGGCCTCGGCCCGGCGCACGTCGACCTGTGCACGTTCGGCCGCGAGGTCTGGCCGATCGAGCAGGCCACGCTTCATCAGCGAGTCGACGGCGTCGGCGAGTGCGGCGACGGGCGTACCGGCTTCCGTGGTGTCCACGTCGAAGGCGGCACTGGGCGGCAGGCCGACCAGCGTGGCAAGCGCGCCACGCGTGCTCGCGAGCGAGCCTTCCGCCTGCTGCAGCGCAAGTTGCGCCTGGGAGACCGCAGTGCGGGCCTGCAGCACCTCGACGATCGTGGCGACGCCAACGGTACGGCGATCCTCGGTCGCCGCGAGATTCACCTGCGATTCCAGCAGGGTCGTTCGCTGTGCGTCGACCAGGCCGCGCGCACCGACGTATGCGAAATAGCCTTGCACAGCGCGTCGTACGACATCGGCGACGGTTGCGTTGTGCGTCCAGTTGGCGGCGAAGAGCCCTTCGCGGGCGGCGTCGATGGCCCCGGTGCGCCCGCCGAAGTCGAACAACAGCCAATTGAACGAGAGCGAGGGCCCATACGTGGTCTGTTGCACGGAGACCGGTCCGCCGGTCGCCGCCGTCTTGAGGCTGGTGACCGCCGCCGCCGCGCTGATGTCGGGAAACAGAGCGCTGCGGGCTTCGCCGTAGGTCGCGGCTGCCGCGCGAGCCCCGAGCCAGGTGGCGCGGGTTTCCGGGCTCCGTTCCAGCGCCAAGTTGACCAGGTCGGTCGGGGTGAGACCGGCCCTCCTGGTCTCGAGCGCCGGCGGCAGCGAATCAGGTGCGAGGTGGCTATTCGCCGCTTCGGGCGCCGCCGAGGCAGGCGGGTTCCACCGTTCGCGCGGCGATGGCGCCGAGGCCGCGGCGCCGCCGGCACCGGGCAGTGGCGGATAGCACGCGGTCAGCACGCCAAGACTGCTCAAGACCAGCCAATACCAGGAAACCGTCAGAAGTCTGTTATCCACCAATGGGCGCACGAATCCGCCGTATCTGATTGCTACGTTCGCACGAGAGGCGACGTTGACACGAACGCGGCGCGGCGCCGGTGCAACCGGCTGAAGACCCCGAATCGGGGTGGTAGTCGCACCCGCAGCAATGCAAGAGAACTGCTTTCGAAGCATCGGGAAAGGGGGTGCCGTATGTTTCGCGGTCTGACGAAGCGTCTGCCGTCCCGCTTCACCCGTACCCGGATCCGCTGTGCACCAGACTGCCCTCGATGCCCGTCACCGCGCCCTCGGCGCCCGGATGATCCCGTTTGCCGGCTGGGAAATGCCGGTGCAATACCAGGGACTCGTCGAGGAGCATCGTGCAGTGCGTTCGGCCGCCGGACTCTTCGACCTGTCGCACATGGGGGAGCTGTACATCGCTGGTGCGGGAGCCGGTGCGGCGCTCGACTATGCCCTGGTCACTGCCCCGGGGAAGCTCGTCGTGGGTCGCGCCCACTACTCGATGATCTGCACGCCTGATGGTGGCGTGATCGACGACCTCATCGTGTACCGCCTGGGAGAGGCGCGGTACCTCGTGGTCGCCAATGCGTCGAACGCCCCAACGGTCGCGGCCGAGTTACGCGAGCGGATTGCGAAGTTCGACGCCCGGCTCGACGATGCGTCCATGCGCACATCGCTCGTGGCAATCCAGGGGCCGCGCGCTGCCGAGATCCTGCAGCCGAGGATCGAGTTCGATCTGACGAACCTCAAGTACTACGCCGGTGTCGAAACTACCGCCTGCGGCGTTCCGGCGTTGCTGGCGCGCACGGGCTATACCGGCGAGGACGGTTTCGAACTGTTCGTTGCCTGGAACGACGGCGTCGCCGTGTGGGACACGCTGATCGCGGCCGGCACGCCGTCGGGTCTCGTTCCCGTTGGACTCGGTGCCCGCGACACGCTTCGGCTCGAGGCAGGCATGCCGCTGTATGGTCAGGAGCTCGACCGGAATACGACGCCATTCGAGGCCGGGCTGGGCCGAGTGGTGAAGTTTGACAAGGGCGCCGACTTCGTGGGACGTGCCGCGCTGGAGGCCGCGAAGGACCGGCCGCGCAAGGCGCTGGTGGGCATGAAAATCACGGGGCGAGGCATCGCCCGGACCGGATATCCTGTCTATCTTCCCGCCGCGCCGGAAGCGTGCGGCACGGTCACCAGTGGGACCGCGTCCCCGACGCTGGGCTATCCGATCGCGATGGGGTATGTCCCGTGCGATCGTACCGCGCCGGGCAGCCAGTTCGAGGTGGGAATCAGGGCCCAGCGCGCCGGCGCGGAGGTGGTGCCGCTGCCGTTCTACCGTCGTTCGACCTGAGGCGAGGAGACGCACCGTGGACGTTCCTGACAAGCTGAAGTATTCCGTCGAACACGAGTGGCTCGCGGTCGATGGCAACACCGGCACGGTGGGGATCACGGCGTTCGCGGTGGAACAGATCGGCGACATCGTGTTCGTCGAATTGCCGGCGATGGGCACCACGGTGCAAGCGACGAAGCCGTTCGGCGTGATCGAGTCGGTGAAGGCCGTGAGCGAACTTTTCGCGCCGGCGTCCGGCAAGGTGATCGCCATCAACGATGCCCTCGTGGATGAACCCGAAACCGTTGCGAGCGACTGTTATGCTGCCGGCTGGCTGATCAAGATCGAGCTGAGCAATCCCAGCGATGTCAATGCGCTCAAGGATGCCGCGGGCTACCGCGCCATGATCGCGAGTCTCTAGCCTCCCAACGCGCGTGAAATCACCCAACGAATTCGCGGCGCGCCATGTCGGGCCCCGCCCCGATGACGTCGAGTCGATGCTCGGCGTGGTGGGTTATCCGTCCCTCGATGCCTTTATCGACGCGGTCGTTCCGGAGCAGATCCGGCTGCGGCGCGCACTGCTGTTGCCGGCCGGACAGACCGAAGCCGTCATGCTCGCAACGATGCGCGAACTCGCTGGCAAGAACCAGGTCTTCCGCTCCTACCTCGGCATGGGCTACAGCAACTGTCTCGTGCCCACGGTGATCCAGCGCAACATTCTGGAGAACCCAGGATGGTACACGGCGTACACGCCGTACCAGGCCGAGATCGCACAGGGGCGGCTCGAAGCGCTGCTGAATTTCCAGACGATGGTGAGCGACCTCACGGCACTTCCGGTGGCGAACGCATCGCTGCTCGACGAAGGCACGGCGGCGGCTGAAGCCATGGCGATGACGCTCGCAGTGGTGAAGCACGGCGAGAAGCCGGTGTACCTGGTGGACGAGAACTGTCATCCGCAGACCATCGCGGTGGTGAAGACCAGGGCGGAGGCGCGAGGCGTCGAGGTTCGGGTGCAGCGGCCCTCAGACTTCGTCTTCGGGACGACCGCGGCCGCTGATGCCGCCGTGGTCGGCTGCCTGCTGCAGTATCCGGCGACCGACGGGGCGGTGCACGATTGGCGCGCCGTGTGCGATCGGGCGCATGCCGGTAGCGCTATGGTAACGGTAGCTACAGACCTTCTTGCGCTGGCAGTACTGGCGCCGCCCGGGGAATGGGGCGCCGACGTCGCGGTCGGTAATTCGCAGCGCTTCGGCGTGCCGCTCGGCTACGGTGGCCCGCACGCGGCGTTCTTCGCGACAAAGGATGCGTACAAGCGGCACATTCCCGGTCGGATCATCGGCGTGTCCAAGGACGCCGACGGCAAGCCAGCGCTGCGCATGGCGCTGCAAACGCGCGAGCAACACATCAGACGCGACAAGGCCACCAGCAATGTGTGCACCGCGCAGGTGCTGCTGGCGGTGATGGCGTCAATGTACGCGGTCTATCACGGACCGGAGCGAATCAAGGGTATCGCGCTCGACGTTCACGCGTTCGCGCAACACCTGGCGAATTCCCTCCGAAAGGCGGGGATCGAGGTGGATCATGCTCGCTTCTTCGACACGGTCGCGGTGACGATGCCGCAGGAGAAGTGCGATTCGGTGATCGTCGAGGCGCGTGATCGCAGGATCAACCTGCGTCGGCTGTCGAATACGCGGATCGCGGTGGCGCTTGACGAGACCACCACAGTCGACGACCTCCGGGAGGTGATCTTCTGCTTCACCGGCGTACACGCGGAACTCTTCGGGCTGGTGGCGCCGTCGGAGTTTTTCGGTCCGCTGTATCGCACCAGCGCGTACCTGACGCACCCGGTCTTTCATCGCCACCACTCCGAAACCGAAATGCTGCGCTACATGCGCGGTCTCGAGGCGAAGGATCTCTCGCTGACCTCGGCGATGATTCCGCTCGGCTCGTGCACCATGAAACTCAACGCCACCACTGAGATGATTCCGGTGAGCTGGCCCGAGTTCGGCAACATCCATCCGTTCGCTCCGCGCGACCAGGCTGCCGGGTACACGGAGCTATTCCGGCGCCTGGAGGAGGACCTGTGCGAAATCACCGGCTTTGCCGCGGTGTCGCTGCAGCCGAATGCCGGGTCGCAGGGTGAATACGCGGGGTTGCTCACCATTCGCGCCTATCATCACGCGCGCGGCGAGACGCATCGCGACGTCTGCCTGATTCCGGTGAGCGCACATGGCACCAATCCGGCGAGCGCGGTCATGGCGGGGATGCGGGTGGTGGTGGTGGCATCCGATGCGCACGGCAATATCGACGTCGCCGACCTCCGCGCGAAGGCGGACCAGCACGCGGCGTCGCTCGCGGCACTGATGGTGACCTACCCGTCGACGCACGGCGTGTTCGAGGGATCGATCAAGGAGATCTGCGACATCGTGCACGCCCACGGCGGCCAGGTATACATGGACGGGGCCAACATGAACGCTCAGGTAGGCCTCTGTCGCCCCGGCGACATCGGCGCCGACGTCTGCCACCTTAACCTGCACAAGACATTCTGCATTCCGCACGGCGGCGGCGGCCCCGGCATGGGCCCGATCGGCGTGGCCGAACATCTGGTGCCGTTCCTGCCCGATCACCCGGTAGTTCCGCTCGGCCACGCGAAGTCGTCGGGAACCGTCTCCGCGGGCCCATGGGGCAGCCCCAGCATCCTGCCGATCTCATGGATCTACATCCGCCTGATGGGCGCCGAGGGACTGGCATATGCCACGAAGGTGGCGATCCTGGCGGCGAACTACATCGCGAAGCGCCTCGCCGGGCAGTTCAACCTGCTCTACGCCGGCGCGCACGGGCTGATCGCACACGAATGCATCCTCGACACCCGTCCGTTCAAGCAGAGCGCGGGCGTCGACGTGGAGGACATTGCCAAGCGGCTGATCGACTACGGCTTCCATCCGCCGACCGTGTCGTTCCCGGTACCGGGCACGCTCATGGTCGAGCCGACGGAATCGGAATCCA
>ODAK010003407.1_pt1 | contig 16465 bp, 15 predicted proteins | sample 1539591 | NCBI WGS metagenome assembly ODAK01 (sample SAMEA3539303, study PRJEB22396) | soil metagenome | biome: tundra; feature: field; material: soil | place: USA | collected 2010-05 | depth 0.15 m
CAACCATTATAGATGCAGCAGCGTAATCCCACCTCGCCGGAACCAGGAGCGGAGCGGCATTCGTTGACGAACGATGCAGCCTTGCCTCCGCCTGCGACAACCGGCGGACGCGATTTCTTCGGCGAGCCCTTCCAGCCACGGCGCGCCCTCCGCGGTGGCCACGCGCAGACCATCGCCGGCAATTTTCTTCCTCGCCGCAACCAACTGCCTCCGCCCGAAGATCGCCTGTTCCAAGTCGAGCCCGAGGTGCAGGTGCTATGTCACTGCCATTGGCAGCCGAACCGCATCGATGCCATGACGCTGATCATCGTGCACGGACTCGAAGGCTCCAGCGAATCGGGATATGTGATTGGCACCGGCAGCAAGGCCTGGTGCGCCGGCATGAACGTGGTCCGCATGAATATGCGGAATTGCGGCAACACCGAGTCGCTGGGACCGACGCTTTACAACTCCAGCATGTCTGACGATGTGGGAGCTGTGGCGGAAGCGCTGATTGCTGAGGAGGGTCTTCGGAAGCTAGCGCTCGCGGGCTTCTCCATGGGCGGCAACCTGGTGCTGAAGCTTCTCGGCGAGTGGGGCGAGAATCCGCCGCCAGAGGTCGTTGCGGGTATTGGCGTGTCGCCCTCGATGGACCTTGCGGCCTCGGCCGACGCGCTGCATGATCGCGCCAATCGTATCTATGAACTGAAATTTCTCTGGGGCCTGCGCCGCCGGATGCAGCGCAAGGCGGCCTTGTATCCCGGGGTTTACGATCTGCGTTATTTGCGCGGGCTGCGCAGCTTGCGTGACTTCGACGACCAGATCACGGCGCGTTACTGCGGCTTTCTCGACGCTCAGGATTACTACACGCGCGCGGCGGCTTCCAACGTGATTGACCGCATCACGGTCCCGACGCTGATCGTGCACGCCGCCGACGATCCCTTCATCCGCATCCTGCCTGCAACCCAGGAGAAGCTGCTGCACAACCCGCATATCGCCTACTTCGAAACCGAGCACGGCGGACACTGCGCCTTTCTTGCGCAAGCCAATGGCTACGATGGCCGCTGGGCCGAGCGCCAGGCCATCGCCTTTCTCCAGCGCATTCAGCGCGGAGAACCGGCTCTGCCTGCCAATCGCCGCCCTGATTTGCGATAATGAGTTGTCGAGTCGCCGCTCGTGCCTAACGACGCGGCTGCCTGTGGGCCCGTAGCTCAATCGGATAGAGCATCAGCCTTCTAAGCTGAGGGTTGCTGGTTCGATTCCAGCCGGGCCTACCAATTCTTCTTTTTCCGCTACTTCTGTTTCCAAACCATTGAATAGCATGCATGTTGCGCTGGTTCGATAATCGCCGTCGATATAATCGACGCCTTCAGGAAAAAGAACCTGTTGAAAGCGCTGTTTCTCGTCTAATGACGCAGTTTTCCAAAGGTTCGATGCATTCACCAGCACGTCTAACGCGAACTCGACGACTTCCTCGGCGTCAATTGTTTCAAGAGATGCGTCCCGCAGTTCCATCTCAGTCAAGGTGATGTCAGCAAGCAGAGGCGTTCTCATTCTCCGATATGTCTCAGCGTCGATTACGTTCTCAAAAACAAACGCTTGCTCCAGCTTATCCCTGTTGTTGCGGAGGTCGCGGAGTTTACGCTCAAGGGCAGCTTGCGCCTCAGTCGCGTCGCCCTGCTTTGCCCTTAGAACATCTAGAATTACCTCGCGGAATAGTGCGACGTATTCTGGACGAGGCTGAAGCTTCTTTAGGAGGTCAATAAATTCACACTCGAAGGTTTCTCTTGATGCTCGGGTACAACCGTCTTGGCAGTGATAATATGCATATCTCTTTGTCCTGCCCGTTGACCAGCTCCCGGTAAGCGGTTCGCCGCATTCGCCACATCGAACGAAATGCCTCAGCGGAAAATCCTCATTGCTGCGCGGACGCGGTGCTACAGTCCGACGCCTTCCGTCGAGAATCATCTGCACGTTGCGAAAGACTTCTTCACTGACAATCGCCTGATGGCGTCCTTGAACGTCAATGTCCCAAGCAACGATGCGGCCAGCATAAATAGGGTTCCGCAACACCTGCTCGAACGTCTGCGGGCTGACCGACTTGTTCTTTTTAGTTTGCAGCCCTCGCACCGTGACTTCGTTTAATACCTGCTGGCGTGCGTAAAGACCAGTCGAAAACCGCTCGTAAGCCCATCTGATAAGCTCTGCTCGTTCTGGGTCGGGAAGCAGGCACTTGTTTCCTTGCTTGTCCTTGCCAGCCAGATACCCGAGCGGAGGCGAAAACGTCCAGTACCCACTTTCGAGCTTCTGGCGCATGCCCTTAGAAGCGCGTTCAGCGCGAACGTCATTATCGAATTCGGCGACTAATGCAAAAATGCCTTGCATGAACTTGCCACTGGAGCTATCGTCGGTCGTTTCCGATACCGACCGCAGAGATACGCCCATCCCCGCAAGCAGCCTTCGGAGCTGCATATAGTCTTCGGCATTTCGGGCGAACCTGTCGATCTTGTGAAAGACAACGGCCCTGATATTGCGATCTGCAAGGCAGAACGCCACCAACTCTTTCAATCGTGTGCGGTTCGCTGTCTTGGCTGATTCGCCCTGCTCGACAAATACCCGAACCAGTTGCAGGCTGTGGCTCTGGCAGTATTCACGGCACGCGGCCTCTTGCGCTTCGAGGCTCATGCCCTCTCGTACCTGTTCTTCGGTAGAGACGCGGGTATATATGACGGCGCGTTCGCCTGCGGCGTTCTCGGTTCCGTTGCTTGACATGATGGTCGAAGATTACATCGGAACACGCCGCTTTGTAAGTGACGTGTTCCGTGTTTGCTCACTCAAGCGGCTTGCGACGTGAGCAAAGGCGGGGTTGCCGCCGCTGGCACGTTCCCGAAAGCCGGAGCTTCCGTTGAACGGCTGCGCCGCTCGATGAAGGCTTGTACGATCACATCAACCAACGAATACGCTTGATCGAGCAGCTCCTCGGCTTCCGCATCCGAAAGATTCGGTTGCCGAAGAATCGCTCTGGCTGTATTGGCAGTGACGCGCCGTGCCTTCGGGTCAGGACGTGATGACCCCACAGCCTTAACTTGTTGCGCTGTGCCTATACGTCCCTGCCGAAAGAGGGAGGACAAATTACATCCGGCCTCGATCAGCAGCGTTCTTCGTCTCTTTTAATGAGGCAATCTGCATTGTATGCATTGGCTGCATCGTACTCGCAATGCTCAAAACCTGCAATGAGTAGGAATCTAGGGTAGTGGCTGAAGTTGAATCGCCCTTTTGGAATCGGCGGTCGTGCTCACCTACACGCCAAAAAATTAGAGTTGTACAGAAAGGCCCCGGATGCCAGTCCGGGCTTCTCTATTTCCTCAGCCTAGAACTTATCCTAGTTACTATTCTTCCCTCCGCAGCGTTCTTAATCCCGTTTCTGATCTCTTTCAGTTGTTCTGGGCTGAACGGTGCACCACAATCTTGATTCCGGCATACCCCCTTCGCTAGTGTCGTGGGTGTGTAACTGCGCTCTTCCTTGCACACAGGACATGTGTAGCGATACTTACCTTGCGACATGAGGCAATTCTATAGCCACTTGTCAAGCTGCAATCCGCCAAGATGGGTATCCACTTCACTCCGGTAGCCCCAATATGTTGTGGTTTCGAGGGGCGAACAAAAGGAGAAACTGAATGAACCGGGCTAGATTGTGGTTTGCGCTTGCCGTGACAATAAAACGCGTGACGCACATGTGTCCGAAGTGGGACACTATACGGTCACGCTCAAACCCTCCAGGGAGTACGTTGTGATGGTTGCGAAATCCTGGGGACGCGCTATTTCTGGCCCAGTGCTGGCGGTTGTGGGTCTGATTCTAATGGTGGCTCAACTCGTCGTCACCGACAGTCGGCTTGCTGCTAATGTGCTGAAATATTGCTCTTGGTCAACGCTGGCCGTCGCTGGATTCATGATCTTCGTGGCTCAATATGAAGTGTGGAGAGATGAGCGCTCGGCAAGAAAAACTCTGGAAGATCGCCTGATACCAAAGGCGATTATTCGTAATCTGAAGCCGCGTGTCTGGCCTGCCGGCCAAGGAGGCGTGAGTGTCACAGGAAAAGAATATTACTTCGACATCTTCAACTCCAGCGAAACAGATGGTCTTGAAAATGTGCGGGTAGAGTTGGAGAGTATCATTCCCGATGCCATTGGGTACCCAAATGCCCCTCTTCACATTAGGAATGATAGCTACGATACAAGGGAGTTTTCTATCAACGCTGGCTCTACTAGGCAAATCGACCTCATAACCGGCCCAGTGAATGCGCCAAACTCGCAAATCCCTATGATTGTTGCTCACACAGTTAATCAGTATCGAACTGACATGCCTTATGGCCGATATGTAATGGTCGTGCGCGTTAGTGCGAGAAATGCGCCCCCAGAGAGGGCAACTTTCGAGGCGTGGATAGACAATAATGAGTTGCAGTGCGTGATGATTGGATGAAATGAAGAGGAACCCAGAATACATAGAAGGCCCGGAAGCAAGGGGAAGCTCTTGAGCGGCAAGGAGTTAACCAATGATCAAGCGAAACCACAACATATTGGGGGCTACCGGAGTGAAGTGGATACCCATCTCCGCCAAATTCAGCCGCTACCGAATCTAGGTGCGGTTCTAATCCCAACTCGGAGTACGATTCAAACGGAGGTTCAAATGAGCGAAGAGAACGCCATCGCAGCCCGTGAAGCGAAACACGGAGAGAAAATGATTGAGGTCAAGATTCGATTCTGGACAGATAAACTTTCTCCAGAAGGAACCGTGATCCCAAAGCATGGCTGGACGAGTGGGGTCGTCCGTATGCAGACAAACAAGGCTCATGGTATTCAGCCGAAGCATCCGAGGACGTTCAACTCTCTACTTGATCTTGGAGCAACAATTGAACGAACCCTTAAAGAGCACGGCATCATCTTGCACGTTAGCGACGGCATGAAGAAATACGTGGTGTCCAAGTAGCACGCGCCACATTCGAGGAAAGACCCGCGCAAGCGCCGAGGTGCTTCGGGATACCCCAACCCCTCACCGAGACTTCTCCGGCCCGTCCGCGGGCCTTGGAAGCTCACGGTGACCCCTCTGAATCACGTTTTCCTGCGTGAACTGGCGCAATAAAAGAAGCCGCCTCGGAAGGCGGCTCTTAGCTCGATCTGTGGGTCACAAACACTCCTCACATCGGGTTGCAGGAACTACAACCTACTGGACATACGCATCGAAAATCAATGTCGCGTGGTTCCCATCGTCAGTCCATCCAAACCAATCGAGTGACCTTGGCTTATTCACTGGCAGATTGTCGGGCGTAGTGGGATACAGATGGCTTGCCTCGGAACACGCGACACCGCCCGGACACTCGACAGTATGCCCGCATGCTCCGTATGAGTCAGGTGGTTCACATCTGTAGCGGAGTTGGATAATACCGCCGGGGACATTCGCGGGCAATGTCATGGGGCATCTTAGGATGTTGCCCCACATTGACCTCTCAGTGGTCGCGCACCCGCCTCTGCCATAGGCCACCGCCTTGTCAAACCTAAACTCATAGACCGTAAGTGCAGAAGCTGGGGGAAAGGGCTTTCCATTTTTGTCAACACCCTTCGGTGCGATTACCCAATGAACTCCCGTATATCCAACCGGCTTATCTTTCGTCCCTTGTCCGAGAACGATGATCCCGAGAAGCAGAAGCGATCCAAGCCCGAGCAGGAACTTGTTATGGATCAGCATGGTAAGTTCCCTCCTTGGGCGCATGGTATCACACTCGGCCGTTTTACATAAAACAGTTCTTACCCCATCAGCATTATGCCGTCAATTGCGTCTCTGGCCAGTGGCCGAGCCTCAAACCCCTCCAGCCTTCACGGACGGTACCTACTCTCGTTGTGCCACGCCAACTGCTGGGGTGAGGGTCTGAAAGAAGGATCGTCCGGTACCAGAATCCTTTTGCCTTGCAATGCGTAGTACTCTTTGCCATTGTCGAACTCGTCCTTTAGTCGGTGGCTGACCTCAACGTGGTAGTCAGGCGTAACAGTGAGATATCCACGATCAAAAAGGGTATGTACATCCTGACGAAGCAGGAGCCCATTGCTGGGACTGTGACTGCCCCCGAGCGCATACGGTTTGATGTGAGCGGCATCCAGCACATGCAAAACGTGGGAGTTGGTTAAGGCGCATTGCCTCTTATCTGAAGTGTAATATCTGGTCGTCGGGCCGAGATCGGTGCGTTCTGGCCTTCCGCACGCTTGGAACGACGACGGCGAGGCACGACTCCGACAAGAGATCAACTACCGCGTCCTCAATTAGTTATATGTGTTGCAACACACACTCTCGCCACAATGCCGCACCTCGCCGCACCATCCCTCGCACCTGAAAAGTGCGACCTTCCTTCCATTCTGCTCGACACCGCTCAAAGCCGCATGAACACTGCTCAGATAATGTGTAGACGGTTGAGTTTTGAACGCTGTCATCCGCTTAACATCCGCGGCGTTTGGACGTTGCGTTGCGCCCTACCATGACTTACTTCGTTGATAACAAAGAGGGATACGGAGTAGATCGCTGTTTGTCATCGTTAGTGAAAACGTACCCGTGTTCCACAGAGAGCTTTTCGGCGTGCGGCAAAGCGTACTTGGAAGGAGTTTTCTTTACGAGAAGCGGTGTGCTATACCTCCTCACATGGACTTCACGGGCGCAACGCCGATGCAAGCTGGCAGTAGGCTTATCGCATTTGTTAAACGTATTGCCGATCAAAACGGAGATATTGTGCAAACCGAACCTCACGGAGTTCTTGGTAGTTCAGAGGGTGCCAAACTGTACGTCTCAAATGCTTCTGGCAAAACCTTCTATCTGGAAGCGGACTCTTACACGGATGATTACGTTGCAGTTGTAAAGAAGATAAATCCCTCGGAAAAGACTTTCGGTGGAGGCAGAATTACCAAGCGCGGCGCTATGGTGATGTTGGAACTTCACTGCGAAAAGGGCACAACGTATCGCTGGTACGGTGCTCCCGTGTTACTAGACGACAATGTGCGAAAGGTGATTCCCACACCGGATGGCCGACCGTTTCCCCTTACGGTAGACTACGTGTCCGACGGTTTAGCAGCTCTTCACGAGTAGGATTGTCTACACACCCTGCACAAAAACCCTGTCACACATCCGATCCAGCAGTAGCGAAAACAAACGCACTTACCCGATGCGGGAATTGCTGCACACAAACAACTGATTGTGTGCAGATTTGTCTTGACATTCAATCGAGCGGGGCACAAGGTAAGCGCATGACAAACGAAAAGCAGTTGCGAGTTGCCCTCTACGCTAGGGTTTCCACCAAAGACAGACAGGACACCGAGAACCAGCTACATCAGTTGCGCGAGTTCTGCACTAAACAGGGCTGGCAGATAGTGCAGGAGTTTACCGATCATGCCAGCGGCAAGCGCAGTGACCGTCCGAAGTTTCAACAGATGCTTGAGGCGGCATCGAAGCGCCAGTTTGATGTGCTCGTGTTCTGGTCGCTGGATCGGCTGACCAGAGAAGGAGCACTGGCGACGTTGCGGTATCTGGAGCTGCTGACGCAGTACGGCGTCGGCTACCGCAGTTTCACCGAAACGTATCTGGACAGCATCGGCCCATTCCGCGATGGTGTTGTAGCGATTCTCGGCTGTATCGCACGGCAGGAACGTCAACGAATCAGCGAGCGAGTTCTGGCTGGTCTTGCGCGGGCCAAGCGGGAAGGCACACAGTCTGGTTTACCCTTCGGGCGTCCCAAGGTCATAGTCAGCACCACCAAGATGCGCAAGCTGGCCAATCAAGGACTCAGCAAAGTGCAGATCGGCGCACAGCTTGGCGTTTCGCGTATGACCGTGACTCGCAGACTAGCGGCAGAAGCCTAGCTGCTCACGGTGATGCCGTCTGCACATTGTGCACAGTCCCGAATGGACGCCATCACACACACCCCTTTCTCCAGATGTGGAAAAATCGGAGCCGGGTTTATGATGGCGGAGAGGGCGGTGCTGTCGAATGGATAAGGAAACGTTCGAGACGATTGTCAGTAAGTACGTGCAGCAGGTGGGCGACAAGCGTCGCTACCGTAGGAATGAAGTCGAAGACCTGACCTGCGAATGCCTGCGCGAGATCATCAGCATTGAGCCGTCGCTTGGCCCTGCTCCGAGTCCTAACGAAAACCTGTGGACGTGGGAGTTGCGGGTGCCAACCTCGCCTGCTAGGAACCTAACACCTGAAATCAAGCGACGACTGCGTGAACGGGAGCAGGAGTTAGAGAAACAAAACACAGCGGCGCGTGCTGTGGCACAGCCCCTACCGGCACAGATAATAGCTGAGAGTAACGAGCAGGGTGTTAGACCGGAGTCGGAGTGTGAACTTTCCACATCAAAATTCGAGACGATTGTCAGCAAGTACGTGCAGAAGGTGGGCAACAACCCCCACTACCACGATGAAGTCGGAGACCTGACCTGCGGATGTCTGCGCGAGATCATCAGCATTGAGCCGTCACTTGGCCCTGCTCCGAGGCCTGGCCTCAGCTTGTGGAGATGGGAGCAGAAGGTGACGAACTCTGCCGCCAAGACCATAGCATCCGAGATCAAGCAGCGGATGCGTGAACGGGAGCAGGAGTTACAGGAGGAGCAGCGCGCCAGACAGGAGGAGCAGCGCGCCAGAGATGCCGCACAGAGCCGCCCGTGCACCTGTGGAGGCATGAACGAGAATTGCAATCGCTGCTTTGGAAGCGGAGTCCTAGGAGGGATTTCAGGCACCCTTCGTCCCGTTTATCATTATGATCAGAGTCTTCCGGCTAAGAGGCGCAAGCGAGTTCTACGCCCAGCGCACTCTCTCAAGACTACCGCGAAACAAGCGAATGCAAAGCCACCGTCCTTCAGAGGCGTACAGTGCGTAACTTGTCACGCGGTCATGAAAGCCTCCCGATTAGAAGTTCATCAGTGCCGCCCCTCTGATCGAAAAAAAGCCCAGCGCCTGAACAGTTGCCCACAGTGTGGGCAGTGGGTGAAGAAGCTGGCGAGACATCTGAGAAAGGCCCACGGCCCAAGTAGCGACAATCGGAGCACGCGGCTTTCAAAACTTCCAAATCTCGCCCCACGAAAATCGAAAGCTGGAGGCCAGCGAAAGGAGAGATATTCCGGAGTGGAGCGCTGGAAGGACGAACTGGAGAAGAACCGGAGTGCTCTGCCGCAACCGAACTTGGACTACACAAAGCCTTACGCGCACGCCTATCGCGAGAACGGGAGGTTCGGGTCGCATCCATCGCATGACGGATTTGATGATGAGTCGTCCTCCTAACAAGCTGACAGGGAGGCGCAACATTCGAGGCTGGTCCAAACGCAGCTTTTCGTTGGGGAACAAAGCCTCCGCCGGGCTTTGAGAATGGCCTCCCCGAACGATGAATGCCGTTGGCTCGAAACGCTCCGTATCACTCGTGCACGTGCGTAGCGTCACTGTGGAGGATCTAGCCTTTGGTTATAATGTTAGCGCGGTATCCGAGCCGCATCCTCTTCCGATTTGGAGACTACCTTGCGTAAGCTCTTGTCGTTGTTCCTCTTGATTTTGTGTTTGTGTCCAATCGCAGCGAATGCGAAACCCAAAGCAAAAGTCTACAAGAACGCACCTCAAAATGTGTTTCAAGCGGCGTTGCGAACCGCTAGAGAACGCCACGTTGTGACGTATGTGGATGAGAAAAATCTGATGTTAACGTTTCAGACCGGAACTTCCATGCTGTCGTATGGATTCGTCGCCAACGCATCTGTCGAACAACAACAGGACGGAACCAGTAAATTGGTAATCAACGTTCAACACAAGAACGATGGAAAGAACGCGAGTTTCTCGTTCAATGCCGGTGACCGAATGGCCGATAAATTCTTCCAACAAGTGGAGGAAGAGCTAGCGCGGAATCCAACGCAAAAGGTCACGGCCAAACCTGAGACGCCACATATCGAGGCTCCTCCACAAGCGCAGCCCACAAACCTCAAAGAGCAGCCGCAAACCGGCGCTGTAACTGTGGTTTCAATGCCGGACGGAGCGGACGTGAGCGTCGATGGAAACTTTGTGGGAAACGCACCTTCCACTCTGAAGCTGTCGCCGGGCAGACACACCTTCGGGGTTGTCTTAAGCGGATTCAAGCCTTGGAATCGCGAGCTGACGGTTGTGTCTGGGTCGGAGGTGAAGCTCAACGCCGCGTTGGAAAAATAGCAATACCGCAGAAACCGATAAATGTACTCTCTGTATCTAACGGGTGTTTTGATTGCATTTCTAATTGGCAACTGCTGAGGAAATGCACCACTAGTGGCTGCTTGACGTGGATACCCCGTAGGACATACTCACGACACCCAGAAACCTTGTGTGACACCTGCGCGGTAGCCACGAGGTGCTCCCAACGGCTGGTGAGCAACGACGGGCTGTACACGCGCTGGCCGGCAACTCAAAGACAGAGGAGGTAGCCGGGCGTTGCCTGAATAACGTCAGATTCCAGCATTTCCGTTGTACACTGAGCCGTTCCCATGCAGCCACTCGACTTGAAGCCCACGCACAAGCTCGTCAAGAACTACTACGAGGCGTTAGGCCAATTCGGACAGCTCAACATCGACCATGAGATGGCCGTGCGCAGTGCCTTCCAGAATCTCCTGGCGGGCTGCGGACGGAAATTCGACTGGACGCTGGTTCCGGAATGGAAGATCCAGCGTCCCAATGCCAGGATCATCACCGTGGACGGCGCACTCATCGACACCTTCCGGCTGGCACGCGGCTACTGGGAGGCCAAAGACGAGCGCGATGATCTGGAAAAGGAAATCCGCGCCAAGCTCGACAAAGGCTATCCGCGAAACAACATCATCTTTCAGGCGCCTGAGCACGCCGTGTTGTTTCAACACGGAGTTCGTCAGAAACTTGACGAGGATATCCGCGACGCCAAGAACCTGGTTGAGCTGCTCAAGCTGTTCTTTGCCTATCGCGAACCACAGCACGAGGAATGGGATGAAGCGGTCGCCGAGTTCAAGACCCACATACCGGAAATCTCTAAAGCCGTTCTGGAAAAGATCGAGAAGCAGCGCCGCACCAACCCGGTTTTTGTCGAACGCTTCGATAACTTCTACGCGCTGTGCCAGCAGGCAATCAATCCAAACCTTTCGGTGGAAGCTGTCGAAAAGATGCTTGTTCAGCACCTGCTGACCGAACGCATCTTCCGAAGAATCTTTAATAATCCCGATTTCGCTCGACGTAATGTAATAGCCGTCGAGATCGAAAAGGTCATTGATTCGATGACCGCAAAGGAATTCAGCCGCGACGCTTTCCTCAAGGACCTCGACCGCTTCTATCGAGCCATCGAGCTGGCAGCCGAGACCACCGAGGACTACGGTGAGAAACAGCAATTCCTAAACTCGGTATATGAGCGCTTCTTCCAGGGCTACTCGCCCAAGGAGGCCGATACCCATGGCATCGTCTATACCCCGCAACCGATTGTGAACTTCATGGTACGCAGCGTGGAAAACATTCTGAAGAACGAGTTCGGCCGCTCGCTCAGCGACAAGGACGTGCATATCCTCGATCCGTTCGTCGGTACCGGCAACTTCATAACCCGGGTAATGAAGGAGATCAAGACCAGCGCCCTGCCGTACAAATATGAGAACGAGCTGCACTGCAATGAGGTCATGCTGCTGCCCTACTACGTCGCCAGCATGAATATCGAGCACGAGTACCTGGAGCGGACCGGCGAGTACAAGGCGTTTCCGGGAATTTGCCTGGTGGATACATTCGAACTGGCGGAGCCGGAGCAGAGCAAACTTTCGTTTATGACAGAAGAGAATACGGCGCGTGTGAAGCGGCAAAAGGAGGCACCGATCTTTGTGATTGTTGGAAATCCACCTTACAACATGGGGCAGGTGAGTGAGAACGACAATAACAAAAACCGCAAGTATAAAACCCTCGACAAACTCGTCTCGGAAACATATGCACGGCACTCTGCCGCCACCTTGCTGACTAAGTTGGGCGATCCCTACGTCAAGGCGATTCGCTGGGCAACGAATCGACTGAAGGATCAGGGCATCATTGCCTTCGTCACAAACAGCAGCTTCTGCAAAGCAAGGGCATTCGACGGAATGCGTTTCCACTTGGAGCAAGACTTCGACTCCATTTACATCCTCGATCTCGGCGGAGACGTTCGGACGAACCCAAAATTATCAGGAACAACACACAATGTTTTCGGAATACAAGTGGGAGTGAGCATTAATTTGCTTGTTCGGCACCAATCTCCCAGGGCCAGTCGGGCCGCCACAATTTGGTACGCATGCACGGACGAATTCTTTAGAAGAGAGCAGAAATACAAATTCCTTGATGAAGCTGGCAGCAGTTCCGAGGTTCCCTGGTCCCGTATTACGCCGGACTCCGTCCACGATTGGTTTAGCACAGTAAACCGTGATGAATGGGCTGGCTTAGTACCGATGGCATCGCGTGAAAGTGCTGTGGAGTCCATATTCCGGCTGTACAGTCCAGGAATAAATACTGCTCGTGACCGGGTGTCGTACAACTTCACCCGAAGTACATTACTGGAAAGCGTCAGGGATTTTCTCGACAAGTACGATGCTGAGTTGAAGCGATACATATCGGAGGGTCGACCAAAGGATTTGAGTCCCTTCCTTCGACCGGACGTTAGCTGGAGTAGGAACCTAAAGCGACGCTTTCGTAATGGGCATAACTTCGTTTTTGATCCAAGTTTGCATCGTTCGGCTGCGTACCGACCTTTTACGACGCCGTACCTCTACTTCGCGGTTGGTGTTGATGACGAGCTGGGAAAATCAAAGCGGTACCTGCCTGTAGAGGAGGCAGAGCGCACAAACAGAATTCTGTGCGTTACCGCTGCTGCAAGTTCAAAGCCGTTTCACAGCTTGATCTCAGCGAAGCTCCCCGATTTCCACTTCGTAGGAGACTCCCAGGTCTTCCCGTTCTACACCTACGACGAGGACGGCTCCAACCGCCGCGAGAACATTACCGACTGGGCGCTCAATGAATTCCGGACGCACTACAACGATCCGAACATCACCAAGTGGGACATCTTTCATTACGTCTATGCGGTGCTGCATCATCCTAAGTACCGCGAGTGCTACGCCGCCAACCTCAAGCGCGAACTGCCTCGGATCCCGTTTGTAATAGCAGGTCCCTCGACTCCGGCGGCAAAAGCGGCCGCCTCCGCTCAGGATGACAAACAAGTATTTTGGGCCTTCGCAAGAGCGGGTCGGCCTTTGGCCGAGCTGCACGTCAACTACGAACAGCAGCCGGAGTATCCGCTGGAACGCATCGAAAAAGGACAACTGAATTGGCGGGTAGAGAAGATGCGGCTCGGTAAAGACAAGACCTCACTCTTCTACAACGAGTTCCTTACCCTGCGCGGCATCCCGGCGGAGACTTACGAATACCGCCTAGGCAATCGCTCGGCGCTGGAATGGGTCATCGACCAATATCAGATCTCGACCGACAAACGCAGCGGCATCACGAACGATGCCAACCGCGCCGACGATCCGGAATATATCGTTCGCCTAATCGGTCAGGTCATCACGGTCAGCCTGGAGACAATGAGGATTGTGAAAGCCCTGCCAGAGCTAGAAATTGCAGAGGCGACGGCAGCCACTAGCGAGAATTCAGGAGGCACATGATGCCCTTGTTTCAGATCGCAAACGACCAGCTTAGTCCAGTTCCACAGGAAAACTTTCTCGCTGAAAAGCAGCTCCAGCATTTAATTGAAACCAACCTCTGGCCTATTTTCAGTTGCCGTTTGGTCGCATCGGAGTTTTCCACGGGCGCTCAACATGCGGGTCGCATTGACACGCTGGCGCTCTCCGAAGACTGCAATCCGGTAATCATCGAGTACAAAAAAGTTGAATCATCGGCATTGATAAACCAGAGCCTGTACTATCTGGCCTGGATTAACGACCACCGGGGTGATTTTGAGCTGGCTGTACAAAAGAAGATCGGCGCAAAAGCGAAGGTGGACTGGTCACATGTTCGAGTCATGTGCATCGCTCCGAGTTTTGGGAAGTTTGATTTGCATGCCGTGCAAGTGATGGGTACGAATATTGAGTTGTGGACGTACCGCTTGTTCAAGAACGGTTGCGTGTACTTTGAGGAGGTCTTAGGGCGCTCATACGTTGGGCCTGAGGACAGCGGGCAGTCCGGGAAAAACCCCGTAATGGTAGCGGCGGGAAAGAAAGCGGCCCTGACGAGAGCGACTGGCACGTACACATTCGACGAACACTTGAATGGTAAAGCGCCGGAACTGGCGGAGCTAGCGACTGCGCTCCAGGAATTTATTTTGAAGGTTGACCCGGCGATAGAAGAAGTACCGAAAAAGCTGTACGTGGCCTACCGGACTTCGCAGAACATCGCATGCGTTGAAATCCAGAAGCAGAAGATTCTGTTGTTCCTTAAGCTTGATCCTAAACATGTGAAGGGTCCGCCCGGGATCAGTCGAGATGTCAGTGCGGTGGGGCATTTCGGCACAGGCGACCTTGAAATCACCTTGCGCAAGGCAGCGGATTTCGAAGTATCAAAACCGTACATCGTTCAAGCGTACCAGGCAGTTGGAGCATAGGTGGACTCAGGCCGAAAGGGGGATGGCCGGCAGGAGGAGCGGTGACACTCTCATTCCCAGTTGGCCGCTGTCCTAGTCTGGGCGAACCGTGTGATTCTCTCTGGGACGTGACCCTTAAACGGCGAGGACGTTGCGAGTAGCGTGATTCAACGCGAGAGATGCGCAAGGAAGCGGCAAGCGCGGGTTTCTACAAATCGCGATGGGGAACTCACCCGCGTATTCAACTGCTCACTGTGCAGGAGTTGCTAGAGAGTAAGCGGATTGATTCAAGAAAGCGAAGAAAGCCGCGACTGGAAACGCAGCCACGCAAATGACCCTCGGAGGTTGACGAAGCATGAACATGTACTTTTGTAAATTTCGGTTCAAGTGCCCGTATTGCGGGCATATTAACAACGGCGTAGACCCTACTGTCAAGGCTGAAAGCCTAACCAGGGCAATAATTTACTTGACTCGCCCATATGTTTTCGGCTTTGCGTTTTTCCTTTCATTCCTTCTCGCGCCTCTTCAACTCTTCGCGTGGGACGGAGATCATCTTGCGCACCATGTCATCAAACTTCTGGAATTCGGATGATGTTGTCATAGCTTGCGATACGTTATAAGGGATGATGAGCCAATGATTGCAACAATCTTGACCTCAAAGTTACTTCCATATGAATCTTCTAGGTTGAGTGCTTGATTAATGGCAAATGTAACTGGCTGAGCCTTTCCACCATTGATGGCCATATTCTCGGCGTAGAGGTATGTGCGGCCCTGACTGTCGAGAATAGGGTTAAGCCGACCCGACAATCCTGGGATATACCCTGTTCCATCGGGGAAAATAATAGAGCCACCGTTCGGATCCATTTGTAACGTTATTGTTAGTGGCGCGATTGGATCGTAGTCTGCTTGATAATATCCAGAGAACCGATCAAGGGCGCAAAATACACTAACCTTGTCGCCTAATGTCACGGCTTGCGCAACCCCCGTATCATCACTCACCGCAATAGTGGAATGCGTGCCGTTTCGATGGACAATAAGTACTTTCGCTCCCTTCAGTGGCTCACCATTATTACCCACAACTTTCACCACCTGAGTTGCGACTGGGTAAAGGCCATTAATGGTAACTGGCTCAATAGGAATAGATTTGCCATTTATGGTCGAATTAATGACCGGATTGTTTGGGGCGTGATGACGGTCATAGTAATCGTACCCTATTGCCACCCAAGTAATGACTAGCAGACCAATCCAGACCGGCAGCCTAGGCCAAACCTCCTTATGATGGGCAATGACGGAATAAACAGTCATCGCAAAGCCAAGAGCAGTTAAGGCGATGGCGTATGGCATTCGCTCACCGCCTTCCATCCAGCCAAACAGGCCGGTTCCAAAAACAGTTATCCCGAACCAAAAAGTGGCTTCTTTTATCGGCATAAGGGTGCCCTAGCGGGAATCGTACACCCGCAGGATGGGCGAGCCAAGTAAGTTCTTGCCCTAACCAGAGCCGAAGAGGATGTTCGCGAACGCGTGCACATTTGTGACGGGTGCAACCGGCGACTTCTAGATGAGACTGAGTTCACTATCGACTGCAAACCCCTAACGGCGGACTGAGGACATCGGCGGCATCGTTTCCACGAACGCACAAGGCGACTGCATATGTGTGCAGAGCGTTCGATGACTGACAGCTAGACAGCGGTTCAATACTGTGTAGGGAGTACTTACGCTGTATTGGTGCGGTCGCTCCCGTTCGCGTGAGGACGCCCAGACCAAGCAGAAAATGCCGATTTCCTTAAAGAATCCATCTGGTTGAGCCATCCAAGTAGCTGGTTCCATCTCAGACCTGTTTGGGCTACCATTTTAACTGCTATCGGCCAGTTCTTGCTGGAGCGGTCGATAGTGAAGTG
>ODAK010003408.1_pt1 | contig 16464 bp, 21 predicted proteins | sample 1539591 | NCBI WGS metagenome assembly ODAK01 (sample SAMEA3539303, study PRJEB22396) | soil metagenome | biome: tundra; feature: field; material: soil | place: USA | collected 2010-05 | depth 0.15 m
TCGGCGTGGAAGGCGGCGAAGAAGCTGGAGTACGAGCACAAGGTGGCCGAGGCCATGCGTGTGAAGAACGACCTCGGCGAGATGGCGTACCAGCGGTTCATCGCGATGGAGGCGGCGCGCATCGCTGCGATCCTCGCCGATCGAGAGCCCGGCATCATGTCGCACGAGCGAGCGCAGGCTGAGATCCTACGCGATGATCGCTGATCGGGGTCCCGACAACAGCCTCCACTTCCGGGACGAGCAGTGCCCGAAGCGTGCCCCTGGCCTGTCACACACCCAGAATGGGTCCATCAACTGCGAGAGCTGCGGGGCGATGGTTGCCGTCCGCGAGGACAAGAGTCCCGGCCCGTTCGAGGCAGCGGTCAAGCACGCAGACTTCGTCGGCGGCAAGGCTCGATGCGCCTTCCTTCTCTGCACGTCGAACGCCGAGCTGGAGATCGGCATCTCCGACCAGGGTGGGAAGCTCGTGATCCTGCCGCTGTGCCGGCTCTGTGCCGAGGACATGAAGGTGGCTGCCGAGCGGGGCCTGGATCTCATGGTCGCACCCGAGGGTGTCCTCTGGGTGGACGTCTACAGCACATAGAAAGACCCCCGAAGCGGCAAGTCAATCGGGGGTCCCTCTGCCGCCCCTCATGCCGGCGAGCAGCTTTCGCGACTCGATGGATATCCGGTCTCGCGGACGGCTGATTTGGTTGCGGGAAGCCGAGTTGCACGGCTATCTGGGGGGTATGAGGCCCCTGACCTTCGGTTGGTCGATCCCGCGTTGGGTCAGATGCGCCTCACCAAGTAGATGATGAGGACGACGACCAGGATGACGATGAGGATGCTCACTACGCTCCTACGACTGGGGCCACGGCGACACTGTCGAGGACAGCGGTCGAGGCGTTGACTTCGCCCGTGAGGGCTTCGACCGCAAGCTGCGCGGTCGTGTCCGGCGCGGCAAGGGCCGCAAGCACACGGGCCTCCATCGCCTGGACCGAGGCGGTGTTTGCGGCGACTGCAGCCTTCAGCCCCGTGAGATCGGTGGACATTCGGAGGACCCTTTCTGCTAGTTCTACGAGGACGTCACTCAGACGCGGACGTTGTTCTTCCATTCTAGCACCTTACGGATGTCCAGTGGTGACGAGATGGTACGCGACCAGGGTGACGAACCCGCCGATGAGGCCGAGGATCGCCCAGAGCTTCTTGGCCTGGTCGGCAGCCTTGGCGTTGCCGCCAGCAGCCTCGTACCGTGCGTCTTCGAGGGGCTTGACTCGGGCGTTGAAGGCTGCGACCGTGCCCTCCGTTGACGTTTGGGCAGCGATCCTGGTGTCCTCCACCTTCGTGGCCAGGGCGGTGGCGATCCCCTCGGTCCGGACGTTGGCGAGGGCCACGTCCGCCTTACCGGCGGCGAACAGGGCGTTGATCCGAGACTTCTCAGCCTTGGCTGCCATCAGGTTCGCCCGGAGGGTTTCTTTGTTCAGCTTCTCCTGCAGGTGGTGGAGATCCTTCTGCCGGTAGCGTTCAGTCTTGCGGGCGGTCTCGATCTCGCTACGGAGGACCCCCGCGACGTGGTCGAGTCTCTTCCTGCTCATCGCCGCCTGCCGAACTGACCGTAGCCGAAGCGACGGATGTGGAGGTTGCCCTCGTCGGGGGCGGGCTCGGCCTTGGTGGTGGCCGGATGGACGCTGACCTCATTGGAGTAGGCCGAGTCACCATCGGCGTTCGTCGCCTTGATCCGGTAGAAGTAGCGGGTGGCAAGCGTGGCCGTGGAGTCGTAGGTCAAGGACACGGCGCCGAGGGTGGCACCGAGCTGGACCGTGGGCGCCGTCGCGGTGCCACGGTAGACCTTGATGCCGGTCGCGCCGGCGGGCAGGTTCCATGAGAGGCGCACGGAGCCAGATCCATCGCCCACATTGCGGGCCATGAGAGCTGGAGCGAGCGGAGCCGTCATCAGAAACCTCCCTTCAGGTGCTTGGCCACAGCTCTGTGGATGTCGCGCTTCATCTTAGGCTCAGGCAGGTTCCGGTGCATCTTACGCGCGAGCCGGCCGGCGTCCGTCTGTCGGTACGCCTTGGCTCGCGCGCGCTGGCCCCGGGTGCGTGCCATGTCAGGCCCGCTTGGTGGCTGGCTTGCCCTGCATGTGGCGCTTCAGGGCTGGGTTTGGCTTGACTCCCGAGTGCATCGGGAACGGGGGAGGGTTGGCTGGCGGCATGGACGGCAGCGGGGTCGGGGGTGGATACGCCCCAACGGCTGCGGGTCCTGGGCCTGGGCCACCGAGAGTGTTCGGCGCCTGGGCGGCCTGGGCCTCGTTGCTCTCCTCGGCCGGCGACTCGGGTGCGGCCTGCGGGGAGTTCTGCGGCGTCATGCCCATCGCACGCTGATGCAACGGGAGCGGCTTCGGCTTGGCCTTCTTGGGCTTATTGGGTCCCGGGTAGGGATGCTGCAGCGCGGGCGGGAGCGGGCGCTTCGGCGGGTCAGTTGCCATTTGGTTCCTCTCTGCAAAGGTGGTGCGACTAGTCTACCACCATCAGTCAGTTGAAAGTCCACGGTACGATGAGCGCGGACTCGACCACCCTACCATCGGCGAACTCGATCGACAGCTCGACCGATCCGCAAGCCATGTCCAGCTCGACCTGGATGTACGTGTCTCGCGGGGTCCAGATGTCCTCGGTAACGTCGCGGACCCGCAGCCGGACGCGGGCCGGGCGGTGCGCCTGGTACTCGCCGCTGAACGCCTGGTAGTGGGCCTGCCCGTCACCCTGCTCGTGGAGCGGCCGAGGATCACCCTCGGTCCTCATCACCAGCCTTCAGCGCGTCGATCCTGGACCAGGATGGGTGCGCTGATCGTCGGCCCGTGCTCGGGGCTGGTGACCCAGAAGCCCTGTTGTGGTCGCTCTGGTCGGAAGTGCTTGCCCGAGGCGTACTCGTCATAGCCCTTGAGGCTACCACCCATGATGAGACCCTGGCTGGGCGGTTGGTACTGGTGGAAATGACCCACGACCATCCACTCGAAAGGCGTCCCCATCGCCATACGCTGGACGGCAGTTCGGTGTTGTCCCAGGAGCAGCGGGCTACGTGCGCCAGCGATCCCGCTGCCGCCCTTGAACTCGTCGCCATGTTCGTACTCGAACCTCGTGCTGTAGAGGGTGGTCGTGTCGCTCAGGCCGTCGCTGATCTGGAAGGTGATCCGCTCGTCGTCGGCCAGATGGTCCGCCACCCAGTGCCAGAACAACCATTCGATGTTGCCTTGGGGCCCGTTTTTGTAGATGGGTTTCAGCGTCATCCGACCGTGGTTGCCCACGACAGCGGCGACGTGGAGCCTCTTGAAGTCGTCGGCCAGGAGGCGCAGGAAGGCGACCATCTGAGGGACCCAGTAGACGACGCCCTCGAAGAGCGTGCCCACGTTGGTTTCCTTCAACTCGGCATGGATGTCACCCGAGAAGATGTCGCCGGTCGCGAGGATGGTGCAGCCCTCGTACTCGACGCCGGCGATGTAGTCGCGGGCCACCTTGATCGTGCCTTGGCCCAGTGCCTTGAGGCGCATCGTGGCGATCCGCCGGTCGTAGTGGTTGAACTGCGCGATCTGGGCCGACTGGATCACCTCATCGAAGTGCGTGTCGCTGAGCTGGAGCGTGGCGATGGCCTTCTTGCCCGCCTTGCCGACAGTGTTGCGGGTCCACTTGGGTACGGTCAGATTTACTGCGCTGAACGTACTGATGAGGTTCCTGATTTCGTTGGCCTCATCCAGCTCGCGCTGGGTGCGGACCAGCTCGTTGTGTAGGAGGGATAGCTCAGCTTTGGCTGCCCGCTCCTGCGCCGCGATGTCCCGTAGCTCGTCACCTAGAGCCATGCTTGTTCCTTCGGTGGCGTCCGACGCTGGTGATCCCACCGCCGACCTTGCGACGATCGAGCGCCCGCCACAGCGAGGCGTTCGAGATGACCTTGCTCGATGATTGGAACGCATCGTTCCACTCCACCTGCTCGGCTGGGCCGAGGAGGTGGAGGTACTGGCAAACGAGACAGGAGATTGCCTGATCGTCTGCCAGCTCCGTGAAGAGATCCCCCATCAGAGCGTGACGGTGGAGGTTGCGGGTGCGACGGCCGGGATCACGACGACCTGCGTGCCAGCGGGCAGATGCGGGGCCGCGACCGGCGTGACGAGAGACTCCTGGATGGCCGAGCCACCGACGAGCGCGATGCCGAGGCCGATGACCAGAAGGATCTGGGTCTGCTGGCTAGAGCTGACCTGAACCCCGTACATCACGGCGAGCGTGAGGCACGCCTTGATGAAGTTGACGATCGCGACCGGCTGTCGCGTGATGAACGAGATGTTCGGAGCGGTCATGTGTTCCCTTTCAATGTCCTGCTGGAAGCAGGGGCTGGTTGTTGATGTACGCGACCTGCACGCCGCCGGCCTCGATGAACTGGCGCACGGCCCCGGCCGGCACCCACTTGCCCTGACTCGTGACCGCCTTGTTGAGGGGGTCCATCAGCCGGCACCCAGAGGTGACGCTGTAGTACGGCACGAACATGAAGTGCCAGAAGTCAACCGTGATGATCTGCTCCCGGAACGGCGCGGGGAGCGCCGAGTAGGGTCCCATGATGATGAGGCCGGTGCCGCCGGTCAGGTGGAAGGAGCAGTTGCCCCACTTCCAGCCCTTGGGCACGTTGAGGATCAGCTTGGCTACCCTCCCCAGCTCGACGCCGAGGTGCGGGAAGTCCACGCCGGCCGGCGACGGATCGCTGTCACGGTACACGCTGCCGTCGTGGAGGATGCGCCCGTTGCTGGCCCAGGCGGCGGCCATCGCGATCGAGCTGTCACCACAGGTGACGTACTGATCGCCCGTTCGGTGGTCATCACCCTCCCAGTCGATGTCCGGGATGATGCGCCCACCGAACGCGGTGGGGTCGATGTCGGGTGGAGGAGTGGTTGTCATGCTTGGAGTCTAGACGCACGACTGCCGCATGTCAAGCGGACGGTTAGATGATGATGACCGCCTGCACACCCTTCGCGCGTTTCAACGCACCAACCACCAGGGACTGGGCATCCACCTCGCCGAGGAGCAGGGTCCCCGTGGTCAGGTCAGCAGTCACGGCGGACTGTCCGACGAGGGCCGGGGCGAACAGGGTGCCGATCTGCAAGTTACCGGCAAGTGAAGCCTGGGCATCCACCTCGCCGGCCAGCGGGATGGCGGTGGTGAACCCGATGTTGTAGACGGCGGACAGCGCGAACACGGTGCCGGCGAGCGCGATCACGGTGGTGATGGCCGGCGCCTCGACGGCGGACTGGCCGTCGATCTCACCGGCGAACGGGATGGCGGTGGTCAGGGCGGCAGTGGCTGCGGACTGTGCCGATGCAGTGCCGACGAGCTGGATCTTGGCGATGATGGCCGGCGGCGCGACCGCGCTCTGGCCCGCGAGCGTGCCAGCCAGGGGGATGGGCAGGTTCAGGTGGGTGCCCGAGACGGTGGACTGGCCTGAAAGCGCAGCGGCGAGCTGGATGGCCGTGGTCAGGGCCGGCGCTGCGACGGCGCTCTGGCCTGAAAGCGCACCGACGAGGGTGATCTTGGTGGTCAGGGCAGCGGTGATGGTGGACTGGGCCTGGACCACCTCCTCCACTTCGATGTCCGTCGTCAGGTAGGCGATGACGGCGGACTGGCCCGCGAGGCTGGCGGCCAACGGGATGCCCGTCGTGAGGGTGACGCTCACCAGGGTCTGGCTCGCGAGCGAGGCTGCGAGTTGAATGGCCGTTGTGAGGTCGGCAGTGCTAGTTGCGGCGGCGTCCACCTCGGTGGTGAACAGGGCCGGCGCCATCAGGTCGCCGACGACCGCCGACTGGGCCGCTACCGTGCCCCCCGCTAGAACGGCCGCTACGCCGTGAAGTGTGTCGGCAGCGACAACTGACTGCCCTGCCACTGCGCTCGCCAGGAGGATGGCAGTCGTCAGGGCTGGGGCTGCGGTGGCGCTCTGCCCAGCGACGGCGCCGACAAGCTGGATGCCGGTGGTGAGGGCTGCGGTCACTGCGCTCTGGCCGACAGCCGTCTCGGCCACCTCGATGTCCGTCGTCAGGTAGGCGGTGACGGCGGACTGCCCGGCCGGCGCGGTAAGGAGCTTGATTTGTGTGGTGAGGGCGGCGGTGACGGCGGACTGCGCGGCCGGCGCGGTGAGGAGCTTGATCTGCGCGGTGAGGGCGGCGGTGACGGCGGACTGCCCTGCTGGTGGCCCGAGCATGAAGATGGCCGTGGTCAGGACGGGCGCCACCACGACGGACTGGGCAGCCGTCGTTTCAACGAGCTTGATTGCCGTGATGATGGCCGCTGCCGTGACGGCGCTCGTCGCCGCGATCGTGCCGGCGAGCTGGATCGCCGTGGTGAGAGTGGCCGTTGACACGGCGGACACTGCGGCTGGCGCACCAGCGAGCGCGGCGGCGGTGAAGGCCTTGAAGGCAATGACGCTACCGCGCCATACGCTTGATGCGGCGGTGAAAGCACCCGAACCACCGGAGGCTGCCGTGGTGACAATACCGGCTGCCGAGACGGCGTCGTTGGCCTGGTTTTCTACTTGGAGATTTACGAAGCTCGTCGGCGCACTAGACGCCACCACGCCAGCGCCATTGGAGTTACAAAAGAAAGCTAGCCAGAGAGTTGAAACCGACCCGAAGCCAGAGGTGAGATTAGAGAGAGATGGATTTGATCCGGTGCTCCCCTGGTAGACTCCCAACACAGGAGTGGTGCCCGTATCAGAACCCGTAATTGCGTAAGAGACCGCTGACACATAGCTGCTGCCGTGGGCGATGACGACACTAGAACCTTCCGTGCCGTCACTGGTCTTGACGTAGACGCCGATGCCCGTGTTGCCTCCGGAGTCATCGTAGCCCAGTAGCGTCCAGCCGGACGGCGTCGTGATGCTATGGACTCCGCCGTACAGGACGAGAATTACGCAGAGTTTATCGCCTGACGAATGTGTCGGCAGTGGGACTGTGGTGCTAGTGCTAGTACCCTGTACGGTTCCAGTGCTTCCCGAGATGGCAATGGTCATCAGTCAGCTCGCACAGAAACGCCCGAGCTTACACCCGGGCGTTTCTTGTAGATATTCATGGGGGCACCCCCCCGCTCAGTCGAGCGTGAAGTTTAGCATAACCGCGTAAACTAATCCAACGTGATGACGAGTGCGCCGATAGCGAAGGACGGGGCAGCGTCACCGCTGTTGACCGTCTTGCTCGCGGTCAGGGCGGCCCAGGCAATCTCGTTGCCCGAGGACGACGCGTCGTAGACGGCGAAGCCAGTGACGACTCCCCAGCCAGCACCAGTCGGCGAGCCGAAGGTGATGACGATGCCGTTGGACTTGGTCGTCGGAGCGGTGCCGGTTGCGCCAGGCCAGGTGGTCGCGTTGTTCGTGACGGCTACCCGTGCATAGCCGACTGACCCGACAACCTCGGTACCGGACGCGTTGGCGTCGGTCGGGTTGGCCGTGTACAGGGCGATGTAGTGGGTCGCGATCGTCGGATACGCGGCTGCACTGAAGACCTGGTCGAGAACCTTCGCCTCTACGTAGTCTGAGAACGATCCCATTGAGGGTCTCCTAGATTAGTGGTGCACCAATGCCCCACAAGTTTGCGCGATCCCCTTGCGTTTGTCAAACGCGTGTGATCTTGAGGGAGACGAGCACGCGGGTGAGCGTGACCGCCGAGTTGACGTTGTATCGCAGCGTATCGCCGGCCGAGATCGCCGTGGTCCAGCCGGTGAGGGTCGTGTCCTTCTCTTTGAGGGCGCTGGACAGCGTGGGCAGGGCCGAGGCGCAGATGGACTGGGCGACCAGGGGCGGATAGCTCGCGTAGACCTGCTTCCAGATGTCGATGACGATGCTCCCGCTCTGGTCCGCCAGGAGCATGGCCGCGACGATCGTGCAGGGGAAGTCGATGACAATGTCGCCCTTGATCCCGGTCCCGATCGGAGATCCACCCCCGTCGATCACGAAGTTGATCGACTCGGTGGGCAGCGAGGGTGGCCCGGTGGGTCCGGCAGGCCCGACGCCCATGACAGCGCCCGAGGTGCTGTAGAAGCGCCAGCCGTCGTCGGCGTAGACCGCCCAGGTGCCAGCGGCGATCGTCACCGGGGGCAGGATCACGTGGGCGTTGCCCGTTCCGTTGACCGTCAGGCTGACCGTAGCGTCCGAGCCCGTGGGGTTGGCCAGGTGGATCGTCTTGATGATCGCGCTGGTCAGGGCCGGCACCGTGTAAACAGCGGCGATTGAGGAGGGGATCTGCCCCTGCGCGAGCACCTTGAAGGCGTCGGCGCCGGCGTTGATGGCATCGCCGTGGATCGTGTAGGTGATCGCGGACGCGGTGCCTGAGACTCCCTGGAGCGTGTCGCCTGCGGCGAGAGTGATGGACATGTCAGCCCCCGAAGAACTGGAACGTGCGCTGGGACGCGGCGGCACCAGCCGCGTCAACGTCCCGAGCAAGGATGATGGGTGAGCCAGTGACGAAGGAGTGGATCTCGGCCGTGATCCCCGCGTTGGGGTACATCTGCCCGAGGCCGATGCGGGTGATGGGACCGAAGGTATGGCCTGATCGAGTGTGCCCTGAGCTGAGCACGTCAGGGCCTGTCAGGGGAACCCAGGCGCCAGACCCGGAGACTGATCGGGCATACCAGGTGGTGCCACCGACGCGCCGCAGCGAGGTCCAGTAGTCCGCCAGGGACGGTTGCGTAACCATGCCGCTCTGCCAGCCGCTATCGAGGCCCCAACTAGTCAGGGGCCAGAGGGCCATCGTGCCATCGAACGGGCTCAGGCCAATCCCGTTGCCCGCAGAGTCCGTCGCCAAGAGCCCGAACATCTCCCGGTGATCGGCGTAGTTCTCGATATGGGCGGCCATCTCGAAGTCCTGACCCGTGTCCACGAACGCCTGCGTCATCCGATCTGCCTGGGTGACGCCCGTCACGGCGTACTTGCTGCCATCCGCCACGACAGCCATCGAACCGTTCAGCGTCCAGCGGGGATCGAGGGAGGGTGACACACAGAGATCGCCGTACGGGTCAGGCGCACTGGCGTCGAACGCTAACGCCCAGATGGCCATGTCCACGTAGCTCTTGGTCGCCGCATCCTGCTGGTTCGTGGGGTCGTGCAGATTGACGATGGCGTTGTCCGACGTCATGTCCCAGGGAGCGTACACCTTGATGGGGGAGACCATGCCTACATCCTAGCCCAGATGCACGGAGCCGGCAACGGCCGAGCTGAAGGTGAGGGTGATCTGGGAGACGCTGTTGTAGACGACGGGGCAGTCGATGACGGCGCCCGTGACGTCGCGCGCGGTGACCCGGGGGTAGCCGTCGAGGGTGTGGTTGACCACCCACGTCGTCGAGCTGGCGAAGGTGAAATCGAACAGGCCCGAGGCCAGGTTGCCCGTGCCGGGGACCGCGACCCACGCGCTCGTGTTGGGGTCGAGGGTGTAGTTGATCCCGCTCGCGATGTCCGTGTAGGTCCCGGTGGAGGGCGTTTGGGAGTTGGGCGGCCCGTTGCCCGACGCCACGGGGGGCATCGGGATCTGCGTCGGCCCACCCACCATCGGATCAGCGGCGATGTTCGGGTCAAACAGGTCCCAGTGAAACTCGAAGAACGCCGGGACCGGCCCACTATTGCCGCAGGTGACAGCCCCCTTGATCCCGAACGAGCCCTCGCGTGGTGTGAACCAGCCCCGAGGATCGCCACCAGTGCCCCAGGCCAGGCCACCGCACCCAACCCAGTTGCCGACGTTCGGCTCGAAGTAGTTGGTGTCCAGTGACCCACCGGGGTTCGAGATCGTATGCTCCAGCATCGGGACGCTGTCCCAAACATCGACTCCCGCACTATTGAAGAGGTGAGCCTGGAGGATGCTGCGACCGCTGAAGTACCGAAAGTCGGTGGTGTCCAGCTCGTAGCGGAAACGGATACGCCAATACTGGAGGTAGATGTCGGGCATCGAGACGATGTAGCCGGGGGCAGAGCAGGCCGTCGTGTTGAAGTCGAACCCAGCGGCACAAACGACGTGGTAGGTCACGCCATCGCTCGACCCCAGGAGGTCGAACCACCCATCCTGCGCGGTCGCGCCCCTGGTGTCGTTGTTTGGATCGACCAGGAAGCGCCAGTCCTTGTCCACGATCGTGCCCGAGCCCTTCGGCAAGAGATTGAGGGCGGTCATCCAGTGCCCGTCGTCGTATGACTCCCAGACCATCCCCAGGATCTGCCAGAGGCCCGCGCTCATATTCCCAGGATCGACAGTCGGGTCGGTTTCTGCCAGGTTGCCACCGCCCCATTCGTTCGTGTTGACGGCGCCATGCACGATCGACACGGGGACAAGGTCGCAGAGGTCCCAGTCCTCCAGCGGAGCGAAGGAGCCCACCTTCAGGCCCACACTGACCTGCTTCCCCAGACGGCTGGCATCGACCGCCGCTTGCAACGCCCGGCGGCGCAGATCAGAGATGTCGTAGATCCCCTCGACCACGGTGGCGGCCTGCTCGATCCGCCCCCACTGGACCTGGTCGGTGGCCGCATCCTGAGCCGCGATGTAGGAGGTGGTGTTGTCGGCGGCCTTGCCGATCATGTAGACGCGGTCGGCCCAGTTGGCCCCGAACTTGATGATGTGGTAGCCCTGGACCAGGCCGCCCGGCGCGTACTCCAGCAGGAGGTCCGGCCGCTCGACGCCGGGATCGTTATCCACGACCACCTGGTAGGTCCCGCCCGTCGTCTTGACGACATGGATGCGAGTCTGCTTTCCCGTGCCGGCGCGCGCGCTGTTGATGAGCCCGAGGCAGAACGTGAGGGTGTTGACGGCGGCCGACCAGACGGTGGTGATCTGGGTCCCGGCGTTGATCGAGCCCACCCCGATGAAGCTGACGATTGAGTCGGGCTGGTCCCGGCTGTAATTGAGCTGTTGGGTGATGATCGAGCTGATCGTCTGCTTCGAGTAGAAGCAGCCCAGCGGCGGCGGCTGCTTCGGGTTCTTCAGGTTGAACCGCTCGTCGAAGCAGAACCGATACAGGCCCAGGTAGTCCTCGCCCTTGAAGACCACCTCCGTGTCGGTCGCGTCCATGTCCCAGATCATGCCGGCGAAGACCTCTTGCCACACGCCCCCTCGGAAGAACTCGATCGCGTAGTGGGTCTGCTTCGGCACCGGGATCAGGATGTTGGGGTCATCGACGAGCATCGTGAAGTGCATCTCGCCGGCGGCGTTCCAGTTGAGCGAGGCCCCGCACAGGTGAGCGGCCGGCTGCTCCAGGGTCAGGAGCACGGCGCCCGGTCCCCGGTCGAAGTTGCTGGCCTGAGCCACGGTGATGTCGCCGTAGCCCAGGGAGTTCGTCCAGTTCGAGACGAGGAGGCCGACGTTAGGGCCGGTCTTCAGCTCGTAGAACGTCACCCCGGTCTTGTTGATCGGGTCGTACTTGGTGATGGCCTGCGTGACGACGTACGGACCGCCGGCGGCGTGGTTCACCGTGGACGGATAGCTGATGATCCCGGCAGCCGTGCGCGACCACAGCTTGGTCGTGGCGTTGAAGGTAATCTGCATCGGTCCGGGCGGTCCAGTGACCCCACCCATCGCCTTGATGAGCAGGCGCCACGGCTCGTCCGGGTTGACGACAGGCATTAGTAGATCGCCGGGTCAGCGCAGATCCCTGTCAGGGTCCACTGGATCGTCAGAGGATCGGTCGTCTTGCCACCGTGCTTCTCGCGGTTGTCCACCCAGCGTAGCCCGTCAGGGCGCATGTTGATGTAGTGCAGGACCAGCCCGCCCCCGCCGAGCGTCCAGAAGTACAGGGGGCCGTAGCCCAGCTTCGTATCGCCACGGCCCGAGTAGAACGCGAGTGGCGAGCAGACCGCCTCCAGCGAGGCCAGGCGGTCGTAGCACGCGCCACGCGATACGTCACTGATCTCGCCAGCCATCGCGACCAGGCGCGCGCCCAGCCAGACGCCACCGAGGTCCAGGCCCTGAGCCAGCGCCTTCGGCTCGGTGAACTGGCGGATCTGCAGGTTCGAGTAGTCGAAGGTGTGAACCGCACAGCCGTAGAGCCCCGAGCCCGTACCCTGGCCGGCGACCAGGCTCATCGTGTTCATCTGGAACCCGCCCATGTAGACAGGCTGCGTGAGATCAGCCATGTCAGTTCGGAGCGTGCGGCTGGTGCAGTTGCTGCGCTACGATCCGCCAGTCCTGCCGAGCCGCACTGAGCTGGGACATGAAAGACGCCGGCGTGACGTCCGTGTTGTTCGGGCTCTGCTGCCACTGCTTGAACAGGTCACGGCTAGAGCCGAGCCGCTCCAGGGCTTCGAGCTTGGCCCGCTTCCGCGCCGCCATCTCCAGGTTGTAGGGGAGATCCAGCGTCTGCCCATCCGAGGTAGCGCGCACGAACGGCCGCCAGCCCTGGACCTTCAGGTAGTTGATCGTGTGGTCCAGCCAGATTTCCTGGTTGAGCGAGAGGTACAAGACGCCGCCCCAGTTCTGCCAGCCGGCCTGACTGGAGTCGGCGTACTCCCTGCTCCCTGGGGACAACAGGGTCGTGATCCGATCTATCGGCGAGGACGTCTCCCAGACCTCGACGCGCTTTACCTCGACGGCCGGATTGGCTACGCCGAAGAGGCCGATCTGGAGCGGGTAGGCCAACGTGTTGGCGAGCACCGCGATGCTCTCCTGGAACTCGACCGGGGCGATATCGCCCAGCTCGGCAATGGCGACGTCGATGAAGTCGCAAATGTCGGCTGCGACGAACGTGGTCAGACTCGGGTCGTTGATGTCCCGAGAGATGGCCCCCTGGAGCTGAATTCGAGTAGTGATGTCACGCCTCCGACTCGGATTGTAGCACCACGCGCAGCCACTTCACAGCCTCGCGCTCGGTGGGCCACTCCGTGGGCAGCATGTGCCTGTAGGCTCGACAGTGGGCGAGCACCCTGACGGTGTGCGCCATGAAGTAGCGCATCACCTTGTCCTCTGTGTAAACGAACATCAGTAGGTTCCCTTCCACGGTACGGGGCGGGGACGACGGACGTAATCTGGCCGGGAGATGGGTCCCGTGTACGGAAGCGCCTCGTCGGACCATGCCCCAACGAACTCCTGGCCACCCAGCCATCGGATCTCATCGGCGAGGAACTGGCGAGGGACGGGCATGGCGTTCCGGTACTCGGTGCGCCAGATTTGCGTGGACTCGATTGAGCGCAGCCGGCCATCATGGACCGGGTGCCAGTAGTGGTAGAGGGGGCCGGACAGGCGATGGAACTCACTGACCGCGTAGAGCAGAGCCGCGTCCTCGAAGCCCCAGCCCTCGAAGCGATCGTCGTAGCCACCGATCCGCTCCCAGACTTCGCGGGGCATGACGAGCACGCCGGACGGCGCGTAAAGCTTGCCATTGGGTGACCACTTGTGGCGGGAGTGGCGGACCCATTCCTCCTCATGGCCGAAGGGCAGCTCTTTCGCCCAGGGGGCGCCGATCGCCTCGCGCTCCATCTGGAAGAACTGATCGTGAGGCAGCGTGACGACCTGGTGCTCCCGGGCGTAGGCGATCCCTCGGTCGAGGGATGCTCGCGGGACGATGCAGTCAGCGCCGATGAAGAACGCAACATCCCAGGGGCCGGCCTGGCGGGCGAGTGCGTTGTTTGCACGCGAGATGCTGAACATCTTGCCGGGGAACGGGTCATCCCCCTCGAACATCTCGTAGCCCGAGGTCTGGTAGAAGGGCCGGACGATCGTCTCCCAGACGAACTGCCGGCGACCGTGGTCGGTCCTGAACGGGGCGATGATGACTGCTCGATCCATCCGAACAGTCTAACAGACATGGAGAGACCCGGGCCACCGTGAAGCCCGGGCCTCTCGTCCCCGCAAGGGGACTGCTATGCGACCGTCGATCAGATGCTTGCGGCACTCTCGACGATGATGTAGCGGGGCGGCGACACGTTCGTCGCGTTGGCACCCTCACCGATGAGGACCCCGCCGAAAAAGCCCTTCCACCCGACCAGCGCACGCTGGAACAGTGGGTCGGACCCACCACCCGGAGGGGTGATGTGGGACTCGATCGTCCCCCAGTCGCCGAAGGCATACGCCTCGGGACCGAAGATGAACGTCGCGTAGACATCCTCCGAAGAGGCGCCACGAGTCGCCTTGACGCCCGCGTTGGCCGTCTCGATGAACCGGATGCCGGCGTACTTGCCAAGCTCCCCGTTCAACATCTTGTCTGGGGTGACGTAGCGGTTGGCGTCGATCCAACCACCGGCATCCGGGTCGCTCTCAAGGTCGAGAGAGACGAACGGGTGCTGGATGGCCCGGTAGCCACCCTCGCCGAACTGCGGGACTTTCGTGCCCTTCAGGAGAGCAGCAGCCCTCTTGTAGATGGCACCAGTCACGACGTCACCCGGCTGGATGTCGTCAGTGGCCGTGTTGCCCACGCCAGCGTAGAGCACGTTCGTGCCTGCGAGGCAGATGTCACCCATCCGCTGATCGGCCGTCCGGATCGCGTTGTACGCGACACGGTCTGCACCCTCAGCGATGAGGTCGATCGGACTCTCCAGCAACGCCTTGTCCGTCAGACGGACGACGATGCCGGCCTGGTTGGCGCTGAACTCTTCGTACCCGAACTCGAAGTCCTGGGTCGTGGGCGCAACGCCTTCAGTCAGCCACGGGGCGATGCCGGGGGTCGGCGTGCCAGTGACGACTGGAAGGTCCGGGATATTCAGGAAGCGCATGGTGTTGTTCGTCCCCTTGACGAACTTCGCCGGCCGGAAGTTGCCCGGGAGCAACCAGGGGAGCGGTGCGCGGAGCAGCTCTTCGAGACGCTTGTCTACGAGGGCGACCAGCATCTGGTCGAAGTTGCTGCTACCAGTTGAGACGGTAGTGGCCATTTTTGTTCCGTTCTGCCCTCGTCAGAGGGAGGGCTAGCTCATCGGCCCCACGGGATACCTTCTGCCGCTTCGATCTTCTTCAGATCGCCGACCATGTCATCAAATGACTTGGCCTTCTCGGGCGCCAGGGGTGGCTTGGGACCATTGTTGCGGAGAGGCGTCGGAGGCTCATTGCTCTCCTCGGCCATGATCGCTTCGTACTTGGCCAACACGACCTCGTTGGTCTCGTTGGGGAAATCCTTGCGCGTCAGCGGGAACCGTGAGTCGAGGATCTTTCCCTCGGCCTTTGCGTCGGCTTCATCCGCGCGCTTCGTTTCAGCGGCTAGTCGCGCCTGGTAGGTCGCAAGTTCGCTCAGGTCTTTCTCTCCAGCAGTGCGGTTGGCGAGCCTGAAGGCTGCCAGCTCCGCTTCCTGCGCGGCAAGTTTCCCGAGAGCGACGTCACGAGCTGCGTCAGCACCGGCTTGACGAGCCTTGTACGAGGCGATCAGCGCAGCGGGGTCCGGCTCTGGGACCACTGGCGGCTCCGGTGTTACTGGAGGCGCCGGTGGCTCCGGGGTGGGAGCGGGCGGAACGATCGCGTCGAGGTCAGGCATCTGTTCTCCATGCTACTACTGTTTCAACACCCATGTCAACCGCCTCCCACAATCCCTGCGAGAATGTCGTGAAGGGGTGTCGTAATCGGGGACAGGATACCACCCAGGTCATTGCCCGGCGTGGCCGGGATGTTGGCGGGCGGGGCGCCGGGGGTGCCCTGGTCGGGCGCGTTCGCGTCCGTGGCCGGCGTCTGGTTCCCCTTGATGAGGTTCTGCATGGCCACGACCGGCTTGTCCGCGAGCTGGGCCTGACGGAGCGGGTTCATGTACTGCGCCTCGGTCTCGAAGGCGCCGCCGCCCGGGCTCGCTGAGCTGGGCATCCCCCACAGGTCGATCGGCAGGGCGTTCTGCCCGGAGTCGAGCCGGCCCTGGTTGGCGGCGCCCTGCTTGGCGAGGTTGCGCATCCAGGGCGGGGCGCTCGCGTTGATGTCCCACGGCGTGCCCGGCAGGAGGTAGCCGAGGAAGTAGGTCAGCTCGCTGCCGCCGATGGCGTCCATCGTCTTCTTGAAGTTGGGGTCGAACTCGTACTGGGCCGCCAGCGCGCGCTGCACGTCGGTCAGGGTGTAGAGCAGCGCGTGGGTCGGCACGCCGAACGGGGTCGTGGCGATGAAGCGCGTCATCTCGGGGATCACCTTGCCCCACATGTAGCTGGCCGGGTACATCCCGAAGATCGGGTGGTTGATCGAGCGTTCGAGCACGGTCCGGTTCGTGGCGAAGTAGTGCAGCTTGAAGGCGTCAGCATAGTTCTGGCGGATCGCCTGGCCCAGCGCGTGGTAGATGAGCTGCTCAGTCCGGTCGAACGGCGTGGCGCCGGCGGTCGGGATCTTCATAATCCGCTCCAGCAGGGGGCTGAACTCGTTGCCCTGGCCGCCCAGCATCCCGGTCTGCATCACCTTGTCGGCCCACTTGCTCAGCTCGGCCTGCGCGCCGGCGATGGCAGCCTGCTGCACCGGCGTGCGCACGGTTGCGGCAGGTGTGACCCTGACCGTGTGGAGATCGCCGTGCGCAATCGTCACCTCACCCGTATACCGAT
>ODAK010003409.1_pt1 | contig 16464 bp, 10 predicted proteins | sample 1539591 | NCBI WGS metagenome assembly ODAK01 (sample SAMEA3539303, study PRJEB22396) | soil metagenome | biome: tundra; feature: field; material: soil | place: USA | collected 2010-05 | depth 0.15 m
CTCGAAGCACCGGAGAGTTCGATCGGGACGGGTCGCCGGCAGGGCGCGCCGGATCAGCGCATTCGTGTCGCGATCATTGGCGCAACTGGCTACGCCGGAGCCGAGCTGGTCCGCATCCTGGCTCGGCATCCAGCCGTGGAGTTGGTCGGTCTCGGCGGGCGAGGGCGGAACGCCGAACCCCTCGAGACCGTCCACCCCCACCTTGCCGCCTCGCACCAGACGATCAGCGACCTTACCCCTGAGGCCGACGCCGTCTTTCTGGCCCTCCCCCATGGGGTCGCCGTCGAGCGCGTTCCGGCGATCCTCGCCACTGGCGCGACGGTGATCGACCTCGGGCCGGATTTCCGGCTCAAGGATCCTGCCGACTATCCCCGCTGGTACGGCTTTGAGCACGCTCGACCGGACCTCCTCGGCGGCGCCGTCTACGGCCTGCCCGAGCTGCACCGCGCCGAGCTCATCGCCCTGGCCCGGAGCGCGATCCGGATCGTGGCCTCGCCGGGGTGCTACGCGACGGCGTCGATCCTGGCCCTGGCCCCGCTCGCGCGGGCGGGCCTGATCGGCGATGTCGTCATCGATGCCAAGAGTGGCGTTTCGGGCGCGGGCCGGGACACGAAACCCGAGTTGATGTTCGGCGAGGTCAACGAGAGTGTCCGTGCCTACGGGATCGGCGGCCACCGACACGTGGCCGAGATCGAGCAGGAGGTGGGCCTGGCCGCGCGGGCGGCGGGATCGGCGAGCGGCACGGCGGCCGGGAATCCGGTGGCCAGTTCCGCTGCCCGGGCGATCGACTTCCTGCCCCACCTCATCCCGATGACCCGCGGGATCTTGGCCGCGGCTCACGTCCGACCGGCCCGCCCGACCAGCCAGGCTGAGCTCGACGAGTTGTTCGCCGGCGCCTATGCCCGTGAGCCGTTCGTCTCGATCGTGGCCAATCCCCCGTCGACCAAGCACGTGACCGGCAGCAACGAGGCCAGGATCCACGTGTCCTACGACCCGCGGACCGCCAGGATCCTGGTCATTGCGGTGATCGACAACCTGGTCAAGGGCGCGGCGGGCCAGGCCGTGCAGGCGTTCAACCTGGTCCAGGGCCAGGCTGAGACGATGGGGCTCGAGCAGCTCCCACTTGCCCCATGACGGCGGCCCACGGGCGACCGAGCGCCATCGATGACCTCCTCGAGGCGCTGCCGGCCGAGTTGCCGAGCGTCGAGCGGCGGGCCGTGCTTCCGGGCGGCTTTGCCGCTGGTGCCGTAGCCGCAGGGATCAAGGCCAGCGGACGGCCAGACCTGGCCGTCATCCGGACCACCAACGGTCCGGCCGCCGCGGCCGCCGTGTTTACCCAGCATCCGTTCGCGGCCGCCCCGGTGCTCCTGAGCCGAACCCACCTGCAGGCCTCGGCGCCCGACAGCGACGGTGGCTTCGGCTGGGCCGAAGCGATCATTGCCACGTCCGGTTGCGCCAATGCCGCGAACGGGGCGGCCGGTGAGGCCGACCAGCTCGAGGTTGCCCGACTGCTCACCCAGGCGACCGGCATCCCGGCCAACCGGACGCTGCACCTCTCCACGGGAATGATCGGAACGCGTTTGCCGTTGGCCGCGGTTGGGTCGGCCCTGGCGACCCTCGTCCCAACTGGCCTGACCGGAACCGATGCCGGCTGGGAGGCGGTGGCGGTGGCTCTCCGCACGACCGACTCGCGGACGAAGCTCGCCAGCACGGTGATTGCGCTGCCCGATGCCGACGGCTACGCGGTCCGATCGGTCATCGTGAGCGGCTGCGCGAAGGGCGTTGGGATGATCCATCCGGGGATGGCCACGATGCTCTCGGTCATCCTGACCGACGCTGCGATCGAGCCCGCCCTGCTCCGTAACCTCCTGAGACCAGCGGCGGCCCGGACCTGGGATCAGCTGACCGTCGACGGCGACACGAGCACGAACGACACGGTCTTCGTGCTCGCCTCGGGCGCCAGCCGGACTGCCCCGGTCCACGCCGGATCCGACGCCGCCCGCCAGCTCGGGCGGGCGATCGAGGGCATCGCCCGTGATCTCGCCCGACAACAGGCGGCCGATGGCGAGGGCGCCACGACCTTGCTGACCTGCCAGGTTTCCGGCGCCGTCGATGACGCCGAAGCCCGGGCGATTGCCCGCTCGGTCGTGGGCAGCTCATTGGTCAAGGCCGCGGCCCACGGTCGCGACCCGAACTGGGGCCGAATCGTGGCAGCCGCGGGTAATGGACGGCTGGCCGATGCCGCCGTCCTTCAAGCGGCCGGCCTGTCGGACGCCGATGCCACGAAACGGGCCGGCAGGCCGGTCACCCTCGACCCGGCCCGGCTCCGGATCGCGATCGCCGGTCAGCGCGTCTTTGATGGCCCGGCCGGGGGAGCAGTGAGCTTCGATCGTTCCGCCACCAGGGCGACGATGGACGCCGCCGAGATCCTCGTCCGGCTCGACGCGGGCCTTGGGTCTGGCCGGGGCGAGGCGTTCGGCTGTGACCTGACCGAGGAGTACGTGATCGAGAACGCCGAGTACACGACGTGAGCGCGCGGCGATGAGCGAAATCCTCGTGATCAAGCTCGGTGGGACCACCATTGCCGACCAGCAGCAGCTGTTCGCCGAGATTGCGGCGGTTGCCCGTCACCGACCGGTCATCCTGGTCCACGGCGGCGGCAAGCGGATCACCGAGTGGCTGGAGCGGCTCGGCGTGCCGAGTCGATTCGAGGGCGGCCTGCGGGTGACTGACGCGGCCGCGCTCGAAGTGGCAGCGGCGGTCCTGCGCGGGGTCGTCAACAGCGAGCTCGTGGCGGGCCTGCACGACCTGGGCGTTGACGCCGTCGGCCTGTCCGGTGTCGACGGCGGTCTGCTTGTGGCTGAGCGGATTCCCGGGATGGGCTTCGTGGCCCACGTTGTCGGCCTCCGCCGCGACCTGCTCGATGCGCTCCTGGTAGGCGGTCAGGTGCCGGTCGTGGCACCGCTGGCCCGGGACGAGGATGGGATCGTGTGCAACGTGAATGCCGACGATGCAGCGGCGGGAATCGCGGCCGGTCTGGGCGCCCGCCAGCTCATCCTGCTGACCGACGTCGACGGGATCCGCGATGCCCACGGCCGCCGCCTCGATTCGTTGACTGCCGGCGAAGCCGAAGCGCTGATCGCCGCTGGGGTCATTGCCGGCGGGATGGTGCCCAAGATCCGGGCCGCCCAGGCCGCCCTGGGCTGGGACGGCGCCGAAGCGATCATCGCCGATGGCTCAGCTCCCAATGCGCTGGCTCGCGCCCTTGACGACATGACCTTCGGCACCCGGCTGACGGCCGCTCGCTCGGCCACGGCAGGAGCAGCCTGAATGAACGGTCGAAAGCTTGCCCTCGAGGCCGGAGCCGTAGATCGGCGCAGGGTGATCCGCGACATCGTGGCGGGCCGGCCGATCGGTAGCCAGGCTGAGCTCGCCGAGGTCCTGGTCGAGCGGGGCTATGCCGTCACCCAGGCCACGATCAGCCGCGATATTGCCGAGCTCGGCCTGGTCAAGGTGACCCGGGGCGACCGACACGCCTATGTCTCGACCGACGACCTCGGTCCACCAGGTGGCGGCCGACGCATCTCCGACGATCGCCTCCGGCGGATCCTGGCCGACATCCCGGTACGTGTCGGCCGGAGCGGCCTGGTCCTGCTCCTGACCGGCACGCCGGGCACCGCCGGCACGATCGCCCAGGCGATCGACGAGTCGACCCTGACCGAACAGGAGGGGACGCTCGCGGGCGACAATACGCTCCTCGTCCTGTTTGCCGATGACGCCCGTCTCGAGGGTTGGCTGGAGCGCTTCCAGGCGATCCAGGCGCAGTCCAGCGCGGAGGTTTCTTCATGAAGAAGGTCGTCCTCGCCTACTCGGGAGGGCTCGACACCTCGGTCGCGGTCGCCTGGCTGCGCGAGCAGTTCGGGGTCGATGTCGTGACCCTCACCGTGGACCTGGGCGGCGGCTCGCTCCGACCGGGTGTCGAGGCGCGGGCGATGAGCGCCGGCGCCTCTCGAGCCTACGTCGTCGATGCCCGGGAGCGCTTCCTGACCGACTTCGTCTGGCCGCATCTCCAGGCCAATGCGCTGTACCAGGGTGTCTACCCGCTGGCCACCGCGCTTGCCCGGCCGCTGATCGCCCAACTCCTGTGCGAGGTCGCCGCGCGGGAGGGTGCCGATGCGGTTGCCCACGGTTGCACCGGGAAGGGGAACGACCAGGTCCGCTTCGATGTCGCCGTGCATGCCCTGAATCCAAGCCTCGAAGTCGTTGCCCCGATGCGGGTCGGGATGGGCCTGTCGCGCGACCAGGAGATCGACTACGCGAATGAGCGTGGCATCGAGATCCCGATCACGAAGTCGTCGCCCTACTCGATCGACGCAAACCTGTGGGGCCGTTCGATCGAAACCGGTGCCCTGGAGGACCCCTGGGTCAGTCCGCCGGCCGATGTCTACGAGTGGACGGTGGCCCCGGGGTCCGCCCCCGACCCGGTCGAGATCAGGCTGACGTTCGAGGGTGGCATGCCCGTCGCACTCGACGGGGATCGACTGCCGCCGCTCGAGCTCGTCGATCGAGTCCACACCCTGGCCGGAGCCCACGGCGTCGGCCGGATCGACCACGTCGAGGACCGCCTCGTGGGGATCAAGAGCCGAGAGATTTACGAGGCACCCGCCGCCACCGTCATCCATGCCGCGCACCGCGCAGTCGAGGGCCTGGCCCTTTCGAAGGACACCCTCCGGTTCAACCGGCTGGTGGCCGACGAACTGGCCCGGCTGACCTATGACGGGCTGTGGTTCAGTGCCCTCCATCGCGACCTGCGCGGCTACGTCGCCTCGTCCCAGCGGGTTGTCAGCGGCGATGCACGGATCCGGCTGGATCACGGCAACGCCGTCCTCGTTGGCCGCCAGTCACCACTCTCGCTCTACGATCGAAGCCTCGCCACGTACGAGGCCGACGACGCTTTCGACCATGCCAGCGCGGTCGGCTTCATCGAGATCTTCGGGCTGCCGCTACGGGTTGAAGCGGCCCGTCACGGTGCGGTCGGCAAGTTCCATGGTGCGGCATGGTCCTGGACCGAGCCGCTCCTCGACGTCCTGCCGACGACCGTCGCCAACCCCGCCGACAGCGCGGCCGGGTAATCGGGCGCAGGCCGGACGCCGGCCGGCGTTGCGGGCTCGACCGGCTCGACGACCAGGAACGAGCCAAGTACCCGGGCCCAATCGAGGAGAAGGTGCTGCGCAAGCAGGCTGCCCACCTCGGCGTGATCGGCCACGAGTTCGCGCAACTCCAGGACTGCCGCGGCGCCCTCGTCGTGAGCGTCCTGGAGCTCACCCGCGGAACGCGCTTCGACGCTGCCCCGGTTGATCCGGGTTCGCGCCAGGCCGTCCTCGTCGTATAGCCAGAGGCGGCCGCCGGTCATCCCGGCTCCGGCATTCCGGCCAATTGGGCCGAGCACGACGATCGTGCCGGCGGTCATGTATTCGGCACCGTGGGCGCCCATTCCCTCGAGCACCGCGGTCGCCCCCGAGTTCCGGACACCGAAGCGCATGCCCGCCCGGCCGACAAGATGAAGCCGCCCGCCCGTTGCGCCGTACAGGCAGGTGTTGCCCGCGATCGCGTTGCCGGGAACGTCCGCTTCGTCGCTGGGCGGCCGGACGATCACCGTCCCGCCCGACAGTCCCTTGCCCACGTAGTCATTGGCCACCCCGGTCAGCTCGACCCGAACACCCCGACTGAGGAAGGCGCCGAGGCTCTGGCCGGCGGCTCCGGCCAGTCGAAGATGGACCGCGACCGGATGGCGCTCGCCCTTGTCGCGTGCCCGCTCCAGAACGCCGCTGATCGCTGCGCCGAGGGCACGCTCGGCCGTCGTTACCGTCGCCGACAGGTCGACGATCCGGCCCGTCTGTGACCCGCCAAGGCTGGTAACGAGGGTCGCCTCAAGCTCGGATGCCGGAGTCAGCGTGCGCGGGACGGGACGCCGCCTGGCCGCCGGGTCACGACGCTCGAGCGGCACGCTCCAGGCGGGGCCGCCGGCCAGACGCTCGAGGTCGAGCGGTGCACGCTCCAGCAGGCCCAGCCGGTCTACCCGGCCGATCGCCTCGTCGAGGCTGGTGAATCCGGCCGCTGCGAGCTTGGAGCGGACGTCCTCGGCGATCGCGCTGAAGAACGCGACCACCTGCTCCGGTGTTCCGGTGAACTTGGCCCGGAGGTCCTCGCGCTGGGTGGCGATTCCGGTCGGACAGGTATCGAGGTGACACTGGCGGGCCATGTCGCAGCCGATCGCCACGAGCGCCGAGGTCCCGAAGCCATATTCCTCGGCGCCGAGGAGGGCCGCGATCAGCACGTCCCGTCCGGTCTGCAGGCCGCCATCCGTGCGCAGAACCACCCGATCCCGGAGGCGCTGCCGGACGAGGACCTGGTGGGTCTCGGCGAGACCGAGCTCCCAGGGCAGACCGACCGACTTGATCGATGAAAGCGGGCTGGCACCCGTCCCGCCGGCGTGGCCGGCGATCAGGATGTAATCGGCGTGGGCCTTGGCGACACCGGCGGCGATCGTCCCCACGCCACTGCCGGCAACCAGCTTGACCCCGATCCGGGCAGCCGGATTGATCGCCCGGAGGTCGGCGATCAGCTGGGCCAGGTCCTCGATCGAATAGATATCGTGGTGTGGTGGCGGGCTGATCATCGTGGCCCCCGGCCGTCCCCGACGGAGCGCAGCAATGAACGCCGTTGCCTTGGCACCGGGTAGCTGGCCGCCTTCACCGGGCTTCGAGCCCTGGGCGATCTTGATCTCGAGCTGCTCGGCCCGGGCGAGGTAGCGCGCGGTCACACCGAAGCGGGCCGAGGCGACCTGCTTGATCGCCGACTCGGCCAGCTCGCCGTTCTCATCGGGTTGATACCAGGCCTCGTCCTCACCACCTTCGCCCGTGTTCGATGCCGCACCGAGCCGGCGCATCCCGATCGCGATCGTCCGATGGGCTTCAGGCGAGAGCGCGCCGAGGCTCATCGCCGATGACACGAACCGGGCCGTGATCGCGGCCACCGGTTCGACCATCCCGAGGTCGACCGGCGCGTCCCCGGGCCGGACGACGAGCAGGTCACGGACGCGGGCTGGCTCGCTCCGATCGAGCACGGCGCGATAGGCCGGCAGGCGTGCGGCGGCCGTCTCGCCTCCGGTTGCCGCCAGGGCCTGGATCGCCCTCACGGTGACCGGCGCAAACGCATGCAGCTCGCCCTCGGACCGGAACCGGGCGAAGCCCGGGTCGGGCAGCGCCGGCGCGCGCTCCGGCGCGTAAGCGGCGGCGTGCCGGGTCAGGAGGTCGTCCGCGAGTCGTTCAAACCCCGCCGCACCTGGGATCGCCGGCGCCGCCGGGAAGCAACGCTGGGCGACCTCGGCGGACAGCCCCAGGACCTCGAACAAGTGGCCGCCCCGATACGCCGCCAGGGTGCTGATCCCCATTCGGGCCAGGACCTTGCGCAACCCGTTATCGAGCGCGCCGATCAGGTGGGATTCGGCCGCTCCCGGCTCGAGCGTCTCGTGACCGCGCCCACCCGCCTGTTCCCGAGCGACCGCCAGTGCCTCGCGCGGGTGAACAGCCGACGCGCCGACGGCCAGGAGCATCGCCACGGCATGGATGTCGAAGGCATCGCCGGCGTCGGCCAGCAGGTCCGTCCGGTCGCGCCGGCCGGCGGCGGTCAGGGCGGCATTCAGGGCACCCACCGCCAGCAGGCTGGGGATCCCGATCCTGGTGGGGCCGACCGCCCCGTCGCTGACCACGATCAGATCCGCGCCACCGCGAACGGCCCGCATGCCATCAACCACGAGACGGTTGATCGCACGCCGGAGCCCCGCGCCGCCGGCCTTCGCCGGCCAGGTCGCGTCGAGCGTCACGACGCGCCAGTCCCGGTCGGCCCTGTCGACGATCGCCCGCCGCATCGACGCGCCAATCACCGGTGAGTCGATCAGGATCGTCGGCCGAGTGCCAGCCCCGGACGTGTCGAGCAGAGGCGGGCGGGGACCGAGCGGGATCGCCAGGGACATCACGAGTCGCTCGCGCTCGGGATCGATCGGTGGGTTGGTCACCTGGGCGAACGCCTGGCGGAGATAGGCTGCGACGGTCCGGGCGCGGCGGCCGAGGATTGCCGGCGGCGTGTCGTCGCCCATGCTCCAGATCGGCTCGCGGCCAGTGGTGGCCATTGCCGTGACGGTCAGACGAAGCTGCTCGGCATCCAGCCCGAGGGCCATCCGCCGACGGCGGTCCTGGTCGGGATCGTTCGCGGGGCTGGCCGACGCCCTGCCTGGCCGCATTCCGGCGAACGGATCGGGCCCGGGATTCAGCGCGAGTGAGGCAATTGCACTGGCCTTGGCCGCCGGATCTTGGAGAAGTTGCCCGGCCGCCGGATCCACGACGAGGACCTCGCCTGGTCCAAGCCTGCCGCGGCGGATCACCTCGCCGGGCTGCGACGGCAGCAATCCGGCCTCCGACGCGAGGACCACCAGGCCATCGCGACGAACCTCCCAGGCGGCCGGGCGGAGGCCGTTCCGATCGAGAAGCGCTCCTACCTGGCGACCATCGCTGAACACGAGGGCCGCGGGGCCATCCCAGGGCTCCAGCCGGGCGGCCATCGTGCGCTGCCAGGTCTCGAGGCCGGCAACCGGCACGTCGCGCAGGGCGACCGCCTCGGGCACGAGGGCGATGAGCGCGGCCGACAGCGACCAGCCCGCCATCACCAGCAGTTCGAGCGCCTCATCGAGCGAGGCCGAGTCGGAGCCATCCGGGTCGAGGATCGGTTGACCTGCGCCAGCCGCCCGGGCGAGCCGTGTGCCGAGCGATCCACCGCCCAGCCGAGCCGATCGACCGGCCATCGCCTGGCGATTGCCCCGGATGGTGTTGATCTCGCCGTTGTGGGCGAGATAGCGGAACGGCTGGGCCAGGCGCCAGGACGGCCGGGTGTTGGTGGAGAAGCGCTGGTGGAACGTGGCGTGGTCGACCGCCAGTCCGGCCATGGTCAGATCCGGGTAGAAGCGGCCAAGGTCAGCGCCGCGAACGAGGCCTTTGTACACGATTGTCCGGCTCGACAATGACGGTAGGTGGAGCGACTCGAGCGCGGACGTCGCAGCCGCCGAGCGCTCGATCGCCCGCCGGGCGAGGAACAGCCGCCGCTCGAACTCGTCCGGCCTGGTGGCGCCGGATCGGGCAACAACGACCTGGCGGATGGTCGGCAGCGAAGCTGCTGCCTGGTCGCCCAGGACGCCCGGATCGACCGGCACCGTGCGCCAGCCGAGGACGGTCAGGTGCTCCGCCCCGATGGCCCGCTCGACCAGGCCGATGGCCGATCCCCGGGCAGCTGCGGAGGCAGGCAGGAAGACGGTCCCGACGGCCAGCTGAGCGGCCGGCCGGTCGGCCCCGTTGATCCCCCCGGTCACTCGCCGCAGGAAGCCCACGGAGAGGGGCATCGCCAGCCCCGAACCGTCGCTCGTTCGGGCGTCGGCGGCGGTGGCTCCGCGATGGGCCATCGCGCCGAGCGCCTCGAGCGCGAGGCCCACGACCCGCTCGCTCGGGCCCGACCGGCTCTCGGCGACGAAACCGACCCCGCAGGCATCGTGCTCGAAACGCGCGTCGTACAGTGGCGCCTCGGGGATGATCTCATCCCGATACTGGTCAATGCGGCCTGGGTCGTCCATTCGGGCGGTCCTCGGAGCTCACGGCGGCTGGGATACGACCGTAGGCAATGATCAGGTGGGGTTCGGTATCGCCCATGGTGCTGTTGGACAACGGGCTGGTCGCGCGAAGGTTGCGAGATGGGACGGTCACCGGCCCGTCACCGGGCGGCAACCAAACCGCGACCGGGACGCCCCCGGCAACAGAATTCGGGGCCGCTACCGTCGGAGTCATGCCCGACAGCCGCCGGCTGCCGCCCGCCCGCCTCCGGGCGCTCGTGGCCGCCCCCGATCCTGCCGACGTCGGGTCGATCGCCAGCGCCCTCGGGGCCGCCGGCCACGAGATCGTCACGGCCTACCGGATCGAGACCGCCCTGGCCCGACTCGTCGACGAGACGCCCGACTATCTGGTCGTGAGCTTCGGCGCGATCGATCCGGACCTGATCACGTTCATCGCGCGGCTCCACGCCCGGAGCGATGCCCCGATCCTGGTCGTGGCCGACACCCGCGACGAGGAGTGTGTCGTGGCCGCACTAGACGCAGGCGCCGCCGATGTGGTCCCCCTGCCCGTCCGCCAGCTGGAGCTCGTCGCCCGGGTCAATGCCGCCCTCCGCCGGAGGCCGCCTTCGACGACCGGGATCGAGGCCAACCTCGATGGTCTCACGGTCGACGGCGGCCGGCACGAGGCGACCGTCGCGGGCCGGCGGCTGGCCCTCACCCCGACCGAATTCGAGCTGCTGGCCGTGATCGCCGCCAGGCGGGGCGAGATCGTCGATCACTGGAAGCTCCTGCGGGCCGGCTGGGCCGACCACCGTGACGTCGACCTCGAGACGCTCCGGACGCATCTCAATCACCTGAACCAGAAGCTCGTCGCCGAAGGGCACCCAGGCCTGCGCAACGTGCGTGGGCGCGGCTACGGCCTACGGATCGCCGCCGGTGATATGGGCGACCGGGGCTAGCCAAGGTCGCGAAACCGCAACCGACCGGCAACCGACCCGACGATCGGCCTCCGCGTCCCCCCCGTGGCGTGGGTCAGCGGCCTTCGCCAGGATTTCGGTCACGACTGCCAGCCGACCGTCGTTGGCCACCCATTCGAGGAGGGATTGATGACCGCACCGTCCGCGGGAGAGATGAAGAAGACCCTGTCGCTGACCGGCCTGACGATCAACGCCATGGCGTTGATCGCCCCGGGCGCCTTCCTGTGGACGACGTTCCAGGCCCAGGTGGTCCAGCAGAACGCGGGCGGCACGACGGCCCATGACATGGTCACCGGGCTGATGTTCGTGCTTATCCTGGCGTTCCTGACCGCGTACTCGTACGCGGAGCTGGCCAACCTCTATCCCGAAGCTGGCGCCGGATCGTCGTACTACTTCGCCGAGGCCGCGTTCCTCGACAAGGAGCGCCCGGAGCATTACCGGTTCGCTCGCCTGGCGAAGTTCATCGTTGGCTGGGTCTCCCACCTCTACTACTGGATCTACCCGGGGATCATGGTCGCCTTCACAGGGACCCTCCTCGTGTACATCCTGGGACTCTTCGGCGTCGCCTTGAGCACGCCTCTTGAGATCGGTGCCGTCGTCGTCTTTTCGGCGGTCAGCGGCTACATCGCGTTCCGGGGGATCTCCGGGTCAACGTTGACCGCGATCATCATCAACGTCATCCAGCTGACGGCGCTGGCCCTGTTCTCGGCCCTGGCCATCATCTTCCGGCTGACCCATCCGCAGCTCCAGTACGAGCACCCCAACATCCTGTCGGTGGTGCTACCGCACAACATCACGAACGTCCTGTTCCAGGGCACGATCGCGATCCTCCTTCTGGTCGGCTTCGAGTCCGTCACGGCCCTCGGTGCCGAGGCGATCAATCCCAAGCGGGACGTCCGTCGCGCGGTCCTGCTGTCGCTGGCGATCCAGGGTCTGTTCGCCTACCTCATCGAGTACGTAGCGACGAACTTCTTCGTGAACAGCAGCGTCACGGCCCAGGTCACCAGCAGCGGCACCACGACGACGGTGAATGGTTACGCCGCGGCAGCTGCCTCAGGGGCCCCGATCGGCGACATGATCAAGTTCATCGGCGACACGATGCTGGGCGGCACCGGCACGATCCTGGCCTTGATCCTCGCCGCAACCGTGCTGATCGCCCTGATCGGGACGACGCTCGCCTGCCTCAACACGGGCGTCCGGATCACCTACGTCATGGGGCGCGATAAGGAGATGCCCAGCCTGCTCGGGCTGCTCCACGGGAAGTACGCCACCCCGCATTACGGGGTGCTGGCCCTCGCCGTGATCTCGGCCGTCTTCGGGGCGTATGGCGTCCTCAGCGCGGACAACCTCCTCCAGATCACCCTGGCGTCGAATACCGGGACCTTCATCGTCTATGGCCTCACCAACGCGGTCGTGCTCGTTGCTTTCGCCGGCAAGAGCGGCCGGAGCGTCATCAAGCACGTCCTCATCCCGGTCATCGGGTTGCTGGCCAACATCGCCATGCTCGGGGCGGTGATCTTCGAGAGTGTCTCGGCGGGTGGTTCAACCCAGACCGACACGCTCATTGCACTCGCCTTCGTCGTCGGCTGGATCGTCGTTGGCGCGGTCTGGCTCGTGGTCAACTCGACCAGGCAGAAACGGCCGCTGCTCACCCAAGCCCGCGCGGGCACCTAGCCCGCCGCTCCAAGACTTCCGCGCGGTCCGTCCATCGGGCGGACCGCGCCGCCTGCCCTCCAGCCCGGCGTCGATCGGGCCAGTCTCACAAGCGGAGCGGCCGCTACGCTGACGATCGAGCACAGCCTCCCCGAACTGCCGGGCGCCGGCCAGGCCAGCATGCTCATCGAGCATGCGGCCTTTTCGATGACCGGGCCGGTCCGCGAGCGGAACGAGGATCACCTGGGCTGGGGCGGGCTCGCATTTCGCGAGAGCGGGACCGTCCTCGGCAGTCTAGCCGGGCTCGAGACTCCGGATGCCGGCGAGCGGACCAGCTGGGGGCCCGTCGGCGCAGTCCGGAACGAGCGCCCGGGCCGCGGCCTGCTATACGCTGTGGCCGATGGCCTGGGGGCGTACGGCGGCGGCGATGTCGCGAGCAGCCTGGCCATCGCCGAGTTGCTCGAGCAGGCGGGCCGAGCGACAGATACCGGGGTCCGCCCTGCGGCGGTCCTCCGGAATGCGTACAGTGCCGCGAACCAACGGGTCTTCGACGCCGCGTTATCCGGCCAGGGGACGCGCAAGATGCAGACGACGCTGACCACCCTCCTCCTAAGCCCAGGCGAGCTACACGTGGCGCATGTGGGCGACTGCCGTGCCTATCGCCTGCGGGGCGACGCCCTCGAGCTGCTTACCACCGACCATACCCAGGTCATGGAGATGCTCCGCTTGAAGCTGATCAGCCCTGAGCAGGCCGCCGACCACCCGGCCCGCTACGCCCTGACCCGTTCGCTTGGGTCCGAGCTCATCGTACGGACCGACATTCGGCGGGAGAGCCTGATCGACGGTGATCGCTACCTCCTGTGCTCGGACGGCCTGTGGAGCAAGGTCGACGCGAACGAGATCGCCGAGGCATTGCGCGACGGGGTGGAAGCGGCCTGCGAGCAGCTCGTCGAGCTGGCTGTGGAGCGCGGCAGCGAGGATAACGCGAGCGCCCTGGCGCTCGAGGTCCGGGTTGCGGGCCGGCCGGCCGAGGCGGCGCCAGGCTGGCGGCGGTTCTTTCGATCATGACCACCCGCGACCTCACCGTCGGCGAGCAGCTCGACGGATTCACCTTGCTTGAGGCCATCGGCCACGGCGCTTTCAGCGATGTCTTTCTCGCGGACGGCCCGGACGGACGCAAGGTGGTCCTGAAATGTCCCCACGTGTCACTCCTTGCGGACGTCTCGGCATTCGACCGGTTCCGGCGCGAGATGGAGATCGCAAAGCGGCTCGACCACCCGGGGATCCAGCATTCCTACGATGTAGGCGGCGACCGCAGCCGACCCTACCTGGTCATGGAATACGTCGACGGCGAGACCCTGCGGGCTCGTCTCGCCCGAGCAGGTCGGCTGTCCGTTGACCAGGCCGTCGACTTCGCGAAGCAGCTCGCGGCGGCGATGGCCTACGCCCACGCCCAGGGTGTCTTCCATCGCGATCTCAAGCCGGAGAACGTCCTGGTGACGGCCGACGACCACCTGGTCGTGACCGACTTCGGGATTGCCCTCCTGACTGGGGCCCGCCGATTGACGTGGCGCTGGCTCACGTCCGCCGTTGGCACGCCCGACTACATGGCCCCCGAGCAGATCCAGGGCAAACGCGGCGACGCCCGAACGGACGTGTACGCGATGGGCGTGATGCTCTACGAGATGCTCGCCGGTCGGGTGCCCTGGGAGGGTGACAACCCGCTCGCGGTGATGAGCCAGCACCTGAATGCACCGTTCCCGCCGATCCCCGAGCTCGTCCCCGACGTGCCCGCCCCAGTCGAAGGGATCGTCCGGAAATGCCTGCGCAAGGACCCCGAGAATCGCTACCAGGACGCGGCCGCGCTCCTGTCCGATCTTGAGGGGTGGCACGACCTGGACCTCGGCGCCTTCGTCTTCGCCGATGAGGCGCCGGTCAAGGCCGAGACGCAGCGGGGCCTGTGGCTCCTCGTAGCCGGGATCAGCATCGGCTTCCTCGTCGCCTGTACGCTCCTCGTCGTTCTCTACTACGTGCTCGTCCATTGGGCGAAGTGACCGGCTTCCATTCATGGCCCCAGCAAATCAGGTGACCCGCCCATGAGCCCATCCACAGCGCAGCCGCACCACCCCGGGCGTGGACCCAAGCCGGAGGACGTCGTCCGAAAGAGCATCGAGAGTGGGGCCGTCCAGGCCGAGCTCCAGTTCGCGGACATCACCGGAACCCTGAAGAGCGTTTTCATCCCCGTTCGCCGGCTGCGCGACGTCCTCGCCAGCGGCGAGTGGTTCGACGGTTCGGCCATCGAAGGATCGGCGCGCGAGCTCGAGTCGGACATGTACCTGCGCCCGGATCCATCGACGTTCAGCCTGAGCGAACCGACCACGGAGCCTGTCTGCGCCCGACTGATCTGCGACATCGTCACGCCCGATGGCCGCCCCTACGCGGGCGACACCCGCTCGGTCCTGCGCAGGGTGGTGGCCCGAGCGCACGAGGGCGGCCTGGACTACCTCGTCGCGCCCGAAGTCGAGTTCTTCCTGTTCCCGGCCGACGCCGACCAGGTCGGGCTCCTCGGCGACGACCCCGGGTCCTACTTCGGGCGCGCTCGAGGTCGGACGCGCCAGCTGGAGCTGCAGATCGTGGCCGCCCTCGAGCGGATGGGGATCGCCGTCGATTCGAGCCATCACGAGGTGGCGACAGGCCAGTTCGAAGTCGACCTGCCACTCCAGCCCGCCCTCCTGGCTGCAGATGCGTTGACCACGCTCAAACCGGCGATCAAGGAGCTTGCCCAGCAGTTCGGACTACAGGCCAGCTTCATGCCCAAACCGTTCATGGACGCAGCCGGCTCCGGGATGCATGTCCACCAGGTGGCCTGCCGCAATGACGGAGAGAACGTCTTCAACGACCCTGCCGATCCATACGGTCTGTCGAGGGCGGGACGTGCATTCGCCGCCGGACAGCTCGCACATGCCCCGGGCATGTGCGCCCTGCTGGCGCCGCTGGTCAATTCATATAAACGGCTTGTGCCCGGCTTCGAAGCGCCGGTCGCCGGCAGCTGGGGTCGCCGCAATCGATCCGCATTGATCCGTGTGCCGGCAGCACCGGATGAGCCGGAGACTCCGATGGATCTCGTTGGGACCCGCCTCGAGCTGCGCCTGCCCGATCCGAGCTGCAATGCCTACCTGGCCTTCGCAGCGATGCTGGCCGCAGGCATGGACGGCCTCGACCGGGGGCTCGAGCTGGGCCCGCCGATGGAGGAGATCGAACACGGCTACCAGGGCGGGTCGAAGCTGGTCGTCAGTCCCCTGCCCGGTTCGCTGGGCGAAGCCTTGGACACCCTCGCCCTCGACGACGTCGTTGCGGAGGCGCTCGGCAGCGAGGTGCTCAGCCTGTTCCAGGCATCCAAGGCGATCGAGTGGGCGAACTATCGCCGCCAGGTCACCGCGTGGGAGCTCGACGCCTACCTCAAGCGCTACTAGAGCCGATCGCGCCGAATCGCAACCAACTCTCCGCGCGGCACAGGTGGTCCGCTCGAGCGGCGGGCCCTAGCCTCCGATCAAGTCCGGGTGCGCGGCGACGGATCCGCGGGGCCCGGACTGCCATTTCCCTTCGATCCCGTCTTCAACGAGCCGCGTTGAGCTCCGCGCGCAGGGCGGCGAAGCCGGGCTTGATCGTGCCGGTGATCATTGCCAGGCGCTCATCGAAGGGCAGGAAGGCACTCTTCATCGCGTTCAGGGTCAGCCACTCGACCTCGTCCAGGCCAAGACCGAAGGCGGCATCGAGGCCGGCGAACTCGCTCGAGAGTGAGACATCGCTCATCAGCCGGTTGTCCGTGTTGACCGTGACCCGGAAGCGCAGCCGCCGGAGCAGCTCGAACGGGTGGCTCTCGATCGACCCGGCCGCCCCGGAATGGACGTTCGAGGTGGGGCACAGCTCGAGGGGAATCCGCCGATCGCGGACGTAGGCCGCCAGCCGGCCGAGGACGGCCTGTCCTGCCCCGTCGACCTTGATGTCGTCGACGATCCGGACGCCGTGGCCGAGTCGCTCGGCACCAAGGTCGAGCGCTTCGCGGATCGACGGCAGGCCGTAGCCCTCGCCCGCGTGCAGCGTCAGGTGGAAGCTGGCGTGGACAAGCCGCCCGAAGACGTCGGCGAAACGGCCCGGCGGGTAACCCGCCTCAGGCCC
>ODAK010003411.1_pt1 | contig 16463 bp, 16 predicted proteins | sample 1539591 | NCBI WGS metagenome assembly ODAK01 (sample SAMEA3539303, study PRJEB22396) | soil metagenome | biome: tundra; feature: field; material: soil | place: USA | collected 2010-05 | depth 0.15 m
GATGCCCGCTCGCTGATCGACCTGCTGCGCGAGCCGGCCCAGGCCGCGCCGGGCTCGCTGGCCGACCAGCTCCGCTATATCCGCTCGGCCTGGGGCGAGCGCTTCGGGCCGCTCATCGACGACCTGCTCGACCGTCTGTTGATTGCGCTCGATGTCCTGGCCGAGGAGCACCATGCCGGCGAGCTTGCCTGGCTGGCCGTCCAGCCGGATGCCGGCGCGGGCGGGCCGGCCGAAATCTACACCTACGAAGGCGAAGCAGCCGAACTGGAGCGGTTCAGCATCGACACCGATTGGATGCCCCGGCTCATCCTCGTCGCCAAGAGCACCTACGTCTGGCTCGACCAGCTCTCGCGCCAGTACGGCCGCGAGATCCGGACGCTCGACGCAATTCCCGACAAGGAGCTGGCCACTCTGTCCCGGCGAGGCATCACCGGCCTGTGGCTGATCGGCCTGTGGGAACGCAGCCGCGCCTCTGCCCGAATCAAGCAGATCCGCGGCCAAGCGGACGCGGTCGCCTCGGCGTACTCACTCGATGACTACGTGATCGCCGCCGACCTGGGCGGACCGGGCGCCCTGGACGACCTGCGCGGACGCGCCGGTCGCCACGGAATCCGCCTGGCCAGCGACATGGTCCCCAACCATATGGGGATCGACTCGCGCTGGGTGATCGAGCACCCGGACTGGTTCCTGTCGCTGGCCGAGTCGCCGTTTCCGGCCTACTCGTTCAATGGTCCGGACCTGTCCGACAACGAGCGCGTGGGAATCCGGATCGAGGACCACTATTACGACGCGACCGATGCGGCGGTTGTCTTCCAGCGCGTCGATCGGGTGACCGGCGACGTCCGCTACGTCTACCACGGCAACGACGGCACGACGTTCCCGTGGAACGACACGGCCCAGCTCGACTACTCGAAGGCGGACGTCCGCGAGGCCGTGATCCAAACGATCGTGGCGGTCGCCCGCCGGTTCCCGGTGATCCGCTTCGATGCCGCGATGGTCCTGGCCAAGCGCCACATCGAGCGGCTGTGGTTCCCCGAACCCGGGGCAGGTGGAGCGATCCCGTCGCGGGCGGGGCGGGGCATGAGCCGGCGCGCGTTCGAGGCGTTGATGCCCCACGAGTTCTGGCGTGAGGTGGTGGATCGGGTGGCCCTGGAGGCGCCCGGCACGCTCCTGCTGGCCGAGGCCTTCTGGCTCCTCGAGGGCTATTTCGTGCGCACCCTGGGGATGCATCGGGTCTACAACAGCGCGTTCATGAACATGCTCCGCGACGAGCACAACGACGAGTACCGGCTGGTCATCCGGAACACCCTCGAATTCGATCCCGCGATCCTCGGTCGATTCGTTAACTTCATGAGCAATCCGGACGAGAAGACGGCGGTCGAGCAGTTCGGGACGGGTGACAAGTACTTCGGAGTGGCCGCCCTCCTGGCCACCCTGCCCGGCCTGCCGCTGCTTGGTCACGGCCAGGTCGAGGGCTTCCGCGAGCAGTACGGGATGGAGTTCCGCCGGGCGCGCCTCGACGAGGGCATTGATGAAGGCCTGCTCGCCCACCACGAGCGGACGATCTTCCCGCTGCTCCATCGCCGGGCCGAGTTCGCCGGATCGGACGGCTTCCGGCTGTACGACTTCGAGACCGGGCCGGGCCAGGTCAACGAGGATGTCTTCGCCTATTCGAACGTGGGGCCGAACGGTGAGCGCTCACTTGTCCTCTTTCACAACCGCTATGCGGAGGTGCGCGGCCGGGCCCGGCAGTCATGCGCCTACGCCGAACGCGATGCCGAGGGCGAGAAGCGCGAAGCCCGGACCACGGTTGGGGCAGGCCTGGGCCTGACTGCCGGGCCGGGCCGCTGGCTCGGGTTGCGCGACGCGATGACCGGCCTCGAGGAGCTGCGCTCGACGACCGAGATCGTCGCCGACGGGTTCGCGGCTCATTTGCCGGCCTATGCCTGCCGCGTGTATGTCGATCTGCGCGAAGTCGTCGACGCAGCGGGCGCACCGTGGTCGCGCCTCGCCGGCAGGCTGGCGGGCGAGGCTGTCCCAAGCCTGACCGCTGCCCTGCTGGACCTCATCCTCGAACCGGAGCACGAACGGGTGCGAACGGCGCTGACAACGGCCCTGGCGAGCGCCCAGTCGGGACCTGGCCAGATCGCCGCCGCTGCCGCCGTCCTGGGCGGTCTCGATTTCGACGGCCTCCGACTCGACGGCCTCACGCGCCAGGCGCTGGTCGGGGCCGGTCTGCCCAACGATGAGCTCGACCGGGCAGTCGGGATCGTGCGTGCCCTCGCCAACGGCGATCCGGCCCTGGCCGAGCTTGGGGACGCCGCCGTCCGAGGCTGGTTCGCTGACCCCCGGATCCGGACGGGCCTGCGAGTCAACACGTGGGAAGGGGTCGAGTACGTCGAGCGCGAGGCCTGGCTGCTGTGGATCTCGGTGATCGCCGAAGCACCCGGACCGTCCGGCGGCCAGGCGAGCCAGGCCCGGCTCGAAGCCCTGGCGCAGGTCGCCGCCGACGCGGGCTATCGGGTAGATCGCCTGCTGGCCGCGCTCTCGATCAGGCGCCCGGCAAGTCGCCCAGGACGAGGTCGCGGAGGAGCATCGGCGCGAGCGTTCCGTGGCCCAGCGTCGCCTCGAGATGGCGGCGCTGGTTGAAGCCCGGCGTCGCCCCGAACCCGCCTGGGATCGTCCGCTCCACCACCGCGCCGGCTCCGGCCGGGGCGCCGGAGACCGCGGCCAGCCGACGGCGGACGTCGCGTTCCAGCTCCCAGAGGGCCGCCGAACCGACGAAGTAGGTCGATAGCTGGGTCGACGACAGGCGCGCCCGGTTGTATTTGTTGCGCGCCTCGGCCTCCTCCTGGAAGCCGCCGTCGACCATCAGCCGAACGGCCTGGTCCTCGGTCATCGGCCCGCCGAACGAGTCGCCCGCGTGGATCCGGACATCGATGATCGCATTGAGGACCGCCCGCAGATAGAACTTCCAATGGGTCAGCATGAGCGCCGGATCGTCCGCCCCATAGCCAACGTCCATCATCACCTGGGTAACGTAGACCGCCCAGCCCTCGGCGAAGACGCCACTCGAGAAGACAGCCCGAACGAGCGATGGGCAGCGGTTGGCATAGGACCCCTGGAGGTAGTGCCCGGGCACGGCCTCGTGGATCGTGAGGACCCGGACCATTCGGTTGTTGTCTTCGCGGAGGTAGCTTTCGGCCTGCTCGGGCGGCCAGTCAGCGGGGATTGGGGTGATCGCAAAGAAGCTCTTCTGGCCACGGTCGAGGGGACCTGGCCAGTCGAGCATCGCGCCGCCGAAGGCACGCAGGAAGACCGGCGTCCAGCGGATCTCGAGGGGCTCCTCGGACAGCCCGACGAGATCCTTTGAGCGGCAGAAGTCCTCGATCCGGAGGAGCTCCTCGCGGCAGAAGTCGAGCAGCTCGGCGGGGGCCGGGTGCTCGGCGGCGATCGCATCGAGGACACCCCGGACGAGCTCACGGTCATCGCTCGGCAGCGCCTGGCCGGGGCACCAGGCCGGCCAGGCATCACCCGCCAGCCGGACCATCTCGGTCCGCACCGCATCGGCCTCCCGCGCGGCCCGATCGAGGATCCGAGCAGGGGTCAGCTCGGCGTCGCGCAGGGTTCGGCGCAGCTTGGCGGTAAACAGCCCAGGGCCGAGGCGGCCCTCGCCGGTCGAGCGGGCCAGCACCTCATCACGCAGGAACCCTTCGGCCTGGGCAACGGCGTCGGTCGCGTTGCCGGCCGCCGTGCGCACCCGATCGAGCAGCGCGGCCACGGCCGGGTCGTTCGGCGCGGCCGCCTCGGCCTCACCCAGGGCGTCCCCGATCAACTCGCCGATCCCGGGCAGCTGGCTCAGCGCGGTCTCAGCGTGTAATCGAGAAACCGGGCGCCCGTCGGGCGTGCCGATGAGGCTTGCCCGGGCCGCATCGACCACCGCCGGCAGACCCTCGAGCCGCCCCGCGATCGAGACAAGGCGCTGTGCAAGCGGCGCGAACTCGCGGGCGATGAGCGGGAAGATGCCGGCACCCAGTAGGTAGACCCATTCGAGCGGATCCCAGGCGAGCTGGCACAACTCCTCGTCGTCGAAGCGCATCTCGTCGAGCACCAGCAGGAGCAGGGCCCGGTCAACTGCCTCATCCCGGTCGAGCTCGCCCGCCTGGATCGCCCCGAAGACGCCGGCCCAGCGCTCGGCGAAGGCCAGGCGGACGACCCGGCCGGCCTCCGTCAGGTCCGGCCATTGGTGGTCGTGCTCATGCATCCCGGCTGCGGTCGCGGCGAGCGGGTTGAGGCGGAAGAACTCGGCCAAGAACGTGTCGATCCGGTTGGAGAACGACGACACGGGCAGCTCCTTGCACCTTGGATCGGAAGGCAATTCACGACGGGACATCGAGTCTAGCGCTCCCGTACACTCGCTCGATGACGACGGACGTCCGGATCGAACCCGTGATCCTCCAGGGTCGTCATGTCCGGCTCGAACCCCTGTCGCGCGCCCACCTCGCCGGGTTGACCGCAGCCGGGCGCGAGCCTCGTATCTGGCGCTGGATGCCGCTCGACGGCTCCACCCCGGAAGGCATGGCCGGAATCGTCGACGCGGCTCTGGCGGCCCAGACGGCCGGCAGCGAGGTCCCATTCGTGACGGTCGAGCAGGCGACCGGCCGGGTCGTGGGCAGCACTCGTTACCTCGCGCTTGCCCCGGCCCAGGTCGTGGGCAGCACTCGTTACCTCGCGCTTGCCCCGGCCCACCTCCGGCTAGAGATCGGCTGGACGTGGATCGATCCGGAGATGCAGCGCACGGCGGTCAACAGCGAGGCCAAGCTGCTGGGACTTGGCCATGCCTTCGAGACACTCGGCCTGCGCCGGGTGGAATTCAAGACGGACGTACTGAACGAGCAGTCGCGGGCGGGGATCCTGGGCATCGGCGCCCAGTTCGAAGGGATCTTCCGCAAGCACATGGTCATGACCGGCGGTCGGGCCCGTGACTCGGCCTACTACAGCGTGATCGACACCGAGTGGCCGGATGTCCGAGCGCACCTCCAGGGCCGCCTGGCGCGTCATACCTCGGAGGAGGGTTCGCGATGATCGAATTTGCGGTCGAGACGGTCGGCACGGCGCTCGCCCTGTGGGTGACCTCGCTGGTCTATTCGGACATCAGCTTCGGCAAGCATCCCGAAGTCTGGGGCGTCGTGGTGGTGGCGGTGGTCGTGGGCCTGGCCAACGCCCTGGTCAAGCCGGTCCTCAAGGTCCTGTCCTTCCCTCTCTCGGTGATGACCCTGGGTTTGTCCGGTCTGGTCGTCAATGGAGTCGTCCTGCTCGGCGTCGCCTACGTTGCCGAGAAGCTCAAGATCACGTTCGTGATCGGCCATTTTCCGCACACCATTGACACGACCACGATCGCCGCGGCGCTCATCGGCGCCGTCGTCCTCAGCGTCGTCTCGCTCGGGATCGGGCTCCTGCCGTTCATGAAGACCAGTCGCTGACCGTCCCGGACTGCCGGCGGCGGCCGTGAGTGAGACGGACCGGCTGCCGACCCTGGTCGAGGGACTCCACGCCGCCGCGAGCCGATTCGGCACACCGCTCACGGTCACCGACGTGACCGGCCTTGCGGCCGCGGCCGGTGAGCTCGTTGCAGCATTTCCCCACCCGTGGCTCCGGCAGTACTCGGTCAAGGCGAACGACGTGCCGGCCATCGTGGGTCGGCTCGGCGGCCTGGGCCTCGGCGCGAACGTCGTGTCGCGCGGCGAGTGGTCGGTCGCCCGGCGAGCCGGAATCCCCAACGGCCGAATTACCCTCGAGGGCATCGGCAAGACCGAGGCCGACCTGGCAGCCGTGGCCCAGGCAGCCGCTCGTCGCGATCCCATCCTGTGGACCGCGATCGAGTCGGCCGATGAAGCGGCCGCGCTCCGGCGGCTGGCGGCTCGAGCCGTCCGACGAGGCGCGCCGCGACTGGACGTCCTGCTTCGGTTTAACCCGGCGGTCGAGCCAGAGACACTGGCGGGTCTGGCGGTCGGGGCCCAGACCAGCAAGTTCGGCCTGGCCGACGATGAGCTGGCCGAGGCCATCGAGGCCGGCGGCGGACCCCACGGGCCGTTGCGCTGGCGCGGGATCCACGTCCACGTCGGCTCGCAGCTGGGCGCTGTCGATGCCTGGCGCGACGGGGTCCGCCGGGCGCTCGCGATCGTCGGCCTGCTCGGCGGTTCGCTGCCTGACTTCAACACCCTCGATGTCGGCGGCGGCTTTCCTGTGTTCGATGTCGGCGCGCCGGCACCCCGACCCGAGCGCTTCGCTCGCGAGCTCCGGCTCCTGCTCAAGGCCCTGCCGGCCGACCGCCGGCCGGACCGGTTGGCAGTCGAGCCGGGTCGCTTCCTCGTTGCCCGCGCCGGCTTCCTCGTCACCGCGGTGCTCCACGTCCGCCAGCGAAACGGCCCGATGGTCGTGCTCGATGCGGGAATGACCGAGCTGATCCGGCCAGCCCTGTACGGCGCACGCCATGGCGTGGTCGCCCTGACCTCCGGCGGCCGGCCGTGGTCACCTCAGGAACCGGTCGTGTCGCCGCCAGGCTCGAGCGGCGAGCTGCAACTCACCGCGGTCGAGGGACCCGTCTGCGAATCGACCGATTCGTTCGGGCGGCACCTGCTCCCGCCGCTGGTACGCGGCGATCTGGTGGCGATCCGTGACGCCGGCGCGTACGGTGCGTCGCTCGGCTCGACCTACAACGGCCGGCCGCGACCGCCCCAGGTCCTGCTCGAGCCGGATGGATCGCTCAGCCTCGCCCGACGGCGGGGCGGCGTGCGTACCATCGCCTGATGGACCGTCTTGGCCCGGCAGACTGCCCGGTAGCCGTCGCTTACACTGCGGAGATGGGTGCAGTTGAAACGATGGAAGTCTTTTTCGAGCTCCTCAACGCTGGGGACCGCGAGGGCGCCGTGGCCCTCATGGACGAGCGCACGGAGATGCGCGTCCACGTTGGCGACAGCGTCCAGACGCTGCGCGGCGTGGAGCGGGTCGGCGGCTGGTTCCTGCGCAGCGACCGCGGCCTGAAGATGATCCCAGGCGAAGTTCGCGATACCGGCACCACGTATGAGGCGGACATCCTGGTCGTCCGGCCGGGCGCAAGCTCGCAGCACCTCGACGCGACATTCCGGGTCGAGGCCGGCAAGATCACCGCGATCAACCTCGCGCCGCGTTAGCCATCCTGGGGCGGGAGCGCTCGCGGGCGCCGAAGCCCCGCGGCGGCTAAGACGAGCTGGGCGATGCTCCGGTGATGACGTCACTCGGGGCGCTGCTCGGGATGGTGATCTTGTCCCCGGGCTTGATGCTGTTCGCGTTTTTGATCTGGGGGTTTGCCGCCAGAAGCTGAGCGGTCGTCAGGCTAAACCGCCTGGCGATCTTCGTGATCGTGTCTCCAGAGACGACCGTATAGGTCTGCGGCGATGCCACCAGCGGGATTGACGCCGACGGTTCGCTCGAGGGGCCGCCGCTGTCGGCTGGCGCGACCGAGGTCGACGGTGTCGAGACGCTGGGCGAGCCGCCCAGGTTGAGCAGGAACGGCAGCGAGATCATGACAATCGCAGCGATCAGGAGCGCCCCAAGAGCCAGGGCAACGCGCGGGATGGCGGGCATCCCGATCCGCGTCTTGAGGGTGGGGTAGGCCTCGTTCCGCCGGGAACGTTCCCAGGCCGGCCGGCCGGGCTCGCGGGCCGCAGGGACTGGTCGGCGCGACGCCTGGTTCGCTCGCCGACCTGGCGAAGCGACGGCTGAGGCGACCGGGCGACTCGACTCGTCATCGAGGTCGTCATCGGGGGCCACCGGCGGACCGCGCCGGACCACCGAATCCCGCGACTGCCGGGCCGCCGGGCCGCGGGACTTGCGGGCGGCGCGATCGGCCTCGACAGAGCGGTCCAGGTCATCAAGGTCCGGGTCCTCCGGAGTGCTCGAACGAGCCTCGTTCAGCCAACGCGAACCGGCCAGGCCGGCAGACACATCCGGCGCACCGGACCCGGGCGCACCAGCGAGGAATGCTGGCGCTTCAGCGTCTTCGGCACCCTCCTCGGAACCGCCAACCCAGACGGGCGGCGCGGCCCAATCGCGACTCTTCGGGCGGCCCGCAGGAACGTCATCCGGGCGGACGTCGCTCGGCGGGTCGGATGCCGGCGCCGATCGGGCGTCGAATTGATCGTCGTCGCCGCCGCCATCGGCAGGCGGGACGCGCTTCTGGCCGCGGCCCGGTCGAGCCAATCCGGCCAGCTCATCCTGCTCAGCGCTGGCGCTCGGCTTCGCTCGAGCGGCTTCCCGGCGGGCCCAATCCTGGAATGTGGGGCAAGCAGCGAAGCCGGGCGAGAGGCAGAACGCCTCCTGGTGGGCGATCGCTCGAGGCGCGGGACGAACCTCCGCGTAGCAGCGATGGCGATGGTCCGGCGCGTCGGCACGGGCGTCGCGATCGTCCTCGAACGCGACGAATGGACAGGCGAGCGCACCGGTCGGGGTTGGCTCCGTCATCCCAGGGATGATACTGCCCCAATCTGCACCGCGGGCGCCCAACGCTGCCCCGAGATGCATCGCGGGCGCCGTCGCGCCGTGTGGATCTGCCAGACATTCGCAAGCCCCTCGGGACGGATGGCGGGTCCCGTTTGACAGACGTGAGTGTCACTCTGAGACTGAGCGAGATCCCAAGCAACACCGAAGGAGAGGCCCGATGTCCCGACTCACAACCCGGCTGGTCCAGGCGCTCGCGCCGACAACCGTCGCCAGCGCGCACTGTGACATTCCCTGCGGGATCTACGACCCCCATGGGGCAGTCCTCGCGGCCCAGACGGTCGCCAAGATGGTGGAGCTGATCGGCGCCCTCGACGGCACCAGTCCGGCCGATCGCAACAAGTTCATCCGCTGCGTGACGGTCAAGGAGCAGCACGCCGAGATCGTCAAGCACGAGGTCCAGGTGATCTGGTCCGATTACTTCAAGCCGGAGCACCTGGTCGCGAACCCGGACCTCCATACCAAGGTCTGGAACCTGCTCAAGCTTGCCGGCAAGAACAAGCAGAACGTCGATGCCGAGGCGGCCGCCCAGCTGCAGGCGGGGGTCAAGGAGTTCGCCGACATCTTCTGGTCGACGAAGAAGTAGTCGACCGGCGATCGATCACCCTCACGCTCGAACACTCGGCGGTCGAGCCGGCCAGCGGGCCGGATGCCGCTGTGCCAAACCGGGCCGCCCCACCGCCGCCCGGCCGCCCCTGGCGCGTCCTGGTAGCCGAAGGCTCGATGCGCCCGGCGCTGCAGCCCGGCGATTGGCTGCTCGTCGACCCGACGACCAGGCGCTGGCCGCGGCGCGGGGCGATCGTCGTGGTTCGCCAGCCAGCCAGCGGAAGGCTCGTCATCAAACGAGTCGCGGCTCGACCGGGCGACACGATTCGCGTTCCCGGAGGGCGGCACCGGCTCGGACCGGCCGAAGCCTGGCTGCTCGGCGACGCGCCGGAGATCTCGGTCGATTCGCGGACGTACGGCGCGGTCAACCTCGATCACCTCGTCGGCCGAGCCTGGTTGCGTTACGGACCATTCGGCCGGCCCTTCGGCCCGGTCGGGCAACCGGGTAGGCGGCGCTCGGCCCGCTGAGCCACGCCGATCCGCGGGCGGCGGCCGGGCTCAGCCGGCGGCCACCACCTCGCGCCCGAGCAGATCGATCATCGCCAGATCCCGGGGCACGAGGTCCTGGAGCATCAGGCGCTCGACGCCCGCCGCCGCTAGTTCGGCGATCCGCGCCCGGGCGCGGTCGGGCGTCCCGATAATCCAGTTTCCCTGTCGTTTGGCAAACCAGGCCTCACCGTCCGGCTGGATGTCGAATCCGGAGAGGAGGGCCGCCTTGCGGGTTGCCAGCTCGGCGGCGTCCGCCCCGACCAGGGTGCCGATCATCGCCGAGCGGGTGATCGAACGCGGGTCACGGCCGATCGCCAGGCAGGCCGCGTCCAGGGCGGCATACCGATTGGCGATGCGGGCCGGATCTGTGTCCGTGATGTTGAACTCGTCGGCGTAGCGGGCCGCGATCCGCAAGCCCCGAGGCGAGCCGTCGCCACCGACCAGGATCGGCGGACGCGGGCGCTGGACGGGCTTCGGCCGGAACAGCGCATCCGTGACCCTCCAGTGCTGACCGTCGTACGACCAGCCGTCCGGCTCTTGCCACAGGCCGCGCAGGATGGTCAGCGCCTCCTCGAGCATGTCGGCTCGTTCGGCGATCGGCGGGAAGGGCACGCCGTAGCGGGCATGCTCCTGCTCATGCCAGCCCGTACCCAGCGCAACCTCCACTCGACCGCCACTCATCTCGTCGATCGTGGTCACGATCTTGGCAAACGGCCCAGGCAGGCGGTAGGTCACCGGCGAGACGAGCGCACCGAGCCGAATCGTGGTCGTTTCGCGGGCCAACCCGGCAAGGACCGTCCAGGCATCGGTCGTCGGCAGGTTGTCTGGTCCGGGAAAGCTCTGGAAGTGATCGGACCGGAAGAATGCCTCGAAGCCGGCCGCCTCGGCGCGCTGGGCCACGGCGAGCTGCTCGGCATACGAGATGCCCTGCTGGGGCTCGAGCATGATCGCGAAGCGCATGGCCGGTGTCCTCCTGGCGATCTCGACGAATGGTTCACCCCGGGCAAGATCATCGGGGTTGACATAACTGTTCCGCTTGCTATGATAGTTCACGAAATGCGAACTACTGTTCAGACCCGGGAGGACCTGATCGGGTCAATTCTGTCCGAAGTGGGCTGGTCGCTGCGGGAGCTCCGCTGTGCCTCGACCGAAAAGTTCGTCAAGCAGGGCATCAGCATGACCCAGATCCATGTCCTGCGGCAGCTCGAGCAGCACGGCACGATGTCGATGAGCCGGATCGCCGAGCTCCTCGACGTCTCCCTCTCGAACGCGACCGGGATCATCGACCGGATGGCCGAGCGTGGCCTGGTTGAGCGGGTGCGGGTGCCGGATGACCGGCGTGTCGTGCTCATCCAACCATCTGAGCTCGGGATCCAGGCACTGGACGAGACCGAGGGAATCAAGCTCGATCGTATTCGGGCCATCTGCAATCGGCTCGACGACGTCCAGCTGCGCGGGATCACCCGGGCCCTGGGCAACCTGCGCGGAGCGATCGCAGCGGAATTCGGGATCGACGCCGAGCAGGCCCACGAAATTCATGAGCACACGACGTCGGCCGGCTGAGCCGGCGGGCGTCTTTATCAAGGTAAGGAAAGGGATCAATGGAAGCGTTTCCAATCGATAACGAGGCGGACGTCCCGACAAAGGAAAACGATCCGGCGCTCGCGCTTGACCAGCGGGCCAAGTTCGAGATCCTCGGCGCAATCCTGCTGGGCATGTTCCTGGCAGCTCTCGATCAGACGATCGTCGGCCCGGTCCTGCCCCGCATCGTCACCGAGCTGAACGGCGCCGAGCTCTACACCTGGGTCGTCACGATCTTCCTGCTGACGAGCACGATCACTGTTCCGATCTACGGCAAGCTGTCCGACCTGTACGGTCGGCGGCCGCTGCTGCTGATCGGTATCAGCCTCTTCCTGGTCGGTTCCGCCCTGTCGGGCCTGAGCCAGACGATGTGGCAGCTGATCCTCTTCCGGGGGATCCAGGGTCTCGGTGCGGGTGCGCTCTTCCCGATTGCGCTGGCCGTCATCGGCGACCTGTTCACACCGGCCGAGCGGGGCAAGTACCAGGGCTTATTCGGAGCGGTCTTCGGGATCGCGTTCCTGGTTGGTCCAGGTCTCGGCGGGTTCCTCACCGACAACTTCAGCTGGCACTGGGTCTTCTTCGTCAACCTGCCGATCGGAATTCTTGCCTTGATCGTCATCGCCCGGTTGCTGCCCAACATCAAGGGGCGTCGCCGAGACGTCAAGATCGACTACCTCGGCGTGATCACCCTGACCCTCGGGCTCATGCCGATCCTCGTCGGCCTGACGCTGGCCGAGTCCTCACAGTGGAGCGACCCGGCAGTCTGGGGCACCATCGTGCTGGGGGTCGCCTTCCTCGTCGCCTTCGTAATCGTCGAGGCGCGGGCGGCCGAGCCGATCATCCCCCTCCACCTGTTCCGCAACCGGACCTTCAGCGCCTCGATGGTCGCGATCTTCCTGGCCACCTTCGGCTTCGGCGCCGCGATCATCTTCCTGCCCCTGTACTTCCAGATCGTCGAAGGGACGAGCGCAACCGCCTCGGGCTACAAGCTCCTGCCCTTCCTGTTCGGGCTGATCGTCAGTTCGATCGCATCCGGCCAGATCGTCAGCCGGACGGGCCGCTACAAGGGCGTGATCGTGGGCGGGCTGGTGATCCTGGCGATCGGGCTGTACCTGATGTCCAACCTGCGGGCGGACACCTCGGACCTGGTCCTCTCGCTCTGGATGTTCGTGGCCGGCTTCGGCGTCGGGCCAACCTTCGCGGTGTTCACGATCATCGTCCAGAACTCGGTGCCGTTCCATGAGCTCGGCACGGCAACAGCCGACCTGACCCTCTTCCGTCAGATCGGGACCACGCTCGGGCTCACCCTGGCCTACACGTTCTTCCGGGAAAACCTGACCTGGAATCTGCTCCACGACCAGATCGTGTCGGCCGGCGCACCGCCCGCGCTGGTACCGGCAACGGCACCCGCCGGGTTCGACCTGAGCACGCTGACCTCGGCCCTCCCGGGCAACCCGGTTGCCTTCATCAGCCAGGTACCGGCCCAGTTCCAGGCGGTGTTCATCCAGGGCTTCCACCAGGCATTCACGATCGCGATCGCCAACTCGATGTTGCTCGGAGTGGGCGCCGCCGCGGCGTCCGTCATCGTCGCCTTCTTCCTCAGGGAGATCCCCCTGCGCACGACGATGGGGGCCAGGCCTGCCGCTGACGGCAAGCCGGCGTCCGAGTCGAGTGGTACGACTCCGGTGGCCGCCCTCGACTGACGGCAAGTCGCCCGACGGACGGCTCGAACCACTTTCCCCCATCCCTACCGGCCCCGCCGCGGACCACGCAGCGGGGCCGTTCGCATTTCCGGGTAGGCTGAACTCATGGAACCACGTCCTGCCCCATTTCCTCCGGCTCTTCTGGCACTGGGCGCCGATGTGGCCGCCTTTGAACCGGTCCTGGCCGCACAAGACCTGCCAGCCGGCTCACTCCGCCGGATCAACCGGGGCGACCTCGACATCCTGCTCGCCCACACCAGCGCCGGCATCGTCGCCGTCGACGATCGCTGTCCGCACATGTCGGCGCCACTGTCGATCGGTGGCCTCGACGGCTGCATCGTCGACTGTCCACTCCACAGCGGCCGCTTCGACCTGTCGACCGGCGAGACCGTTCGGATGCCGACCACCGGCGGCCTCGATGCAGATGGCCTGTATCATCCGACCTGGTCGCCGGTCGGCGGACCGTCGAAGGAAGACCCGCCGGGTCGCAAGGCCGAGGCGCGCCGGCTAACCCGCGTGCGACGCATCCGCTACTACCCCGTCCGGGTCGTGAACGGCTGGATCGAAGCCGCGATCCCGCGCTGACCCACCGGCACGTTCGGGCGCGGCTGCGGCCGCCCGGGACTCGTTTCAGCTCCTGAGCTCGAGCTCCTCGGACGGATCCACGTGGTCGTTGTGGGCGTAGGCCCGGATCAGGCGCAGGACCTGGGCCGGGTCGTCGGTCAGGTGGAAGAGATGCAGGTCGTCGGCATCGATCGTGCCGGCCGGGAGCTGGACGCGGCGCATCCAGTCGATCAGGCCGCTCCAGTAGTCGTGGCCGACGAGGATCACCGGGAAGTGCTCGATCTTGCCGGTCTGGATCAGGGTCAGCGCCTCGAACAGCTCGTCCAGCGTGCCGACGCCGCCGGGCAGGATCACGAATGCGTCGGCGTACTTCACGAACATGGTCTTGCGGGCGAAGAAGTAGCGGAAATCGACGCCCAGGTCGACATACGGGTTGAGCGACTGCTCATGGGGCAGTTCCACGTTGCAGCCGACCGAGATCCCGCCGCCCTCCTGACAGCCTCGATTCGCGGCCTCCATGACACCTGGCCCGCCGCCGGTGATCACAGCGAACCCGGCCTCGGCCAGGCGCCGCCCGATCGCGCGGGCGAGCTCGTAGGTCGGGCTGCCCTCCTTGATCCTGGCCGAGCCGAAGACCGTGACCGCTGGACCCAGCGTGGCGAAGGCGTCGAAGCCATCGACGAACTCGGCCTGGATGCGCAGGACCCGCCAGGGATCCTCGCTGATAAACGCCGGGCGGCTGGTTCGGGTGAGGAGCTTCTCATCCTCGGTGCGCTTGCCGCCGCGGTCCAGCCGGGCGGTGGCCCGGGGGTCGACGGTCACCCGCCCCCGGCGGCGCCGGGCCGACGATCCGGACAGCTCGGGGTCCTGCTCATCTGGCCGCCCCCGGCGGCGCCGGGCCGGCGATCCGGACAGCTCGGGGTCCTGCTCATCTGGCATGGGCCAAGGATGCACGAGAACTGCCGACCCCGTCAGCTGGGACGCGGCGACGCCAGCCAGGCTCTCCAGGCGGTCTCAGCCCGACCCGCGGTCAAGGCATTGCCGTAGCGCACGAGCGGTAGACGGAGGACGCGCCCCTCCGCCAGGAGGCGCCCATCCGCCAGGAGGCGCTCAATGATCTCGGCGTCGGTCAGCTTGGGAGCGCCAAGCCCTGCCTCGCGCGCCATTGGACCGTCGATGTCGAGCACGGCTCGCGGGCCGAGCCGATTAGTGAAGCGGCGCAGCTCGCCCGGCCCGACGCGATTGGTTTTCGGCGGAGGTCGACGAAATGGATCGTGAAGCGGCGCTCCTTGAAGAAGCGGATCGCGGCGCGCGTCGGCTGGTCGTCAACCAGGCCGAAGACCTGGACCGAGGGCGCAGGAGGCTGGGCCATCGCCGAATCGTAGCCGGTCCGCCGGCGGTACCATCGCACCAGGAGGTATCCGCGGTGACGGTCTGGTTCACGGTCCAGCTCAACGATCAACCGGGTTCCTTGGCCCGGGTGGCCGGCGCCCTGGCCGAGCGGGGGGTCAACATCACCGGGATCGTCGGCGTCGCGGAGGACACCGACGGGGCGCTGATGCTCACGACGAGCGACCCGGTCGCTACCCGCGAGGCGTTCGCCGGGCTGGGCCTGCCCTACGAGGAGCACGACCCGACCGGCGGGCTCGAGCCCGATCGGATGTCCGTCGCCGACCTCCGGCCAACTCGCGACAGCTGAGCATCGTTGGCCAATCCGGCGGGACTCATGCGGATCGCGACCTGGAACGTCAACTCCCTCAAGGCCCGACTCGATCGGGTTGAGGAGTGGTTGGGGATTGCGGCCCCGGACGTCCTCCTGATGCAGGAGACGAAGTTGGCCGACGAGATGGCCCCGGTGATGCCCTTCGCCATGGCCGGCTACGAGCTCGCTCATCACGGCCAGGGCCGCTGGAATGGAGTGGCCATCGCCAGCCGGGTCGGCATCACCGACGTCGTCACGAACTTCGGCGACGGTCCGGTCGTAACGCCGGGCGTTGGGGCTGTGGGAGGAAGCCGCGACGAGGCCGCCGATCCGGCCGACGACGGGCTTGGTCCCGAAGCCCGGATGATCTCGGCGCGCTGCGGCCCGATCCGGGTCGTGAGCATCTATGCCCCGAACGGACGCGCCCTGGACACGCCGTTCTATGCCGGCAAGCTGGCCTGGTTCGAGCGCCTGAGCCGCTGGCTCGAGGAAACCCAGGACCCGGCCGATGACCTGCTGATCGGGGGCGACTTCAACGTGGCCCCGGACGACCTCGACGTCTACGACCCTGGAGCGTATGTCGGGGCCACCCACGTTTCTCCTCCCGAGCGCGATGCCCTGGCCCGGTTACGTGCCTGGGGCCTGCTGGACGTCGTCCGGCCGTTCCATCCGGAAGCCGGCTTCTACACCTGGTGGGACTATCGGGCCGGCAACTTCCACAAGAACCTGGGGATGCGGATCGACCACCTTTACGCCAGCCGGTCTGTGGCCGCCCGGGTCGTCGCGGCCGAGCGGGATCGGGACGCGCGTAAAGGCAAGCTGCCGTCCGACCACGCCCCGCTGTATGTGGACCTGGCCAGCTGAAACGGCGCCGAGTCGCTAGGATTCGCGTCTGGCCCGGAGTTCCGAACCTGGCCGCACGTCGCGGCCGCCAAGGAGCGTCATGAGCGAACCGCGCGAGGAAGCGAGCACCGATCTCGAGCACACGCTCGCCGCCTACCTCGCTGCCCAGCGAATGACACGTCGCCAGCTCCTCGAGCGGATCGCCGCGGTCGGCGCTGCGGCCGCGCTCGCGCCGGTGATCGCTGCGTGCTCGGCGCCTCCCGCGGCCGATGGGGGCCAAGCGGCGGCCGCTCAACGCAGTCGCATGGCCGCCGAGCCCGAGGCGACGCCGGTCGTGCCGGCCACTCCCGTACAGGCGACCGCTCCCGTACAGGCGGCCGCGGCGAGCTCCCACGTGATCGCGCGGATCATCGCCCGGATCATGCCCAGGGGCTAGC
>ODAK010003412.1_pt1 | contig 16454 bp, 6 predicted proteins | sample 1539591 | NCBI WGS metagenome assembly ODAK01 (sample SAMEA3539303, study PRJEB22396) | soil metagenome | biome: tundra; feature: field; material: soil | place: USA | collected 2010-05 | depth 0.15 m
GTGCAGACCCTCGTTGGGATCGCCGGGGGCGAGGATGGGTGGTGAGACGTCGGCGCCGGCCGACCCGGTCAGGTTGACCGTGAGCGTCGAGGTCAGCGTGTCGATCGCCATGGCCGCGATGCCCGGAACCTCGGAGAGCGAGTAGGTGAGCAGCGTGGCCGGAAGCTGCAGCTGCGTGGCCGCGGCCGTCGTGGCCACCGAGAGCGACCACTCGGCCACGAACTTCCACGGCTTGTCCGCGTCGCCGTTGGGCGTCGTGCCCGCCGAGGTCGTCGTCGAGCCGGTCACCTGGCCGGCCTGCGGCATGGCCGAGAGCGTGCTCGCGCCGCCGGCCGTCAGGTACTTGGCGCTGAAGTCCGTCCACGACAAGAGCTGGGTGCTGTTGTCGGTGTCGTCGCCGAAGGCGATGGTCGCCGAGGTGACGTCGAGGTCGATCGTGGCCGAGCCGTGGAAGTCCGGTCCCTCGACGTGGACGGTCGCCCCGAGGTGGAACGACATGCTCACCGTGATGTGGCCGAACCAGCCGAGGTCGACGTCGATCGTCACCCCCGCAGCGATCGCCGCGTACCCATCCGCGATGAGCTTGAAGGGGTCGAAGTAGACGATGGCGTCGACCCCGAGGGTCAGCGACGCCCAGAGGAAGCCGAGGTCGAGGGCGGCGGTGAAGCGTGTGCCGGCCATGATGGCCTCGCTCGTCAGGGCGAAGTAGCTCTGGCCGCTGATCGTCAGCACACTGGCCACCGACCACACGAAGCCCACCCGTGGCACGGCGGGGTAGCCGTCGTGGTGGAACGACGGGTGGTAGCCGCCGATGGAGAGCACGAACTGGCCGGCGTTCGGGTTGGGGTCGAAGAACGAGGCGAAGGCGAAGCCACCCGTCAGCCGGCAGTCGCGCGTGAGCAGGTAGGAGTTCTGGGTGAGCTGAGCCTGGACGAGCAGCAGGCCCTCGTTGGTCGAGAAGCGCGCCTGCATGGCGAGCTCGACCTGGACGAGGGGTGCGGCGGGTGGGAGCGCCATCCGCCCGAGGCCGAGGAGGGCGAGCTGGAACCCGTCGCCGACGGAGACGGCCACGCAGGCGACGACCTCGACGAGCGCGAACGAGGTGAAGCTGACCCCGGCGGCGAACCAGAAGTTCCCCTGCTCGGGCGGGAAGGCGGAGGACAGCTCGTCGAGGGCGTGCTGGGGATCGCTGGCCAGCGTGCTCGCCGGGTCGAGCGCGGCGACGAGGGGGAAGTTCGGGAAGTCGTCGAGCGTGGCCGGGAGGACGAGGGCGCGGTTGATGCCCATCCCGCCGCCCAGCCCGGTGACGAAGAACGCGGGCGGACCGCCGATCGGCGCCGTGATCCCGCCGACGACGAACAGCGAGGTGTACTTCGACCCGTCGGGGGCGAGGAACTGGCCATAGCCGCCAAAGGCGGTGAGCCCGTAAGGACCGAGGTGCGCGATCAGGACGCCCTCGTAGTCGGGCGGGCTGCCCGCCTTGCGCAGCGCGCCGGCGAGCGAGATCGCGCCACCGGAGAACCCGACGGCCAGGCCAGCCAGGTCGATGCTCCAGGCGTGCGGGTCGGTGAGCGGCGGGTCGCTCGGCGCGAGCGGCCACTGCGCGCCGATCGACAGGTCCTCGACATCGATGGCCAGGCCGAGCATGGACAGGCCGCCGTCGAACAGGACGCGCAAACCGTGGACGGTCGAGCCGTCCTGGTCGACGCCGAAGCCGATCTGCTCGACGTGGAGCGGGCCGAAGCTCTTCTGGATGTTGATCCACCACGGGCCCGTGCCGTCGCCCGCGGTGAGCGACCACTTCAGAGGGCCATTGGCCGGCTTCTCGAGCGCGAGCGCCGGGCTGAACTGGGGCTTGAGCGGCGTGTTGTCCCCGGAGCCCGACGCAGCGTTGCCGAGCACTCCCTGAGCCACGGCGTTGTCTCCGCCCGAGGCGCCCGCGGCGGCGACGCCGAGGTCGGTGAGCTCGAGCTTCCCGCCTGCGGCCTGCACGCCCTGCGCGGTGATCTCGAGCAGCCCGTACGCCGCCACCGAGCCGAGGCTCAACCCGGTGTCCAGGAGCGCGCCACTGCTGCGCATGACCCGCAGGCCGACGCCGTTGACGACGATCGTCGGCGCCGCAGCGAGGCTGAAGTTGCCGCCGGTGTCGTCGAGCACGAGCAGGGACAGGCCCGGCGAGGCGGTGCCAAGGATGTCCGTCCACGTGCTGTCGACCTCGACGGCGAGGACGAGGTCGCCGCTGTTCAGGGCGACGCGCTGCCCGGGGTCGACGGTCAGCCCGGCCCCGTACGTCGTCGTGGCGCCGCTCGTGCCCTGGGCCACCTCGACCTTGAGGTGGTCGAGGACGGTGACGCTCGGGTTGGCCTGGGCGATGTTGGCGGCGAGCTGCAGGAGCCGGTGGACCGTCTGCGTGAGGTCGAGCGCGCCGGCGTCGAAGTGGGCGCCCCCGGTGAGGAGCACGTTCTGCAGCAGCGCCTGCACCGTGACGGTGCCGAGGGCGGGTTTGGCCAGCAGGCTCGCCAGCGTCGGATCGGCGAGGGCGACGTCGGCCAGGGCCGGGATGACGAAGCCGGTGACGATGGCGCCGATCTCCGGCGTGCCGTCGGAGTGCCCGTCCGTCTGCGTTGCGGCCGAGAAGCTCACCGGCGGCCCGAGGACAAGCGTGGCCACGAGTGCGTGCACGTGTCCGCCCGTGGTGAGCGCGAGCCCGAGATCGGCGTGCGGCGACGGCGTCGCCTCGTTGCCCACGGCCAGGTCCACGAAGGGCGCGAGCTCGGCCGGGCCCAGCGTGAGCGGCTGAGCGGGATCGATCCCGACCATCGTCTGGAGCAGGCGCAGGCCCGTGCCGTCGAGCATGACGCCGGCCGTGCCGACGATCCCCACTCCGCTCACGACGAGCTCCATGCCCAGCGTGACGCCGAGCTGGAAGCTCGGCGGCGAGAGGCTGTAGCGCAGCGTGAGCTGCTGCTGCTTGGGCGTGGCGCCGACGGTCAGCGTCACCGCCTGCGGGTCGCTCGTGTCGACGCTCCAGCCGGCGGGCAGGGCGGGCTGGACGAGGGCGAGGAGCTCGGCGAGCGCGCCCGGCCCGTGCGCGGCCAGCCGCTGTTGCAGCTGCGCGGCGGGGTTGGTGGCGAGCTGGCTCAGCTGGGTGCCGTCCCACGTCGCCGCGCCCAGTCCCAGGACGGTGCGCGCAGTGCTGAGCACGCTCGGAATGGGCGCCGGGGCGTGCGCCTCGAGCTGGTCGAGGACGAGCGGCAGCGCCTGGGTGGCCGCCGCGCCGGCGAGCGACCCGAGGCCGGGGCCCGGCGGGTAGAGGGTGACCGTGCTGCCGTTGGTGAGGTGGAGGGCGGCGCTCACGCTGGGCCCGGTCAGGGCGACCTGGAGGCCTGCGGCCGAGCCGCCGGGGCCGATGGTGACGCTCAGGTCTGGTGTCGGCGAGGCGCCAGAGCTGAGCGTGACCCCGCCGCTGAGACCGAGGTTCAGCTCGCCGGCGGTTGTCGTCAAGGCGAGGGCGAGCTCGAGTCCGCCGGTGCCGCCCGGCCCGGCGGGGCCGGCGCTCAGCGCGATCTCGTAGGGCAGCGGCAGCGTGCCGTGCGCGGCGCTGCCAAGCCCGGCCAGGTCGCGGACGGCGTCGACCAGGCTCGCCACGCGATCGGGGTCGAGGCTCGTGCCGCCGAGCGCGCTGATGAGCCAGTGGCCCGGATCGGCGACGATCGCGGCGGGCAGCCTGACGGCCGGGGTTGGCGTGGTTGTGTCGAGCAGGCCAAGGTAGGTCAGGACCGGGTCGAGCTGCGTGGGCTCGAGCTCGCGGAGGGCCTCGAGGAGGTCCCGGGCGAGCTGCCCGGCGAGAAGCATCGCGGCCGCCGGGAGCATGCCGGCGACGGCCTCGCCACTCGGAAGCGGCCAGAGTGAGAGCTGGCTCGGGAGCCCGGGGAGGCCGTTGTGGATTGCGATGCTGACGACCGGGGGTGCGCCGGCGGTGATCTGGAGCTCGGGCGTGCCCGCGGGCCCGGACGGGCCGCTCGGCTGGATGCCCGCGCCCCCACTCCAGTGGCCGGCGCTGTCGACGGCGGCGTCGAGGGTGAGAGCGAGGCCCCCGGGGAGGGCGATCCCGGCTTGGGGGGTGGCGAGGTGGAGCGAGGCGGTCGGCGCGGCGAGGTCGAGCGTGAGGGTGATCCCGCTCTGCGTCGTTTGCACCTGGGTGCCCGTGCTCGTCGTGTCGCCGAGGACGGCCCGGAGCGCGGCGGCCGCCTGCGCCCGCGCGATGGCGGTGGTGAGTGCGGACTGGAGCTGCGCCGCCGGGTCGGCCATCAGACGCGTCACCGCGTCGACCGAGAGCCCGAGGTTCGGGGCGGCCACGGTCGGGTCGGTGAGCCCGGCAGCTTCGAGCAGGTCGCAGACTCCGCCGAGGACGGAGTCTGTCGCGGCCGGTGCGATGGCCGAGGCGAGGCGGCCGAGGAGGACGCGGGCCTCGGGCGTGACCGTGCTCGCGCCGGTGGCGCTGTCAAGCACGAGCTGGTCCTCGACGAGGGTGAGGACGTTGACCTCGTCGAGGGTGATCGTCGCCTCGGCTGTCGGTGTGTTTCCGAGTGTGGCGCTCGCCTGCAGCGTGGCCCGGCGCAGCGAGGGCGTGCGGCTGACATCGGGCGCGACCGGGGTTCCCTGCGGCCCGCCGACGAGCCAGCCTCCGGGGCGCGAGAGCGTCACGTCGAGGGCGAGCGAGGGCGGCTGGAGGGGATCGCCGATGAGCGAGATGAGCCCGAGGTCGAGGCGTGCGGCGAGGCCGACGGCGATGCCGGCGGGGGTCGCCCCTGCGGTCTGCGCGGGCGTCGAGAGGGACGCGCGCAGGCCGCCACGGAGCGCCGTCGGGGCGCGACGCGGCGTCGAGGCGTCCGGCCACGCCGCGCCCATGCCGGCGCGGATGACCGCGGCCAGAGCCTGGGTTGTCGCGTCGGCGTCGATCGCGCCGCGCACGGAGAAGATCAATGGGGTGAGGGAGCCGAGCGTCGTGGGCGCCAGGAACTCGTTGACCGGAGCGAGCGCGCTGTCGAAGGCGGTGCCGAGCGTGTCGACGATCGCCCGACCCGTGGCCAGGGTCGGGTCGTCCGGCTGGCTGGGGTCGGGCGCGGGCAGGAGCCGGCGGAGGAGCTGGAGCGCGTCGGCCGCCGGGGGGACGTCGAGGACGTCGAGCGACAGTCCGGCGGCGGGCACGCCGAGGAGGACGAGCTTGGCCACGGCCGAGTCCTGTGAGGCCACGAGGCGTGCGGCCTGGCCGGCCGAGCCGTGGGCGACGAGGACGATCTGGCCCGGGCGGCGCGTGGCGACGGCGTCGACGACCTGTTGGAGGCGGGCGGCCTGAGCAGTGAGCTGTGCGTTCGGGTCGGTCCCCGGGCAGGCGGCGCGAGCGGCCAGACGGACGTGCCACGGGCCGTCCTGGCTCGAGGCTTTCGAGACGTCGAAGGCGGTGGCGGCAAGGCCGCCCGCGGTCATGTCGAAGGTCTGCGCGTCCATGCCCGGCCACGGGGGCTCGAGCGGCCCGGTGACGTACACGACCGTCGTCGGGTCGGGGACGCCGCCGAGGACCGTGGCCAGGGTTGCGGCGGTCGAGAGGAGGGGGTGGGTGACGTTCGGCAGCGCGGTCTGGGTTGCGCCCGTGACGTCAGCCGCGCCCGCGGGCAGGAGGCCGTCGCCGCCCGCGACGCGGGTGCTGAGTGCGTCGAGGCCGGGGGCTGCCGTGGCCTCACGTCCTTTCATGAGCGCCTGAAGGCCCGATGTTGTCGCGGCGGCCGCCTGCAGAAGCGAGACGACCGTGTCGAGGGTGAGCGCCTGGGCGCCGGGGTCGCCGTCGAGCCAGCGGCCGAGGATGTCGGGCAGCAGCGCCGCGGTGAGCGCGCTTGGGTCGACGGGTGGCCCGGCGGGGTCGAGCCAGAGGACGGCCTCGAGGGTGTCGCTCGTGATGCCGGTGGGGGCGATGGCGATGGCGTACGGGTCCTCGGGCGTGCCCGACCCGGTGACGAGGCCGCCGGTGATCCCCGTACCGGCTGGTCCTTGCGTGAGGGCGGCCAGGGAGGCGGCGAGGTCGCCGAGGAAATGCGTGGCAGCGGGCCCGGTGATCAGCGCTGACAGAAGCGCTCTGAGGAAGCGCATCGGGTCGGTGACGAGGGCCTCGACGCCACCGATCTGCCCGAGCGTGCCCGCTTGCGTGCCGAGGAGATCCGGCAGGCCCTTCAGCCAGCCTGCGGTGGCCTGCTGCAGGGCGGACACAAGCACGCTCTCCAGCAGCGCCCACGGCAGCTGGGTGGGCAGGGCGAAGCTCCCGCCCGAGCCGAGCCGGATGGGCGGCAGGGACGTCGGGGTGCCGCCGATCGTCACGGTGGCGCCCGGGAGGTCGACGGTGACGTTCAGGCCGCCGGCCGTCCCCCACCCGAAGCGCAGCCGCAGCTCGGTGAAGCTGAAGGAGTACGCGCCGCCGAAGGCGAATGGCTGGCCGCCGGGTGCGCTCAGCGTGACCTCGGCGGCGACATCGGGCAGCGCGGTGACATTGATGGGGAGCGGCGTGCCCGTCGCCGCGGTCGGCGGGAGCGTGACCGCGAGCGTCTCGACGACGGCGGCGATGCCCAGCGTCGGGCCGCCCGCGCCGCCGAGGGGCGGGATCGCCGGCCCCGCGCGCACGCCGGCGTGCAGGATGGTCGGCGTCCCGTCCTGCCAGACGATGAGCTCGGCGCCGGTGGCGAGCTCGATCGACCACGGCTGGTCGGCGGTGCCGTTCCCGGTGACCGCGACGGTGAGGCCGAGCAGGCCGGGGATCTCGCTCAGGAGGTCGGCGAAGTCGGTGCCGCCGGCGGCGATGACGTCGCGCAGGAAGGCGCCAATCGAACCGAGCGGGTCGGCCACGAACCCGGGGAGCGAGAGCGAGGGCCAGCTCGTGTCCGTCGCGTGGCTGGCCGGCGCCGTGATCCCGAGGAGCACGCCGATCGCCGTGCCGGCCGGCCCGAGCCCGGCGAGCATGCCGGAGACGATCGAGTCCATCGCCTCGCCCGCGACCTCGGCCAGGGCGTCGGGCGAGGTGAGGTCGAGGACGTCGTGGTGGTGGAGGTGGCTTGCGTCCGGACCGATGTCGACCTGCTCGGCCCCGAGCACGAAGACGGGCTTGCGGTCGGTGTCGAGGGCGAGCCCGGCGTGGACCGCGCCGACGTTGATGACGGCCGGCGGGGAGGAGCTTGTGATCGTGCCGATGCTCGGGCTGTAGCGGGCGGTGAGCTGGAGGTGCGGGAGGGCCCGGATGCCCGTGTGGGCTCCGAGCGAGATGCGGGCGAGGTCGGCCGCGGCGGCGACCTGCGTGGTCGCGCTCGGGCTGTCGGTGATGGACAGCCCGGGGGTGAGCACGACGCCGCCGGCGTCGTCGGTGGTGAGGTTGAGGGTGAGCCCGAGCGTGGCGCCCGTGGCACCTAGTGGGAGTTCGATGCCGTACGGCGGACCGGCCGGCATCGCCGTCGCGCCCGTGAGCTCCGCGAGCGCTGCCAGCCATGAGTTCATGGCCGCGGGGTCTTCGGTGATCGACTGCAGCCACTGTTGGATGGCCGGGAGCGGGTTGGTCAGCAGGTCGGCGATGGGCAGCGGCGGGATGCCGCCCGCACCGCCCGCCGGGAGCAGGCCGAGCATCGCCAGCAGGTCATGGGCGGCGCCGCTGGCCGAGGCCGCCTCGCCCTGGATGATGGCCACGAGGAGGTGGGTGAGCTCGTGGCCGAGCGAGCTCGACGTGTCGAGCGAGATGTCCATCGGCTCGGACTCGCCCGGGAGCTGGAGGCCGTGTACGACGATGCCGACGGTGGGGGTCCCGTTCGGGGCGCCGGTGTGCACGGTGAGCGGGACCGCGGCGGTGATGCCGACGGAGTTGAGCGTCGTGTCGGCGATCGTCACCAGTCCCGTCAGAGCGGCCGTCGCGTCGGACATGTCGCCCGGGTCCGTCGTGTCGAGCCCCGGCAGGAAGGCGATCCCGCTTGCCTGGTTCACGCGCAGGAGGGGGACGCGGATCTCCGCCGAGGTTGTGACCGGGTCGGTGATCTCGATGCGGACGCCGATCGAGACGACGGTCCCGCGGGCGTTCGGTTCGAGGACGAGGAACAGGTCCGACCCGGTCGTGAGGTTCAGGAGCGGGATCCAGGTGCGGCCGGGGTCATCGGTGACCGGGGCGGTTTGATCGCCGAGGGCGTCCCGGATGAACTGGGAGAGCGCGTCGCGCTGCGTCTGCTCGCGCAACATGTTCTTGACGTGCGAGCCCGGGTCGATGAACCAGCTCGTGTCGACGTTGCCGTTCTCGTCGAGGAGGCCGAGCGCGGTGGCGAGGGCGGCGACGTCGCCGAGCGCTTCGGCGTTCACTGGGCGGCGATGCGGTCCGCGGCGTGCCGTGCCTGCGGGGTGACCGACAGCGTCGTGCCGTCGGTGCTGAGCGCGCCGGGAATCAGCCGCGCGCCGTCCTGGTCGACGCCGGCGTGCAGCGAGAGGCCGTGCGCGACATCGAGGAGCGCCTGCCAGGCGGCGGCGATGGTGGACTGGCCCCACCGGTCGACCAGCGTCTGGGGCCCGCGCGGGTTCGGTTCCGTGACCGCGACGAGACCGGCCGGGCTCTTCGGGCTGCCGACCGCGAAGGGGACGATGACCTGGCCCGCGCCCGTCTGATCGGACTCGAGCGTGAGCGCGACGAGCACGAGGCCGGGGAACATGACGACCTGCGTCTGGTCGAGATGGACCAGGACCTCGCCGTCGTGATCCTGCCAGATGACCTGGGTCGGCGGGGTGTCGCCGGCCGGGACGTATGCGGCCCCGAGAGCGGCCGTGGTCAGCGTCTGGACCGAGGTCTGCTTGATGTCGATGGGCGAGGCTGTCGCGCCCGGCGCAAGCGGCTTCCCGGTGAGACCGCCGCCCCCGCGGCCGTGCTCCCCGTCGCCGTCGTGTTCGTGGTCGTGCTCGCGGAGCTCTTCCTCAACGACCTCTTCGACGAGCCGGACGAACCAGCGCGCCAGCTCACGCGCCGACTGCTCGACGCCCTCGCCACCCCCTTCCCCGTGTTCCTGTCCCGTCATCTGCCCCTCAGCCGGTGGTCCCCGACGTCAACGGACTGGGCCTAGCCTGTCCCATGGGCGGGGTGAAAGTCAAGGCGCGTCGTCGTGCCCGACGGTCGGTATTTGGTCAGAGTTGACGAAAGCTTGTTGACCCGTTTTGGGGTGCGCCGTCAGACGATCGACAAATCCTCGTGAACGCCGATCTTCGAGAGCTCGATGCGGCCGTCCCGGAGCTGCCAGTAGTCCCACCGACCCAACTCACCTGCAACGCGCGCGGAAAGCGCGCCTCCGCGGACGATTGCTTTCGTTCCTCGGGCCGGCGCGCGTCGCGCGATTGCCCTGGCGACAATCCGATCGTGGAGGATCAAGGGCTAATCGGACCTCGGCCCGCTTGCGGAATCGCCCACTTCCGAGCGCAGCGGCAGCCGCCGCGCGGACGGCGGGCCGTCGTCGTTGATACACGCCCGCGCGTGAGGTGCCCAGCGCCCGGCATGCCGGAAGCGTCCCGATCAGCGGCTCGATGTGTCCGTGATCGCCTCATCGATCATCGCTGCGGCCGCCGCTCGTCGGTTTCTGTCGCGCTCTTGGTCAGCAGCTCGTCCAAGAGCGCGGAGACGTTTCCCTGCACCTCGATCACCCGGCGAGCCGTCTCCAGATCAGACCGAGAACGATCCAACGCACGACGCAACTTCACGTTTCTCGACCGCATCCGCGCTCAGGCCCGTGGACCGCGCGGCTTGGGCTCAAGCGCGCCGAGTGCGCCCTGGTCGCGCTGATCGCGCCACTTCCCCAAATGCGAGCTATAGAGCCCCTCACGACGCAACAGGGCGCCGATCTCACCTGGCTTCAGCACGCGTCGGCCTCGCGCACGATCGACAACTTGTACTTCGCGCTAAACCGCCGAAGCGAACCATGCCCGGCGGACGCCTACTACGAGGGCCAGACCGGCCAACCCATCGCCGCGGCGGTCGGCCGTCACCTAGCCGCCGCCGCGTAGCTCCCGTGCCGACACGCGGCGGCCTGCAGCCCGGTATGACCGGGCCGATGAGTTACTTGATTCCCGAGGTGTGCTACGGGTAGGCTCGCACGCCTACGCGGAAACGGGATCGGAGGCACCTGCATGTCTGATCGATTGGGCGCTCTGCGCCCCAACCAGCCGCTCAGGCCACCAATCCGGCGGGTGACTGCGCGGGCCGCAGGCACGCCTGCGTGGCCAAGCTTCACCGGCACCTCCACCCTGGTCGGGACGAGCAGCAGCGGGGTGACGGTCTACGTGGACGCGACCTTGGGCGATCCGGCGATGCAGAATGCGCAGTCTTTGCTCTCGGGCGCCGACAGCGTCGTGCAGCAGAACAACGCCATCTTCGGCATCACCGGAGGCCCGGTCAGCGTGATCGTGTTTGCGCTCAACGGCAAGACCGACGGGACCGGGGGAGCCGACCACGGCGGGTGTGATTTCACGACCGGCGACGCCATCGAGGTCGATGCTTCTTTCGGCAGCCCCGCGCGGATCTTGGCGCTGTTTGAGGCCGAGTTGAGCGAGAACGCGATGAACGGCCGCCTCTGCGGCTTCAGTACCGGAGAGGCGTTGTCCCGCTGGTGCGCGGCCGTCGTTGGCTCAAACGCCCTCAGCGACTTTGCGACCGCCCCTCAATGGGCACAGGCCGGGATGCCGGACTGGGTCAACCAAACAGACCAGACTGACCAGAACGCCGTCAGCACCGGCTGCGGGATGGCCTTCCTCTCGTGGTTGCTCAGCCAGGGCAAGAGCCTCAGCCAGATCGCCCAGGCTATGGTCGGTCTCGGCGACGCGGGCACGCTCGCAACGCTCTACGCGCAGCTGACCGGTGACGCGGCGACGAACGCCTGGCCGAAATTCCAAAGTGCCGTCCAGGGTCTGCAGGGTGGGGTAACGAACGACGATCCGTTCAACGGGATGCCGTCGACCACGCCGACCCCGACCCCTGCGCCCACCCCGGCGCCGACCCCGGCGCCCACCCCTGCTCCCACCCCGGGCCCGACCCCTGCGCCGACCCCTGCGCCGACCCCGGCGCCGACCCCGGCGCCGACCCCGGCGCCGACCCCGGCGCCCACCCCGGCGCCCACCCCGGCGCCCACCCCGGCGCCGACTCCGGCTCCGACACCGGCACCGACTGCCGCCCCGGACTCCCCACCCGGTTCGTGAACGATGCGATGGACTTGCCTGGGCGGGGGCGGATCTTCGTGGCGATCGCCGCCTACCGCGATCCACAATTGGCGCCGAGCATCGAGGACTGCCTCGCCCAGGCAAGACATCCCGAGCGGTTGCGCTTTGGGGTGTGCTGGCAGCGGGACCCAGCCGAGACGCTTCCACGCTGGATAGAGGGAGAGCAGTTCCGTCTCGTGGCGGCCGACTGGCGCAACAGCCGCGGACCATGCTGGGCGCGATCGCAGGCGATGCGGCTCTATGACGGGGAGAGCTGGTACCTGCAGTTGGACTCCCACGTCCGCTTTTCGCCAGGCTGGGACATCAAGCTCTTACGGGCGAGCGCGCTGTGCGAGGTCGATAAGCCGGTACTGACGACGTATCCCGCGCCGTTTTCACCGGGAGGCGAGTCGGCCGAAATGGTCACGCGGATCGATTTGCGCGGTTTCGACCACGACGGCCTCGTCGACACAGGTCCCACAGCGATCAGCTCACGAGGAGAGCGTCCCACCCCTGCTCGATTCGTGGCCGCCGGCTTCCTGTTCGCGCCCGGGAGCTTCGTCGACGACGTTCCGTACGACCCAGAGCTGTACTTCGAGGGGGAGGAGATTTCGCTGGCTGTGCGGGCCTTCACGCACGGCTACGATTTGTTTCATCCGCACGAGCACGTCCTCTGGCACGAGTACGCGCGGCGCGACCAGCGCAAGCATTGGGATGACCACACCGGAGCCGATTCGTGGTCTGGACGAGACATCAAGAGCCGCCGTAAGGTCAAGCGCCTGCTATGTGATCCGTTCACAGGGCGCCATGGCCTCGGCTCGGTTCGGACGCTGGCCGACTACGAGTCCTATGCCGGCGTCAGTTTCCTGCACAGGCGAGCCCAGGACCACACATGGCGGCAGATGCCACCCCCCAATCCAGCGTGCGGGCCGGACTGGCCGCACCACGTGCAGGACTATCGCGTGGAGATCGAGGTCCGTTCGGGAGATCTTCCACCGTCGGCCTTCGAAGACGGGGCGTTTTGGTATGTGGGCTTGCACGACGAGAACCAAGCCGAAGTACTTCGGCAGGATCTGCAGCCGACGGAGTTACAACAACTGCGGCGCAAGGACGATGCTCGAATCAGGCTGGTCCGCGAGTTCGAGTCGCAGCGGCAACCGACATCATGGACCGTCATCCCGCACGCTCCGTCGGTGGGATGGCTGCACCGGATCTCCGAGCCGCTTGCGCTCGGCGGCAAAGCTCGCGGCGGGCGGCGTGAGCCGCGTGTCTTCATTTCGATCGCCGCGTACCGTGACTCCGAACTCATCCCAACGGTCTACGACTGCATTCAGAAAGCGAGGGTCCCGGAGCGCTTGGTCTTCGGTATCTGCTGGCAGCGAGGCCCGAATGAGACGCTCCCGAGTTGGCTCGACGGGGATCGCTTCCGCGTTCTCACGTGTGACTGGCGCGATAGCCAAGGGGCGTGCTGGGCGCGATCCCAGATCGAACAGCTGTGGGACGGCGAACAGTGGTACCTGCAACTCGACTCTCACCACAGGTTCATTCGAGACTGGGATGCCGAGCTTATCGACCAGGCCCGCGCCACTCACAGCGAGCAACCGGTGCTGTCGACGGCCGCGCCGGCGTTCGTGATCGGCAAATCACTGAACGAGTGCCGGCCGACGGCGATCCGTTTTGCCGGCTTCACGGACGATGGCGTTCCGCTCACGTATCCGGAGTTACTCCCCGTGTCTACGAGCGAGACGCCTCAGGGCGCGCGATTCGTCTGCGGCCACTTCCTGTTCGCCCCCGGCTCTTTCGTCGTCGAGGTCCCGACGGACCCCTCCCTGTATTTTGCCCGCGAGGAGACGACCCTCGCGGTCCGTGCGTTCACGCATGGCTACGACCTTTTCCACCCCGGTCGACAGGTGCTGTGGCACGAGCATTCGGGCAGTTACCGCCGTCGGCATTGGGCCGACCACACCGACGCCGACAGTGCAACTGTATCGGGGTCTGAGCGTCATAACGCTGCGCTGGCGCGCGTGGCGCGATTCTTCTCACATCCGTCGATCGACACGTACGGATTGGGCTCGGCCCGGTCGTTCGCCGAATACGAAGCCTATGCCGGCCTCAGCTTCAGCGCCCGGAGGGCGCAGGACTACACACGCGCCCATCTGGAGCCTCCGAACCCCCAAGCGCCATCGGATTGGGTCGCCGCCCTCACACCGCGCCGCGTGGAGGTCGACCTCGACCTCGCCGACGTTGCCGCCGCGGGGACGGCTGCGGACGCGTTCTGGCACGTGGCGATCCTCGACGCTCGCGCGCGTCAGCTGCACGCCCGCAAAGCAAGCTTTGCTGAGGTCAAGCCGCGCAGCCACGATCACATGTCCGCCGGGCTGACGCTGGAGTTCGAGTCGGAGGCGGCGCCCGCATCCGTGCTCGTGGTGCCATACACCGCATCAGGCTGGCTTGCGCCGACAACCGTCGATCTTATGTAACCGATCCACGGCGACGATGTTGTCGGCGACGATCGCTGGGGGCTAGGCGGTTTCGCTGTCCTGAAGTGCGTGACCGGGTCGTACAGCCCGGCCAGGTCGCTGGCCGTCTCGCCCGGCAGCGCCGGGCCGCCGGACGCGAACAGCTCGCTTCCCGTCCACGCCGAGGCGGCGCCCGCGGACTGGATCGCGGCGGGCATGCTCGCCACGCGGCGCCACCGTCCCGTCGGCGGGTCGAAAGTGGCGCCGCTGTCAAGCGGCGGGGCGCCGAGACGCTCGCTGGCGGTCCCGCCGAGCTCGAGCAGCTCCCGCCCGTCCCACACGAACGTCGGCTCGTAGCGCGTGACCAGCGGCGAGCGCGCCAGCACCGACCAGCGCCCATGCGCGAGCGCTGCCGCGCTCCCCGCTAACGAGGGCGAGCTCGTCCGCGCCCTGAGCAGCCGCTCCAGCTGGGCGACCAGCCGCGGCCCGACCGACGGCGGGAAGCCGCCGAACGCCGCGGCGGTCCGCTGCACGCTGCCGTTGGTGACCGGCTCGCACCCGGTCAGGCCGACGCTGATCGTGACCGCGCGGCCACCCGGGTAGGCGAGGAGCGCGACGATCCGCGACCCGTCGTCGTTGGGGCAGAAGGCAACGCGCGGCGGCGAGGGCAGCCGGTCCAGCTCGCCGACCAGCTCGCGCACGAGCGCGGATCCGTCCAGCAGCCGCGAGCTCAAGAGCGCCAGGCGCGGGTGGGCGTTCAGCCCAGAGTAGCGGCACAGCCGGATCGCGCTCGCCCCCGTCGGCGCCAGCTCCCGGCGCGCCTGGCTCCAGCGCTCCGCCGGGATCGCGGCCGGCGCGGTCGCCGAGCAGGCGGCGGGGCTCGCCGGCGACACGAGTGCCGGACTCGTCGACCGGGCAGCCGTGCCACACGCGGCGAGCGTCGCACACACCGTCACCCCCATCACCACGCGCATCACCCTTCGTCCGGGCGCGGTTGATTCCCTGTGCTTGCCGTCCATCGTCTCGCCAAGGCTACGGTCGAACCCATGCCGCATCACGCGGAGCTCGAAGCAACGGCAGAGCTTGCATTGAACCTGTCTTAGAAGGGCCTGCTCACGCAAACTATGGTCGTGCGGATGATTCGATCAGCTGCGACCGTGATCGTGGTCGCGCTGGTGTGCGCGGCGGTCGCGCTGGCTGGCTGCGGTGTCGACCGGCGGGCGGGAGCGCGTCGGGTACCGGTCGCGACCGGCTCGGATGGGTCGCTTGTGTCGTGCCCGGTCGCGATACGCGGGCTCGGGTTGATCGCGTTCACGGCTAAGGGGCGCCTGGAGCTGGTCGATCTCGCGTCCTGTCGGGAGATCGAGCTCGCAACCGGTGTCGCCGAGGGGGTGCGCTTTAGCCCCGATGGCCGTTGGCTGGCGTACTCGCGACTGGTGGGTGGGGAGCCGGCGGGGCCGGTCGTGATCACGGCGCGCGGCGGGGCGGGGAGCTCGCCGCTCGGCCCGGGGATCGTCGCGTGGTCATGGGCGCTAAGGCGTGACGTGCTCTACGGAGTGAACGGCCGCGGGCAGCTGGTCGCAGCGGCTCCGCGCGGCCGGAGGCGGATCGTCGCCGGCCGGGTCGGGGGCGTGGCGCTGTCGCCGGACGGCCGGCTGCTCGCGAGCGATCTCTCGCGCTGCGAGCCGCCGCAGACGGAGCTCGACACGATCAGCCTGGCGAGCGGCGCTCGCGTGGTGGTGCTCAGACGCGCGGGGGAGCTGGCCACGTTGGCGGGCTGGTCGCCTGACGGTCGCTGGCTGCTGTACTGGGCGGCGTCGCAGTGCTCGGCGTCGCTGGCCGCCGACGGGTGGCCGCTCGAGGCGGTGCCGGCGGCCGCCGGAGGAAGGTCGGTCAAGGCGGTCGCGCACATGCTGCTTTTCCCGGACTTCCTGACCTGGTGCGGGAAGCGGCTGATCGCCGCCGCCGGTCCCAGCCGCTAGACGCAACTTGACAGCACGCTCGTCGCAACGTGGCCGCCGTCTTGGCGCCAGCGCACGATCGAGTCGGCGTCGAAGCTGAGCTGGGTCTCGCCGGCGTGCGCACCGTCCGGAACCATGCTGGCGGCGGCCGCCGGGCCGAACACCGAGAACGCCGAGTTCGGGGTCGAGCACCGCTCGATCTGGCTGCTGCGCCCCGACGGAACGGTCGTGCGGCAGCTGACGAGCCCGCCCACCCTCGATCTGAGCGACGAGGCGCCACGCTTCTCACGCGATGGCCGCTGGATCCTGTTCGTGCGCAGCCAGGTGATCCCGGCCGGGCAATCGGCGATCTCGCGCGACACGCTCGAGCTCGCGTCCGCCACCGGCACCGCCACGGCCGTCCCGATCATCGGCTTCACTAGCGACGACTTCAGCTACTACGACCATTTCGACTGGCCCGGCGAGATCGACTGGTACCAGCCAGCAACGGCCTCCGCGCACGCTGTCGCGCACACTGCGACGGGAGTCATGGGCCGCTGGGTCGCGGCCGGGAGAGCCTATGTCGGCACCGTGCGCCGATCGCGCCCGCGGGACATCAACGGCGGGCTCGGCGATCCGATCGACGTCGATGTCTCACACGATGGTGGAAGGGCACGGTGATCGCGGTCTGCCAGCGATGCCGCCGGCCTCCCATCTACTACCCCGAGCTCTCCTTCCCCGCGGCGAGGATCGTCGAGGACCGGTTCGACGCCAGCTACCAGTTCGTCGAGAAGTCGCGCGCTCTATA
>ODAK010003414.1_pt1 | contig 16446 bp, 14 predicted proteins | sample 1539591 | NCBI WGS metagenome assembly ODAK01 (sample SAMEA3539303, study PRJEB22396) | soil metagenome | biome: tundra; feature: field; material: soil | place: USA | collected 2010-05 | depth 0.15 m
AGTGGTCAGAGAAATACGACTGGGCTCTCGACGAGCCCTTGTTGAACGCAGAATTTGCGTCGAGGAAGATCAATGTCCTGGGTGCGCACACGCTCGTGCGTTCAGCTACTACGTAGCGGCCGAATCGGCGATGAGCGCCCAGAACCTATCCAGGTGTTAGTTGGAAGCGAAGCAGCTTCCGTGGACGCATCCGTTCTCCCTAGGTTGATCGAGCCACCGCCGATCCGCTAACGTTGGTGCTGGAGTTGCACCCTCGACAATCCACCTTGACCGACGGCACATGCGAGTTGTTCCGGCACTACCACGCCCTGCCGTCCCCGCGCGGGATCGGGACGGCCACGAGGTCGCCGCGGTGCGAGGCCCGCTCGGGTCCGTTCTGGGCATGATTCGCGGCGGCGCCACGCACGTTGCCGTTGCGACCGACCACGTGATCGAGTCCTTCCGCAACGGGCTATGGCCGGGCTACAAGACCGGCGAAGGGATCGCTCCGGACCTCCTGGCCCAGTTCGGTCTGCTTGAAGAGGTCCTATTGGCGGCCGGCGTCGTCGTGTGGCCCATGGTGGAGTTCGAGGCGGACGACGCGCTGGCGGCTGGGGCGGCGACTGCGGCTCGGGATGCGCGTGTCGAACGCGATCAACTTCGCGGTCGTGGTACCGTGTTTATCGTGGCCGGTTGCAGGAGTGGGTAGAGAGCTTGAGTCGGGCGGCCCTCGGCGGTAGCCAGACCGAAGGAATGGGGAGTTCCAAAAATATGTTCGTCGCAGCGCCAATCGGATACGTCAGAAGCCCTTACCGGGAGACGAAGGAGATTCCAAAGGGACTGGGTGCGAAGCATGAGGCGGAAGGATCTCTCGAAATACGCCCCGAATTTGAGCTTGGTCTCACCGATATCGAGGGCTTCTCGCACCTAATAGTCATCTGGGAATTTGATCGCTCCGAAGGATCGAGCCTAGTGGGAACGCCGCCGAGCGATGATCGGCCGCACGGCGTATTCGCGACCCGTTCCCCGCGGCGCCCGAATCCGATTGGGTTAACGGTGGTCGAGTTGCTCAGCCGAGAGGGTGCGGTACTCCACGTCCGGGGTATTGATATGCTGGACGGAACCCCGATTCTCGATATCAAGCCTTATCTCTCGAACGTGCCGCCGGAACGATTACGGCGCGGCTGGCTGGCAGAGGCCGAAGCGCGTAGAGGAGGGAAACCGTGAGCGCGATTCGATCCGGGACACATTCCACGAGCGCGTGAACGGGGGCGTCACGCCTTCCAGATCTTCACCTGGTGCACCAATTCCCACATCATCCTGTCCATCGCACCTCCGGTGTCTCCTGAGGCTTCCCGTGAATTGGCCAGAGCCGCCCAACAGAATCCGCTAGCGGTTCGGACCATGATGGAGGTCGTGCCGGGCAAGCTTCCTCCATGCCACCAATTGGGTACGCGGTTCACCGCCCAGCCCTTGGCATAACCGGCGTTGGCTGCACTCGCCGTGGTCATCTCCCGGATCGATTCGGGCGTCAAGATGTTGTGGCTGGCCGAGTGCCCATCGACGTGGCTGGCGAACATCGCCAAGTCCCGTGCCGTAGCTAACCAGCCACCGTGGGAATCCATGCGGCGCACGTTCATGTCATACGGATTCTGCCCTTTGGCGCCATAATAGACCACTTCGCCCCACGCGCGTTCCCCGAGCGTGTTCCCGGCCACGCGCATGTCAGTCACGCCGCAGCGCTTCAAAATGGTGTCGCGCACGTGCTGTTCGTACGCCACCCCCGTCAGCTTCTCGATCACGCGCCCCAGGATGCAAAACCCGAAGTTGGAGTAGGCGAAGTGCTCCCCTGGCGGATGTGTCAGGGCCACGTTCTCAATGGCCCAACTGATGAGCTGCTTGTGACTCATTTCGGGGCGGCGAAACATGGGGTCGGTACCATCGTTCTGCCATCCGCCACCGGTGTGCGTAAGCAGGTGTTTGATGCGGATTTCCTCTACCCACTGCTTGTAAGGCGGCTTGCCGAAGTCGTGGCCCAAAATGCCGCGGGAACCGAAGACGACATCGTCCAGGGTCAGGCGCTTATCTTCCATGAGGCGGAACAACGTCACCGAAGTGATGGGTTTCGATACACTAGCGATGCGGAACAAGTGCGCGGGCGTCACCCTCTCATTCTTGTCGCGGTCGGCGAAGCCGAAGCCGCGTTCGTAGAGTAACTCGCCGTCCCGCGCCACCGCCATAGATAGGCCAGGTACCAAATGGTCCCGCATGAAGGCCGATACCACGGCTTCCATGCCGGCGAGTTCATGCGGTTGCGGTGAAGGGGGAGTATCCGCAGCCGACGTCGAAGCCGCTGCGACAGCTCCCCCGACAAGACGGAGAAAGGCTCTGCGCGATTCAGGCATACTCTGAATGGTCGCACGACGGGCGCTGTCGTGGATTGCCCAACGCGCGGAAGTTGGTCCCAACCTGACCGTTACCACCGTCAGGGCTATGCCGAAGCAGATTGATCTCTCCCGTTAACATTGAATGATGGAACAGATCCGAGGGACCGCAAGGGCGGCCACTTATGTTGCTGCTTCATAGCCTGGGGCATACCCTCCAACACTGATGGGTGGCCTTCCGGGTTGGTCGGATCGCCCGCCTGGCGAATCCCGAACAAACGCCGGCGCATCCCGCCGAATTCGGTCCCCTGAGCTTACCCGGCTGTCTCGAAATCGTCGGCTGCGGGTTCTCGCCAACTTCGTCCGCCTCGAATCGATCCCGGCGGACTGGAGGGAGTGGCGGGTGAACGCCGCCAACGCCAGCGCCCTTGCGCACACGCTCTCCAGCGAGAGGGACCTCGCACTGCTGTTCCGCACGCTCGCCACTCTCCGGACCGACATCGCGCTGTTTGACGACGTGGACGAACTACAATGGCTCGGTCCCGAGGCTGGATTCGAGACCTTGGGGGCGCGACTCGACGCGGCGGTCACCGGGATCAGGCGGCCTTTTCGCTGGGCGCTCATCAAGCGCGTCCGTCCAACGTTGCCACGAGAGCCGAAGCGCGGTGTAATCCGGCAAGGTCGCCTTTCGCGGCCGTCTTTCGAGGAAATTGAAAAACTGCGGAAGCTGAGGAATCGGGCGGTGCACGGCCCCGAATGCCCCTGGGTCGGCACATAGTCCCGCAAGAACCATTATCATGTTCGAGTTACAAGTGAGAGGGCGTGCATCAAATGTACGGCGTAATGGCAAATTCTAGTCACGGCAGGCGTAGCGGCGTGGCCACAGAACACTCTCCAACCTTCAGAGCTGGGTGAAGTGGAAAGAGGACCAGATTTGGGCAAGCTTTGATTTATTGGGGCTCCGCCGGTCCTCCGCTGCTCCAGCGGTCGCGCCCCCTAGATTGCTGCTTTGGCGAGCATGCCTCCCTTCGCAAAAGCGCAGTCGCCGGCACGCGCGAAATAGGTGTATTCGCTTCGCTCGGGCGGACAAAAGAGGTTCTTTAACGTGCCCGGCAAGAGTTCCGTGTGTTTCTTAGGGGAATGATCATGAAATGCTCCTTCCGGCCTCAAAAGGTCTTGATGAATTCGATCAGCGCAAGCTTGTCCGCATCGCTCAGCGCCGGTCCGCGGTCGCTTAAGGCTTTTGCTCTTAACTGTGGATCGGCCTTCTCGGCCGGCTCCAGATAATCCGTTCCAAAATAATGCCCCCGATTGACGACGAGGTCGGGGCACTTACTGAGGGTAAGCATGCTCTCCACCAGATTCTCAAAGACCTGCGCCGCCTGCTGGTCGGTCGGGTTGGGCCCGAGGGCCTTGAAGTCGCTGTCAATCTTGCGGACCAACGCCAGAATTTGACCGTCGTGCTCCAACTGCTTGGCCGGGTCGTCGGCCAGCAGATTCAGATTTGCCAGCAAACCCACCGGCGTGCCGGCCGGAATCGGCCCGAGCTGTATGCCCCCGGAGCCGAACACCGACGGCGCAAAATGCTGGCCTATTCCGAGGAATGGCTGCAGCGCTGGGGGAAGGTAGCCGCCCGCAATACGGATATAACTGCTCTGTGTCGTCCGGTCGATCAAGCCGGGAACTTTGTCTCCCAGCTTACTGTCCTTTTGGCGCCTCTCCGGCCACAGCATCTGCTCGATGGACGCCTTGAACGTTCGCATCCGGGCTTCCACAGACGGATTTGTTTCAAAGGGGACATCGAACGGGGCGACCGAGTTGTTCAGCAGGAAGGGTGCCGTAGACCATACGCTGATGAGCGACGGCGGGCGCGTGTATCCCCGGCCGCCGGCCGGCAGCAGGTATTGGCGTGGCTCGCCGGTCTGGGGCTGATACCAGGTAATCTCTCCGGCGGATGGCAGGTCCTTGTACGATTGCGATGAGAAGTTATCCCAGATGTTACCGCCCAGCGCATTGGTTGCGAGCGGGCTGCAGGCGTTGGTATGGAGAAGTGTAACTGGTACGCGGAACTCCGCCGAAAGATAGTTGTTGTCGAGAAAATCGTCCGCGAGGACAATCCTCTTCATTTCCTCTTTGAACTCGGGCGTCTTGGTCCACTCAAAGTACTTGTTCCAGCAGCTCAGATAATCCTTGCCGTTGCAACCGTCCGGATCGAGTCCCTGGGCCACCTCGGGCCGTTTGCTCGAATGGCAGCGCGCGCACGTCTCGGCGAACACGATTTTTCCGCGCGTCAAGAGCGCCGTATCCTTTAGGTACTTGCCGCCGTCCGGGGCATCCTTCAGGTGGTGAGGATCGGTCGTCTTGAGGAAGAACTCGGCAGTGAAGAACGTCTGCGCCTCGGTAGCCTTGAAATACGCCGAGTTTTCACGCGCGACTTTGATTTCGATCGGCGTGATGGGCTTGCCACCCACCAACGCATTGAAGTGCAGCAGCCATTCCTCACTGAACGTTCCAATGTTCAGATAGACTCGATTCAAAGCTCCCATCACCCCGACCGAATCCGCCCCATCCTTCAGAACGCGCGGCGTCCACACGGTCGAGGGCTTCTCGTAGAGCTGGGACAGCGGGCCCGTGGTAAGGTAGTCGTTGATTTGATGGTTGTCCTGTTGCCCCCCCGCGGCCAGCGTTTCCTTCCCCCAACGCTTCGCTTCCAGCAAACGAGGATACACCATATAGAGCGCATTCATGGTTCGCGGGTTGTTGATGTTGTCCGTGGAAACCAGCGAGGTGTCCAGAGTTCCAGGCCGGGACGTATGAAAGAGCTGATAGGCGAAATTGCTGGGGTCCGCCTCCCAGTAGAAGATCTTGTCGATCCAGAAGTACTGGGCGCCGACGTTGGAACTGAGGTTTTCCCACTTGGGATTGTTGGGATCCGCGGGCGGGTTGATCGGATTGGGCCCTATGTGGCAAAACCCACACGACATTCCGACGCGATAGGGCCGGATTAGATCCCTTGATTCGTAGTAACTCCGATCGGTGTAATATCTTACCGGATCCCACTTTTTCTGCGCAGCCTCATCGAAATCGGGGTTCGGGAACAGGCGCATGCCGACAATTCCGGTGGCGTATCCGTAATAAGAACCCGCGGGAATGTTTTTCCCCCGGGCGCCATACTTCACGCCCGGATATTTCTGCTCGTTCTCGAAGGGGTCCGGGGGGCAATCGGGCAGCCGCTGATCGAGCCATAGCCCGTATCTCTTGGGATCGGGGCCGGTTGCCTTTACGAAGCAGGGCTCGTTGACCAAGCCGAGGTATGTCCAACGATTATCGCGGCTGGCCTTCAGTCCCGGGTAAGAGGAAAGAGTCTTGATGAAATCCAGCACGCCGGCACTGGCTAAGGTCAGCTTGTCCCAGAGCCGGTCGTTTCCCGCCGTCCACATGACCCAGGTGTTGCGCCCTTTGATCTCATCCGGCGAAAGATCAATCGGGCCCTTGGGGCCCCGGTCCATGTCGCGGAGGTACTCCTTCTCATCCGCGGCATTGAAATAATCCGCCGTCAAGCCCGCCAGTTGCGCCTCATCCTTGACGTGTCCGATCTTTGGGCTCCGCCACCACGTGAACAACCATGCCCCCACGGCTACCACAACTACCAACAACAACACGATGAGAATCTTCTTCATATTGCCCCCTTATCCAGTCCCTCTGGCCGCGGTCCGGTGGACAAATCGGCTTCGCGAACCAAGATTGAGCCACTTGCAGAACAGACAGTCCACCCCGTCACGGACCATGCAATCCCGCCCTTCAATGCGCTCCTTCGAATCACTCCCCTTCTACTCGCCCACACGGCTGAAATACCGAAGCGCGCGTATCCCGGGCATAAAGAAATACGCGCCTCCGCGGACCGTAATGAACTGCGGCAGTCCGGAGATGCATCGCCGCACTCCCCCTTCCCGCGGAATGGTGAAATTGTCCGTCGAATTGCCGTCGCCAATGGGAGTACGGTTCCCCAGCAACGGATCGCTCTCTCCAGTGAGTCCGTCGAACTTGGTGCTCATTAGCCACGCATTCTGCACGAACTCAAACTGGCGGACGATGTTGGCACTCAGACAGAGGAAGTGCAGACCCGGCTTCGGATCTTCCGGGGGCGGGTTTTGAACGGGGGGCGACAGCGCCAAACCGGGACCATATTCCCGGCCGCGCCGCACAATGCGGTGGAACCGGGTGGAGGCCATGATATCCGTTCGAAAGCCTCTCGACAGCCTCGACGCCCAACCTAACATACTCAACCAGCGCGCCAGCCACCAGGAGGGCCGGTTCGGGTAGTCCGTGTTGCGAGGGTTGGCGCGCCGGATGTGCGCGCCAAACGGGCATCGCGTTCCCGCGGGGTCCTGGTCAAACGTGAAGCGATTCGGATCGTCTTTCGGATCGGAACCAATACCCGGAATCGGAACCGCGCTCAACTGCGCCAGGGGCTGACCCTCCATCGTACGCCCCACCATGCTCTCCGCCAGTTGTTGGCGCGCTCCGGGGTTGGAGCCGGTCTGGCCGTCAAGAAACTTCCAGAATCCGTGGACATCCTGCTCCAGAGTACGCATTACGAGGTAGGTACCGTTGCGGCCCACGTCTTTCTTGGCCGGCACATCTTCAGCGTCCGGCAAATCGGCTGCCCGCCGATCGGTGGAATCGACTAGTGGCCGGTCGGTGTACTTGCCGTATTCATTGACATACCCCAGCAGAAACTCGCCGGTCGCTACCTGGTTGCTGTATGTGATCTGGTCGCTGCTAATGCTCGGAGTACCCTCCCAATCGATCCAGGGCTGGCTGATGCCGTCTTTGAAGCCGAATGGTTCGTGGCCGCCCATGTCCGTGGTGTCCAGGCAACGAATCAATTCAAAGGCAGCATCCCAGGCGTTGTCCTGCAAGGTGCGCTTCCTTTCGTCGAGCTTGCCGGGCAGGGCGAAGAGCATGACCAGCACATCGGGAATGCTTCCGCCGTAACCCCACCACCATGCCTCCGGCGCATTGGCGCCCACATCCCCTAAACGACGCGAGCGGTTCTCTTCGCCCGCCATTCCGGATTGGAATTCGGGCGAAAAACCGGCCAGCACATTGGAGGGCAGTCCTAGCTTGCCCAGACCGGCCCAGGTAAATGCCACCTGCAAGGCGGTCTCGGGCGGGCGTTCTTGGGACTCGGCTGTTGCCACCGGCGCCACCGCGCACCAGGCGCTTGCCGCTGCCGCATCGCGAATCCGGAGCAGCAGATAACAGCCCTCCGTCAACCGCGCGTATCCGAAGCGCACCAAGCCTTGCACGTCTTTGGCGTCGATGAACGTCGTTGGCATTCGATCACCTCACAGAAGCTGAACCCATTCGCGCGCGGCTTCGTCGGAGAGGGCGGCCGCTTTCAGGCCCTGGCGGATTCGGCTGTTCCTCTCCAGCTCAACGGCGGTCAAACTGGGGTGCGCGTTGTACCAGACGTCGGTCGGCATCTGATGCCGCCGGAGGAAATACTTGAATTTCTGTTCGTCCTTGGCGCCGCCTGCCAGCAGCCAGCGCGTCTTGGGGTATCCGATGCCGCTAGCGAACGTCACATTCAGGCCGAAGGACACTTTGTTGATGAAGTCGTCATTGTAACTGTCCAGGCTGCCATCATAGCTGGTGGCAAAGAAGATTCGTTTCATGCCGTCCAGATAGACCCACCGGGCAAAATGAATGGTGCGCACCCTGGCCAGCCGGCCTTGGGTATAAGGCCAGTGCCGCGCGGTCCAGTCGATAACCAACAAGATGTAGCGCCCCATCCATCGCCGTACCAATCCTGGCTTCCAACTGCCCATCGCGCTGAACTGGTTTGTAAACTCATAGTCTTCAATATCTGCCAGCGCCTTCGCTTGGTCCGGGTCGGGCCGCGGGGCATAGACCGGTTCGGTATTTTCCCGGAGGCGGATAAGGACCAGCAACACAAGCGCTACCGGCGAAAGCAAAAGGATAAGCAACCCACTGCCAATCAGATGAACTACGTTGCCGATCCTTTCGCCCCATGGCGTCGGCGTGGGCGGTGTCAAGATGAGGCGTCCGGCGGCGATTTCGGCTTCCACAAACTTGCGCAACTTCACGCGAATGTGCTCGGCGGGCTGGCCCTCCAGCACGGCGGCGTTGGCGTCGAGATAAGCGTCGATTGCCTTCCGCAACCCTGCCTCTTCGCGAACCTGTTTCATGGTTCGCCCCCGCCAGTTCACGTATTGGGTGGCCACCGGCAGGTCGTGATCTCGTATCCATTGCAGAAGGTCGGCGCCGTCCGTGAAATCCTCACAAAAAGAAAACACGCGCCGCAAACCGGGCCCGGCGCAATTGGCAAGATCTCTCAGGAACTCCGCCTTGCCACCATCAAAATCGCAGGTGAAGGCCAGGTATAGGGGATATTCCTGGCGTGGCAACCCGTACAACCGATGAATGTCATCCAGAGTCTGGTCGTCCAGAATTACGAACCGGGCAAAGTGCAGGTTCTCCAGCTTCCCAAAGGGAACCAGCGGGTTGGCTGTGTTCACCCGGCCCGGAGCGAAGTTCATAGTCGACAACAACGCTCTGAGGCCGCCCAGCGACTTGCGGTCTACCCGGGCAGCCACCATCAAACTAGACTGTGGCGTCATTTGAAGGAAACCTCGTCTTACCGCGACCTATTGAAACTCCAGGCAGAAATGGATTAACCGTTTCTGCGCCCAGTAAACTACTCCCAAGTAGAAGTTGGGTCCAATCTGGCGGATCTCGTCGCGAATCCAGTGCGCCACCATCGACGTCTTGGAGTAATCCAACACGATACACTCTTTGTGATCCAGCCAGCTTTCGCCCTTGTAGACCTCGGCGACAATCGCATTGAAGCCCACTATGGAAATCCTGTTGGTTAACACTCCTCGTTGGGCATCGAAGGTCTTACCTTGCCAGGCGAAGAGATTGATGACTTCCGCGATTTCCTTGCTGAATACGGTGCCAGGGGCGATGATTGCCGTACCCTTGGCGGAACCGTCCGGGACGGGACCGGCCGGGCTCTTAGTGAATAAATCGTCAAGTTCCGCCTGGCTCATTGCCAGGAGTTGTGCAACGTCCAACGCCATATTACCCTCCATCCGTTCTGCCAAAGGCCCGTGAATGAACCTTTAAGCGTAAGAGCATTATATGCGAGCACGCTTCGCATCGGCAAGAATCGCCTCGGCCGCCTTCTCGCCAATCATATAGATCGAGCTGACGATGAAGAAGCCCGGAATGCGGGGAAATACCGATGCATCCACCACCCTCAACCCTAAGGTATTGTGTACGCGAAAATCGCTGGTGAGCACGCCATTCTGTTCCGGCGGTCCAATGGCGCAAGTGCAGGATGCATGATGCCCCCAACAGTTGCACCGGACGAAATCTCTAAGTTCCTCGTCGCTTTGCAGCTTCTCGCCGGGCAACTCCTCTTCGTCGATCAAGCCCTCTCGTTTGAGACCGGCCGTTAAACGGCGTACGAATCGAATGCCATCCACCACAGCGTCCAGGTCTTCTTCTCCGCCCTGCCGGAAGTAGTTGAAATCGATCGCCGGTGGGTCGCGAGGATCGCTGGAGCGCAGCGTAACCTCCCCGGCCCTGTTCCTGGTATGTGCCTTGAGCACCACCCACGTCAGATAATTCAAATGCTCCGTAAACAGCCTGGAATACTTGGGAAAATACCCGCGGAACGGGGCCAGCAGCGACATGCAGAACAGATCGGGCAACTCGGCGGCGCTTGCGGACCGGCGGAACAACGTCAGCACGGCGCCGTTGCTTGCATACACGCCCGAGCCGCGGCTCTTCCATTCGGCGAATTGCGGGTCTCCGGTGCTGAAGGTCGCGCCCTTGTAGGCGTCCCAAGCGGGGAACTTCATGCGATTCACCACGCCGATTTCGTAGCGGTCTTGCAAGTTCGCCCCCACCCCCGGCAGCGCAGCGCGCACCTGAATGCCGTGCCGTTGGAGCGCCTCCGGCGGTCCGATACCTGAGAGCATCAGCAGTTGCGGGGAGTTGAAAGCGCCACCGGCTAAAATGACTTCGCGCGACGCATGGACCGTGCGACGCTCGCCGGCCGCATTGCTGGGCCTGGCATGCGCCCGGTACAAGCGTTCCCCCTCCAGGTACTCCACTCCCACCGCCCTGTTGTTCGCGTCGAGAACGACTCTGGAGGCCAGTGCATTCATGACGATCTTCAGGCGGGCGGGATAGCGGCGCGCCACGTCCAATACACGTTCGCGGGCGCCGATGCGCCGGTGTCCGTGCGTTGTCATCGGAACATAACGGGTACCGACCGCGCTCTGTTCGACCAGTCGCCAGTCATTCGGATCAAATCCACTTTCCAGCGCCCACCAAACGCGCTCCTCCTGGCGGCCGTCCTCCAAACACGCTTCCGTCGCCGACGTGACGATGGCCTCCGCCAAAGTCCGGTTGCGCATAACCGCCAAGGGGATGCATTTCTCGGTGTGCAGCCATCCCGTCCACCCATGCCTGGTGGGGTTAATGCCGATCTTCGCCAGCCAGCGATGCACCGGACGGTGGTGGCAGTTTTCCAGGCGCTCAAAGTAGCGGCGCATTTTTTGGGAACTCCAACTGGCATCGCCGGTGAGCCGGGCGATATAGTCCCAATCCTCGTTGTGCGGATAGACCAGAATCATCGCGTTGTGCGCCGTGCATCCGCCGAGCGCGCTGGCGCGAGGATAGAGCACACCATCCACCGGTTTGCCGTTCCACGTTTCGTAATACTTGGGATCGCGCTGCTGCAGGCTCCGGTCGGCGAGGTGGCGAACGAAGAAATCCCACTTGATGGCTTCGTTCTCCGACGCGAAGGCGTGAAAGGCGGGAACGTCGTAATCTTCCGGCAAGCGGTTCACGCCGGGGTCGATGCCATCGCCGCCCGCCAGTTCGCGCGGCTCGCCGCCTGCCTCCAGCAACACCACGCGCCTGCCGGCCTCGGCCAGACGCGCTGCTACTGTGGCGCCGCCGGCGCCCGAACCCACTACCACGTATTCGCAGTCGCCATTCATCGTCTAACCCGAAGTATCCGGCTTCGTGCGGCCGGAAAACACAAAAAGCGAAGCGGCGAGCGCAATCGATGTACCAGCGGCTTGGCGAATCCCAGGGCAAACAACGTGGTCAGGTCAAACGCAGCGCCATGGGATTTCGTCTTATATCCGCCTTCGTTGTAGTGTCGCGTGCGATATCTCCCGGCTGACCGGTCCGGTTCGCCATGCCGTCCGTTGCCGGTTTGGTCCACTCCACGAGCAGGGCAATCGGATTCCCGTTTAGGTTCGGTAGCGATAGCACTCGATCGCTTCCAGCCATACGGCTGTCGATTGTGGAGCCATGGCGCGCTACTCAAAGACTTCATCTCCCGTTGGTTCGTAAAGGGGTACGGCATTCATGGTGTGCCGCAGCCTGGAAAGTGTGTCGTACATTCGGCGCCGGGCGCGGCTCTGGTTGCCCAGCGGGCGATGCTCGGGAATACAGTGCCACGGATTGTACGAGAGCAATTTGGCAAAATCCATCTGTGCAGGAGAATCGAATTTCTGCCGGGGTATGCGCAACGTGGCTACCGGCACACGAGGCGAAAGCTTTTCGGGCCAGAGCACGGCATTGTTCTCAATGGGCATAAGGTACGGATCCGTTTGCATTTGCAAGCGAATATCGAATTCGACATCTTCTTTTGCAAGTGTAGCGACCATCGCATCCCGTAGATAGTCGTCGGGAGGGCGTAGAGGGAGCCGCGGTATCGGCGTCCGGCGCGTCGATCGCGGCCACACCGAGTACTGCATCGCCTGGCCTTCTCCCAGGAGATACGGAACGCAACTAAAATAGGGGGCTTCAAACGGGCTGCTCTGAGTTTTGATCCACAGCCCCTGCATAATGAAGTCCAGTACGTGAGGCCGATGAAAGTTGAGGAAATAGTATATTTGCGTGTTCTTCAGGCTCTCGATTTGCAACTGCGCGTTGGCGTCGGTATCGGGCGTAACGAAGGTCGGCGTGGAGACGCCGAACATGTCTTGCGTGAACTTCTCCTCGTCCATCAACTTCCGCCCGGGCACACCCATCAGCTTGATGCTGATACTCATGAAGCCAACATCGTCGATATCCGGTGTAATATAAGGGCCCGGCCCGGAAAAGCGGACCCACGCCCGGTACGTGCGCGGCTGCGCATAGATGCCGTGACGCAACTCCGCGGAGAGACCGTCGTGAACGATAAACTCCCCGCGCACGATGCCATGCGTCTTCGTATTTCCCCCTCGCTCAAACCGGCCAGGCTTCCAGAGCAATCGCATCTGCTTTTCGAAGCTCGCGATGATCGAGTCGAGGTACGCCTCTTCATCCGGCAACGGCTTCTCCTCGGCGATCTTCAGGCCTTCATTCGGGCGCTTCCGGTTGATCGAGGCCGTGACCAGGCGCGCGATCGGATCGCGAAGCACGGCATCGAATGCCGGGCGGAAAAGCGGATCGAACCGGCGTTCCAGATGTACAAGGGCGGTCGATGCATTAGCCAGCCAGTTCAAGAACGCAGAGCCGGTATTGGCCTTTGGTATGGGTCGATCGGGGTTCGTATTCAAGGCTTTCCCATCCGAGAGGAGCATTTGGCCCAAGGCATCGGGCTGACCAGCGGCGATTCGGCGCGCGCACGATGAGGGTGGAACGATCCCAATGCGCCAGAGAGGTTAACCGTTTGCTCGTCGTGTTGTACAGGCCGCAACGGCATTGAACGATGATGGCACATCCTCAGGTCCTTTGGAACATCCACTGAATAAGCGGCCTCTCAATCGGGGCGAGGCTCTTAGTTCAATTTTCAACGGTGCGCGTTCGATGCCTCGAATCGCCGTGGAGAATCGACCTCGTTGTATGGTGAATCTCAACGGCAGAGTGTTTCAGCCTTTGCAAAATAAATCTTCAGGGGCGGCAGTGCCCTCTTCTTGCGCCATGGACTGCTGCGCCGCTCCGGAAGTTGCCAGGGAAGTCCAACGGGAATGTTGGGCGGCTGAATGTTCGGCGGCGTCCATGAGGCCGGCACCCCCAAGCCGTTGGGCCGCCGGAATTGACGTGTTTGGAATTTGGCTCCCCAAACGCAACACTCTTCATAACCGGAGCAGAGAATTCGGCGGGAGTAATCGTTTACGCGGAGGCTAGGCGGTCCCCCGCCCTTCGAAAAGAATTATCTGTGAGCTTCCAGCGCGTTCGTCATCAGTGTTCGGACATGCCTGGATTTGAGAACGTGACCCCCAGAATGAACAGATTCCCGACCGATTGGAATAGGGGCGGCAAAGTTCCGCGCTGCACTAGAGACCCGGACGTGCGTGGTCGGGAGCGATGGATTGGCGGGGAGGCTGCTTAAAGCAAACCGCCCAAGCCATCATCCTGGGATAAGCGCGTTTACCCGAGGAAAAATAGTTCATTCTCAAGATGGCTCACCAGGTCTTTCGCCTGCCTGCACTGGCCGCCGCGCAGCGCAGGCGGTCATCATCAGTCAAGGAAGACCAGACTTTCTGGGAACAAACCCTTGCCCGCCGCCGTATCCCAGATAACGAGGAGGCATCGCATGTTTTGCGATCGTTGCGGCACTAGGCTTTCCGATCCGGCGAAATTCTGTCCAGCCTGCGGCAAGGCGCCGGGTGTCACGCCGTTGATGCCCATCGACAGCCGGATCGCCGGGCACGTCCGGCTAGTGGGCATTCTCTGGCTGGCTCTATCGGCGTTTCATCTGATTCCCGGCCTTATTTTGCTGTCCCTCTCCGGGCACGGTATGTCGTTCCTGTCGCCGACAGCGCCTGGCTTCGTGCACGTGATCCTGACCGTAGTCGGCTGGGTGTTACTTGCCGGCAGCATCCTCGGATTGGTTACCGGCTGGGGCCTGCTTCAGCGGGAGCCTTGGGCACGCACCTTGGCCATCGTGATGGCGTGCTTGAATATGGTCCACATGCCCTTCGGCACGATTCTCGGCATTTACACGTTGTGGGTCCTCCTGCCCGCCGCCTCGGAACAGGAGTACCGCAGCGTCGCCCGCGCGGCGTAGCGCCTATTGGCACGGGTTGCCGCCCAACGTTTTTCACGGCCTCGGCTACGGTGATTAATAACGTTTATACTGTGTCGCGGCCCGGCTGCAGTTGCCATGTCTCCAGTCCAGCCCAATTTCTTTTGGTGGGTGCTCCCAAGGCCGGGACCACTTCGCTCTACCACTACTTGCGCCAACATCCTCAGATCTACATGAGTCCAATCAAGGAGCCGAACTACTTCGCCTCGGAAATTAGCATCGAGAACGTCTGTGAAGGGATGCGCGACCATGCCAGGCGCGACGTGGAAGCGCTTCACGAATATTTGAGTGGCCCCATGTCCGAACTGCGTTTCGGCGGGATGATCTCGGAATGGGCCGACTACTTGAAGCTGTTTCAACGCGCGCGAGGGGCACGGGCGGTTGGGGAGGCCAGCGTCTGTTACCTGTGGTCGCGGACGGCTGCCGCTAACATCTTTGCCAAGGCGCCGGAAGCCAGGATTATCGCGGTTTTGCGCAACCCTGCCGATCGGGAGTTCTCCGAATACTGGCACAGCGTAAACGCGGGAGTGACCCGGATAACGTTCCGGCAGGCCATTGAAACCAGCCTGCACCGCAAAAGCGACCAGTTCGACGTCTTCTATCCGTTTCTGGAGTTCGGGCTGTACTACGAACAGGTGCGGCGATATCTGGACGTGTTCGGTCGAGACCGGGTCCGCATCTATCTGTTCGAAAACGAATACCGGAAAAGGCCGCAGCAGATGTTGGCGGAGATCTTCGGCTTTCTCGGTCTGGACCGAGGCTTCACGCCCGATATGTCCGAGAGACGCCTGGAATCGCAGGTTCCACAATCGCTCGCGCTGAACTATCTCCTGAAGAGACACGGCCTGTGGGAACGCTTGAAGTCGCTGTGTCCAGAGTTTCTCCGCCCGCCGCTGAAGGCTCTCGTATTCAAGCGCCGCGGATCACCGACCATAGACGCGGGCGACCGGGAGTATCTGGTCGCCTATTATCGGGAGGACATCGGAAAGCTGGCGAAGCTGTTGGGGCGGGACCTGTCTTGCTGGCTTCGTTAGCGCCAGGCCCACAGGTGCGGCATCCCACCCCATGGTCGTCGGGGCGCAGAATGGGAGTAGCGCCCGGCTTCGAGCGCGAGGTGACCACGATGATCGACTCGGTCCTCAACCTGCTCTTCCGCTGTCCACACAAGCGCCTCACCCGCCCCGTCACGCCGATCGACAAGGACGGCAAGCCGCACGGGGATACCTACGTTGTCTGCCTGGCCTGTTCGAGGCCGTCAGCCGGAATGACCTGGAGGGCATTGTTGCCAAGCGGGCTGGCGCGCCATACACCCCGGAAAAGCCAACCTGGGTCAAAATCAAGAGTCCGACCTACAGCGAGATCGAAGAGGCGTTTCGCGCGTTTCTGACTTGTGCCCGGCTACAATGCGGTTCGGAGGACACATGTCGAAATCGCTTAGGCAATTCCTGTCTCGCACATCTCTTGGCTTGCTCGGCGCGGCTGCTGCTGGCCCCAGCAAAGCGCAGAAGCCTGCCGAACTGCCGCCTGGCGCGCCGCCAGCGTTTGGCACAGCTCCGGCCGTGGGACCTGAGGTGTCGCCTTCCACCTTCGCCGAAGCGGAGAAGCTCATGCAGGTGGAACTGAGCGGCACCGAGCGCGCCGTTGCAGCAGGCAGTTGGCGTACCACCATGGCAGCGCTCTACGAGCGACGCACGGGGCCGCGCAAGGTCGTGTTGGAACCGGCACTCGCACCTTGGTCGCGCTGGGACCCGGTGCTGCCCGGCCAAAAGGGAGGTCCTGCGCGCGACCGATTTGTCCGGACGAACAACGACCCAGGGCCATTGCCCACAACCGACGCAGACCTTGCATTCGCCCCGCTGGTGCAGCTCTCACGCTGGATAGAGCAACGGAAGCTCACCTCGGAGCGGAAGCGGCGCCCCGACACGCGCTGGACTTGATGTTCCATTCCAATCGAAGACGCCAGTCGGCAGAAGAACAGTCCTCCCGGTTTCAATACGCGCCATGTCGCGCGCA
>ODAK010003415.1_pt1 | contig 16446 bp, 8 predicted proteins | sample 1539591 | NCBI WGS metagenome assembly ODAK01 (sample SAMEA3539303, study PRJEB22396) | soil metagenome | biome: tundra; feature: field; material: soil | place: USA | collected 2010-05 | depth 0.15 m
GCCCAGAGTATGATCGCCGCCAGCCTAATTGTAAAGCTTTAACTGTTACACTAGACTAGGTTGATGGCGAACACCGTGCCTTCGCCCGAACTGCCGCCGATAGACGTCGTCCCATATAGCGCGTTGCCCGCCAAAATCAATCCGCCAGACGGTTGCGCTCCGTCGCTGTTGGTTCCATCAGAGAAGTTGGACAGTGCCGTGAATGTATGCAGAACCGTAAAACTAGTGCCATTGGTGTTGACGCCAAACACCGTGCCATTACCGTTCGTGCCGCCTTGCAACGCCGTTCCATAGAGCATGTTGCTGGATAAAATCAATCCGGTGGACGGATCAGCTCCATCGCCGTTGGTCAAAGTGAAATTGGAATCGTAATGCTCGACTCGGAAATTATGCAGTGGCGTAACCATCATGCCATCGGTGGGAACGGCGAACACCGTGCCTTCGCCTGAACCGCTAACCTGCGCTGTCCCATACAGGGTGCTGCCGGATAAAATCAATCCGGCAGACGGACTGGCGCCGTCGCTGCCGCCAGTGAAGCTATACAGACTCGTAAAAACCAGGTCGTTGATGTTGATGGCGAACAGCGTGCCATCGCGCGAACTGCCGCCGCCATACGCCGTCCCATATAGCCTGTTGCCGGATAAAATCAATCCAGCACGCAGGTCAGCGCCGTCGTTCACAGTGAAATTATACAACGTCGTAAAAGTCTGCGCTTTTAAACCCGGCGTGGCGGCCAGCCCGACAGTCAGCACGGCCAGGAGCAAAAAGGTTTTAGCGTGAGTTTTCATGATTTCATCTTGGTTTTTATATGCTCGCAACCAAGGCTTGTCCGCGTTTGGCGGACACGCCTAAAACTAAAGCCCCCGCACACAGCGAAAGCTGATGTCGAGGCGGTTTTGCGTCGCGTCAACATCGTCCGGGTTGTAAGACCACCGGGAAGCGCAACACGCGGCGGCGGCGCTGCTGCTCCAATTGCCGCCGCGCAACACGCGCTCGCTCCCAGATGCCGGGCCGGTTGGATCACTGCCTCCCAAGTAAGGGCTGCCGGTTGGATATGGTGGTGCGGCATACCAGTCCCAACACCACTCATATTCATTGCCCGCCATATCATATAAACCATAACCGTTCGCCGCAAAATAGCCCACTGGACTCGTGTAAGGATACGCTGGGGTTCCTTGGTAAACGAAGATGAAAGCGGCATTGAAGCCGTTTGGCCCCAAATCGTAGCTAAAAACGTTGGTTTTTCCGTAATAGTTGGCCTGACTTTCGGAAATCGTGTTGCCCCAGGGAAACCGTTGCCCGCTCAACCCGCCCCGCGCCGCCTTCTCCCACTCCGCTTCCGTCGGCAACCGATACCCCTTGGCGGACCAGTTCATATAAACCGGCACCTCCCCATTGGTATAGACTTGGGTCAAACCCGCATCAGTGTAATAGACCGGAAGCGCACCCGCCTGCTGCGACCGCGCATTGCACCATTTTGCCGCGTCATACCAATCCACCGTCTCCACCGGTTGATTCTTCACGTTGCCCAGCACGCCATTGACATAGCCAGGGCCGCGATCACCGGCATTGAGGAAGCCATAGCCGTGGCTGGTGGCCCAATTATAGACTGACTGCCATTGACCGTAACTCACCAGGTTCGTGTCCATGTAAAATCCCGACACGGTAATGTTGGTGGGAAGGGCGTCGGACTCGCCATCCAACGTGTCGCCCATCGTAAACGCCCCCGTCGGGATGAGCGCCATGCCGGCGGGCGCAATGATGTTGGTGTTGACGCCAGTGGTGACGGGAATCTGGACATAGTTCGTCCAATTAGATCCGCCGGGCAGGGCTGCGACAGTCTGGACGGTATAAGTCGAGCCGGGTTGGGCGTTGCTCCACACCATCGTGCCATCGCGCTGGAACGCCGTGATTTTCGTTGCCGTCGGACCGGCAATTCGGAAAAACTGCGACGTTTGGGCGAAGACGGTTGAGAGTTGAGGGTTGAGGGTTGAAAGCGCCAGCAACGCCAGCACTATGAGCTGATAGCGGATATTGTTTTTCATCATGAATTTGATTTTAGTTTTCTTAACTTCGATTATCACCTAATTTACTATTCCAACTTACGCCCCGGCAATGGAAGGGCAATAAGAATCGGCGTTAGACGCGAACATTTGCATGCCGCCCGCGCCATCACCCGCAACCAATATGAGATTGGTAACCACGCCAGAAACATCAAGCGTGACGGTGTAAGTGCCCGCACTCGTGATCAAGCCGTCGTCGGTATTGGCTGGCAGTTGGTGAGGACTCCAATTGTTGGTGGCGCTCCAATTGCCGCCGCTGGTGTTGGTCCAGGTGAGGGTGGCGGCATGAGCCAGGTCGCCAACGGCCAGCAGCGCCAGCAGCATGACCGTAAATAAATGTAGAATTTTGGCTTTCATCATTTTTATCGCTTTTTTCAAATTTTCATAATCAGGGTTGTATTCGCGCCGGGTGGACAACCGCTAAACTAAAACCCCCGCACACACCGGAAGCCAATGTAGTCGCCCAAGCTCGGGTCTTTGTAATCGCGATAGGCGCACGTTGCGGCAATAGCGGTGTTGAGCCAAGCGCCGCCACGCACCACGCGGTCGCTCCCGGACACCGGTCCAGTTGGATTAGTAGTCGTTGGTTGGCCATATGGCGTTCCATACCCATCCCAACACCACTCAACGGAATTGCCCGCCATGTCGAATAACCTATAACCATTGGGGGCAAAAGATCCCACCGGACTGGTGTAGGGCCAGGCGCCGGTCGCGTAGAGTGCGTTGTAGCCTTGGGGTCCTAGATCATAGCTCCACCAACCGGATTCTCCATAGTAATTGGCCAAACTTTCAGAGATAACGTTGCCCCACGGAAAACGTTGACCGTTCAATCCGCCTCGTGCCGCTTTCTCCCACTCCGCTTCCGTCGGCAAGCGATAGCCGTTGGCCGCCCAATTCACATAAGGCGGCAACTCCGCGTTGGTATAGATGTGCGTCAGACTCGCATCTGAATAATACACCGGCTGCAAACCCGCCTGCTCTGACCGAGCGTTACACCATTTCAAACAGTCAAACCAATCCACGATCTGAACCGGGTGATTTGCCGCCTTGCCCACGCCCGCATTGGCAAAGCCGTAGCCGTGCTGGGCAGCCCAATTATAGACCGACTGCCAATGAGTATAGCTCACCAAATTCGTGTCCATGTAAAATGCCGATACATTTACGAGGACACCGACGGCGTCATTGATTTCGGGATCGCCACTGGAGTTTCCCATCGTGAACAATCCTGCCGGAATGAATGCCATGCCGGCCGGCGGATTAAAAATAATGAGCTGATTGGTATTGACGCCATTCGTTGCCGGAATCTGGACATAGTTCGTCCAATTAGATCCGCCGGACAGGGTTGCGACGGTCTGGACGGTATAAGTCGCTCCGGGTTGGGCGTTGCTCCATACCATCGTGCCATCGGGTCGGAACGCCGTGATTTTCGTTGCCGTCGGACCGGCAATCCGGAAAAACTGCGAGGCTTGGGCGAAGACGGTTGAGAGTTGAGAGCTGAGGGTTAAAAGCGCCAGCAACACCAGCACCATGTGCTGACAGCGGATATTGTTTTTAATCATGAATTTGCTTTTAGTTTTCTTAACTTCGATTATCACCCACTTTACTATGCCAACTTACGCCTCGGCAATGGATGTGCAATAAGAATCGGCGTTAGTCACGATCAACATTTGCACGCCGCCTGCGCCATCACCCGCAACCAACGTGCGATTGGTAACCACGCCAGAAACATCAAGCGTGACGGTGTAAATTCCCGCATTCGTGATCAAGCCGTCGGCGGTATTGGTTGGCACTTGGTGAGGACTCCAATTGTTGGTGGCGCTCCAATTGCCGCCGCTGGTGTTGGTCCAGGTGAGGGTGGCGCAAGGGGCGGAGTTGACGATGGCCAGCAGCGCCAGTTTCAGAACAAGCAGCAGTTGGGTTTTCATTTGTTGGATTGTTTTGTCCTGATTTTCAGGGAAGCACCAAAGTGCCGCCTTGGATTGTTTATACATTCTGACGCCGAAGCAGCGGGCTAAAAGACATCAGTTGCTTTTAATGGTTATTGCTGGAGCAGCCGGAAATAATTATGCGTGGACAGCGGCGAAATAAAAACCTGATTCTGGCTGCCGGCCTGACTGACGGTGTTCGTCACCGTGGTCCAGTTCGTGGTGGCCAGATTTGAATTCTGCTGCAGCACGAAGTTCGTCGCATTGGTGGGCCACGCGAGGATATATTGGTTCGCCGCCGGCGTGATGCTCAACCGTGGCGACGAACTGACCTGGCTTCGGGAGACATAAACCGCACCGTCGCCGGCCACGACCACGAGCAAGGTGCCATCCGCCGAGGAAGCGACGGAATCCCAGGAATGGTAGGGAGCAGTATTGGTGGACCAGGTGACGCCAGCATCGGTGGAGGTGCAAATGCGGCCGCTGGCCACGGCCGCCAGTTTCAGTCCATCCGCTGAGGAGGCCACCCCGGCCCAGTTGCCGGCGGCCAGGGTGTTGGTCATCCAATGGAGACCGGAGTTGGTGGAGGTGTAAATCAAAGTGCTGAACGCCGCCACCACCATCCGCGTGCCATCGGCTGAGGATGCGATGGACGACCAGCTTCGGTTGGGCGCGTCGGATATGGTCCAGGTGGTTCCGGCGTTGGTCGAGGCCCAGATGGATCCGCCAATGATCGCGACCACCAATTTAGCGCCATCCGCCGATGACGCTATGGATGCCCAATAATTATTGGCCGGGCTGATCTTATTCCACAGTCCGCCGGAATTGGTGGTTCCATAGATGACCCCCGGATGACTCGCCACATCAAAATTGGCGCTGGCGACGAAACGGGAACCGTCGGCCGAAGCCGCAACACCCTGCCAAGTTTCAAGCGGAGTGCTGTTTGAGGTCCACGTTCCTCCGCCATCGGCTGAAGTGTAGAGCGCGCCGCCTTGAGCCGCCGCGATCAATTTACTGGCATCGCTGGATGCCGCGGCCCCAGCCCAGAAAGCGACGGGCGCTGGCGTCTGAAGCCAGCCGGCTCCAGAATTGGTGAAGATATATATTCCGCCATTAAACGCCGCAGCCACCCACCGCGTTCCATCGGCGGAAGAAGCAATACTTTGCCATGGGGCAACAGGCGCGCTGATCGGGGTCCATTGGTAAATCGTCAAGGCGAAGGCGCGGCTTTGCCCGCTTCCGCCGGTCTGATTGGTGAAAACCAACGTGGAACCATAAGCCCCGGGAGGCAGGTTGCTGGCGGTGGTATTCAAGCTCACGGTGACCTGAGCCGGACCTCCCGCCGGCAGGATTCCACCGGATGGCGAAACACTCAACCAAGAAGAAGTATTGATGACCGACCAAGTGAGAGCCTGCGCTCCGACGTTGGTCAGCGAATAGGTTTGAGCGGTCACATCGAACGGACCCTGCATGTTGCCCGCAGCGGCAAAGCCTGATGCGGGTGCGATTTGCAGCGGCTCATTGACCGTCAACGAAAACGCACGGCTGCGAACGATACCGCTGGTTTGATTGGTAAAATTGAGCGTCGCGCTGTAAAGCCCGGGAGGCAGGTTGCTGGCGATGGTGTTCAGACTCACCTTGACCATGGTCGCCAGACCGCCCGGAGTCAGTGGTCCCCCGGACGCCGACGCACTCAGCCAGGCCGAGGTGTTGATGAGCGACCAGGTGAAGGGCGCCGACCCAACATTGGTCAAAGCAAAGGTCTGTGACAGCACGGTGAACGGGCCACCAAAGTAGCTCACGGCGTTAAATCCCGTCTGCGGAGTCACGCGCAATGGCTCCGGCGGCGCGGCCTGCAATAGTGCCGGTGCCATCACAATGCCGTAGCCGGAATCCCGATCCACTCCGGGACTCATGATGTCCAAACTCGTGGTCGTAAAAAGGGTTCGGATTTGGGACGGGGTTAGGGCGGGGTTATACGATTTCAGCAGCGCGGCAATGGCGGCCGCATGCGGTGCGGCGGCCGAGGTGCCGAAAAAAGGAGTGAATGCAGCGAGATCAGTGGATACCCCGTCAGCGGCGGCAATTTCCGGCTTTTGCCGCACCGCACCGCCCGAGGCAGAGAAATTGCCGGGAGTGATCGGAGTGCCGTCCGCTTGGAAAAAGACCTGGCGCGGGCCGTCCGAACTAAACGCTTCCACCGGGTCGCCAGGACCACTGGTAAACGCACCGGGGTAAGTGTTCGTGGCGGCGACGGCGGCGACGCTAAAGGCGTTGGTGGCGCAGCCATGGCCCTTGGTGTTGCCGGAGGTGCTGAGACTCAACAACCCGCGACCCGTCTCCAGATGTAAAAATCTGCCCGTTCCCGAATACTGAATTATCACGATGCGCTCGCCACTGAGCAGCGTGCCGATGGATTCGTAAGGGTTCTGACTGCCATTTTGCCGGGTCGTCGAAGACGCCACCACGGAGGTGCCGGTGGAGTCCAACACCGCGACATCGTAGTCATTGGTGGAAGCGCCTTGCGGATCCGCCCAGAACAAATCAAGGCGGTGCAGGCTGCCGCCGGGAAGAACGGTGTCGTAATTGGTCCCGACCGCGAAGGCGTGGATCCGTCCGGCTTCCAACACCGCCGGTCCACCATCGGCGAAATCTCCCTCCCAGGTTCCCGAGGTTCCTGAGTCCAGATTTCCTGAGTTGCCGGCGGAGGAAAAATAGAGTGCTCCACTGGCCGTCACCGCATTGACCGCCTGGGCGATAATGCCGTCTTGAAAAGGTGGTTCATCGAAGTAAGCCTCGTCATCCACGATGATGTCGCACCCGGCGTTGCGGAGTTGCTGAATATTGTTGGCAAAGCTGGCTTCACTCAACCGCGCCGTGGCGAAGAACAATTGCGCGCCCGGAGCCAGATCATTCACGAGTTCCAGCATGGCGGTGCCTTCGCCCGTGGCGGTGCCGCCGCTCTGGCCCGCCAACACTGTCACCAATCCACCCACCTGCGAATTGTTCAGGTAGTTCACGCTGTCGGAGAGGACTCCCACTTTGACGCCAGTGCCATCCACCCCGAACGTGGAGCGGGCGAGGTTCGCCTGATGAGTGACATCACCTTCGCTGTCAATGTTGTTGGCCACCGCCCGGGCCGCTGGTTTGATGAACCTCACTTCCGCCCGCGCGGCAATCGTCTCCAGGACCGCCAGCGGGAGAGTCGCCCGGATCGCCTGATATTGGGGGAAATTGTTGATGATCTCGCCGCCCTTGGTTTCGATATAGTGGAGCAGTTCGGTGGTAACGGTGGCAGTGATATCCACCAACACCCGGTCCTTTGCGTCGCGGTCCAAATCCACCCGCTGCGTCGGAACTCCGGTGGCGATAGGATCGCCACGGCGCATCTTGTCAGCGTAGAGCAATTGCGAATCAATTTTGTCCTGCACCGGAGTGCGCTGCTTCTTTTCCGCTTCCAAGGCGGCAATCTGCCGCAGCGCACTGGCGCTGATCTGGCCGTCATCACTGGGCGAACGGTCGCTGGCGGCACTGCCACTGGAAGACGGCGTTGGCGTCGCGGCACTGGGAACGCCGGGCGGGTTGGCTCGCACGGTCGTGGGAGTGGTGATTGCCCGCTGACCGGCGCTGACATCGGACGCAGCCTTGGCGTGTCTCGAGGCGGACATTTCTGCCGGTTGTCGCGGCGCGATTCGCAGCCATAGCAGCGAACCTGTCGCAAGTAAAACGATGAGTATGGCGAGAACGACCTTCATCCTGCGATGTTTGAACTTCATAGTCTTCGTTGCACGGTGCGAGGGTGAACCGTCCGTTGCTGGTTGTTTTCAACCTGCGTGCCATTTATGGCGACGAATGCACCCGGTAAAATCGCCGTGTGAAATTTGCAGCGATCGGGTCAACGTAATGATAGGAGCCGGCGGAATTCGTGACGTAGGCCACGGTCAACCAATTCAATAGATTGGTGGACGCATCAATCCGGTAATTGAGCGCCGCGCCGGTGACTGCCAACTGAAACGTTTTGTCCGCACCGAACGCAAAAGAACCGAAGTTACCGTTGTTTAATGCCAGCCGGAAAATGATGCCCGCATTGTTGGTGCCGCCAGCCGTGGTGGTGCCATACAACGCGCCATCAAGGCCCTGCCATAAACTGGCTCTGGGGCTTAAGCCGTCAATTTGGTTTGCGGATAAATTCAGGTAAACGGTTGTATCAAAATTATGAGCCACGGCATAACCCGAACCATCAGAATTAAGCTTGAATATAGTTCCAATATTATAAATCCCGCCCTGGGTCGTGGTGCCATACAAATTGCCGTCATTGGCCTGCATCAAACCAGTGGGATACTTGCCATCATAGCCAGTGCTGGAGAAAGTATGTAGCAGGGTATGAGTTCCGCCGCTGGCATCGAGTTTGAACACCGTGCCCACATTGTTGCTGCCCCCGTATTGGCAAACACCATACAACATCCCATCGCGGCCCTGAAAAACCACTTCCGGAAGCTGCCCGTCAACGCCGTTGTTGAGGAAGGCGTGCAGCACGGCATAAGCCCCGCCGTTGGTGTTCATTTTAAACACGGTGCCGAAGTTATTGCTGCCACCACTGGAGGTGGCACCATACAAAAGGTTGTCGCTGCCTTGCGCCAGAGCCAGAACATGCTGTCCATCCACGCCGTTAGTAATGAAAACATGCAGCAGGGTGTAAGCCCCGCCGCTGGTGTTCATTTTGAACACGAGGCCAACGTTGTTAGTGCCGCCCGATTTGGCAATGCCATATAAATTGGCGTCATTGCCTTGCAGCAAGCCGACAGCATTGCGTCCGTCAATACCATTCGTAACGAACGTGTGGAGCAGGCTGTAACCGGAACCATTGCTGTTGAGCCTGAACACCGTGCCCACGTTGTTGGTTCCCCCAATCGGCGTCGTGCCATAGAGCATGCCGTCGGTGCCTCTTAGCAACGCGGTCGGAACCTGCCCGTCAATGCCATTGGTCAGAAACGAATGAAGCTGAGTGTAGCCAGTGCCAGCGGGGCTCAAACTAAACACGCTGCCTTCATTGTTGGTGCCGCCGAAATAAGTCGTGCCATAGAGGGTGCCGTCAGGCCCCTGCACCAAGGCCGTTTCCGGATTTTTTCCGTCAATGCCATTGTTGTTGAAAGTGTAAGTGACGGCATAGTTGACAAGGCCAAACTGGAGTTTGAACAAACGGCCATAAAGCGAGCCGTCCGGCCCCATCGTGTAACTGGTATCCCCGGCATTCCAGTTACTGTTAGGGACGGGAACGTTGAACTCGGTATAATTGGAACCATCGGTTTCGATCTTGTAAAAGCTGATGCCGGCCACCCCGCCATAAAGCACGCCATTATTGTCCTGCACCAGCGGGCCGGGCCATCTGCCGGTGTGGTAATAACCATTCGGGTTGTCGAACTGGTGCAGTTCGGTGTAACCGGTGCCGTCCGTGTTTAACTTGAAAATCACCCCCGTATCGGCACTGCCGCCACCCTTGGTGGTCCCATACAAAACCCCGTCACTCGCCTGCATCAGCGGGGTCATGGGATATATGCCACTCGGGGGAGATACATTCGTGGTGGTAAAACTGTGAATATTGGCGAAACCCAGGCCATTGGTGTCTATTTTGAACACGATGCCCTGCACATAACCGGTGAGGCAGTAGATGGTGGTGCCATACAACATGCCATCCCGCCCCTGAATCACACTGGCACAAGGTAGAACTCCATTGGCTTGGTAATTGCCGAAGGCGTAGAGCTGGCTGTAACTCGAGCCATCCGTATTAATCTTGAATATGGACCCATCAGGTATATATCCAGGGCCACCCATATAGGTTGTGATATACAACATGCCATCCTGGCCCTGGATCAACCCACAAGGCTCCGGCAAAGAATAGTTGATAAAGGCCTCCGCATTGTTGCTGATATTATAGACCACTTGATAGCCCGTCCCGTCCGTGTTCACCTTGAATACGGTTCCGCCTCCTTTGGTGCCACCTAAATCGTTCACCCCATACAAAACCCCATCACGGCCCTGGATCATCATGCTGCCGCCGCCGCCAGGATTGCCGGCAATCGCGCCAATGGGAGAATAGCCGTCGTTGCCGTTCGTGGTGAACGTGTGAAGCACTTTGTAGTTCAGGGTCTGCAGATCCACCCGAAACACCGTGCCCACGCTGTTGCTGCCGCCATTGGAGGTCATGCCATACATCGCGCCGTCATGGCCCAGCACGACCCCCGCGCACACATATCCGTCGCCGTTCGTTTGCAGGTTTAAGAAGCTGGCTTGTCCGTCGGCGCGGGCGGTCAGAAAAACCGCCGCGCCGACCATTACCAGTCGAAAAATCCCGATTAAAGTAGCTTTCATATTTTGGGTGCGTAACTAAGACCGGGAGCCGCTGCTACGGATAGATCATCCGGTAAAACACCGTGCTGTTGGTTTTGACAATGGGCATGAAGAATTCGTTGGTGACCGACGAGCCGGGCACGGTGGCCCAGTTCGGGGTGAGGCCGACACCCAAAGAATTGGTCTGGGCTTGGAGGCTCCAGCCGGTGTGGTCGCCGGGCCAGGCGAGGTAAAGGGTGGTTGGGTTGAGCACTGAACCGAACAGATTGGTTGAGACCGTGTTCGTAAAGGCCGGGCGGGCGACCACGGTCACGGCAAAGGCCGTGGCGTTGTAGTTGGTCTGCCAGGTAAACGGCGCAGCCAAAACGGTGTTGGTGAACAGCACGCCCGATTCCGAAGTGTAGTTGAGCAGGTTGAATGAACTGCCCACGACCGGCCAAAAGTAGCCGTTGATATTGACGCTCAGGCTGCCGCTGAAGGACGCGGCACCCGAGAGCGAGATGGAACCATTGCCCAGCCAGCCGCCGAGACCGAAGCCCATCTTGGTGCCGTTGGCAAGAGTATAAGCGCCTTGCAGAGCGATGTTGCCGAACTGGGCGTCCAACGTGCCAAAGTTGATGAAGGTTACTCCGACGGCTATCGCGGTGGCGGTGCCCGCCGACTTGCGGAAGGTGCCGAAATTGTTGAAGACCGTGCCGTCACCGCCGTAATAATTGTTCAGGGGGTGGTCGTCCTGTGCGTTCCACAAACCGTAGTTGTAAAAGGCCGCGCCGCCACCGGCATACAACGTATCACCGCTCCAATTCACCGTGCCGTAATTGGTGAGGAGGCAGCCGCCGATAGTGTGGTTGCCACTGGCCGTGCTGATGGTCAACACGCTGTTGCTGCTCACGGTCACCACCGCGCCGTTCCACGCGCCGGACTGCCAGATCAAAGCGCCGTGGATGACATTCGTCCCGACCAGTATGCCGGGGTTTTCAATCACGTTGTTGCCGGTGACGGTGCCATTGATGGTGAAGTTGCCGCTGGAAAGATACGTCGTCCCGGCGCTGTTGGTGTTCAGGTAGCCGCCGGTGAAGTTGCCGGTGCCTTGGAAATACAAAACGCCGTGCTGCACGTCCACAATGCCGGTGTTGTTAAAGGTCACCGGGTTTCCGATCAGAGTGTAACTGGCATTATTTCCCGCCGATTTGCGGAAGCTGCCGAAGTTGTTGAAGACGGTGCCGGCAGCGCCGTAAAAATTGTTCAGGGTGTGGTCGTCCTGCGCGTTCCACAGACCATAGTTGTAAATGACCGCGCCCCCACCAGCCCACAACGTATCGCCGCTCCAATTTACCGTGCCGAAATTGGTAAGGAGGCAGCCACCGAGAGTGTGGTTGCCGCTGGCCGTGCTGATGTTCAACACGCTGTTGCTGCTTACGGTCACCACCGCGCCGTTCCACGCGCCGGACTGCCAGGTCAAAACGCCGTGGATGACATTCGTCCCGACCAGAAGGCCAGCGTTCTCAATCACGTTGGTGCCCGTGACCGTGCCGTTGACATTGAAATTGCCGCTGGAGAAATAAGTCGTCCCCGTGCTGTTGGTGGTGATGTAGCCGCCGGTGAAGTTGCCGGTGCCTTGGAAATACAAAACGCCTTGCTGCACGTCCACAATACCGGTGTTGTTGAAGGTCACCGGGTTTCCGATCATAGTGTAACTGGCATTATTTCCAGCCGATTTGCGGAACGTGCCGAAGTTGTTGAAGACGGTGCCGGCCCCGCCGTAAAAATTGTTCAGGGTGTGGTCGTCCTGCGCGTTCCATAAACCATAGTTGTAGAAGGCCGCGCCACCACCGGCATACAACGTATCATCGCTCCAATTCACCGTGCCATAATTGGTGAGGAGGCAGCCGCCGATAGTATGGTTGACGCTGGCCGTGTTGAGGTTCAACATGCTGTTGCTGCTTACGGTCACCACCGTATTGTTCCACGAGCCGGACTGCCAGGTCAAAGCGCCCTGGATGACATTCGTCCCGACCAGATCGCCGGCGTTCTCAATCATGTTGGTGCCCGTGACCGTGCCGTTGAGGTTGAAGCTGCCGATGGATAAATAGGTTGCTCCGGTGCTGTTGGTGGTGACGTAGCCGCCGGTGAACTTGCCGCCACCTTGCAACACCAAAAGCCCTTGCTGCACATCCACAATGCCGGTGCTGTTGAAGGTCACCGGGTTTCCCAGCAGAGTGTAACTGCTATTGGTCCCACCCGATTTGCGGAAGGTGCCATAATTATTGAACACCGTGCCGGCCCCGCCGTAATAATTGTTCAGGGTGTGGTCGTCCTGCGCGTTCCACAAACCGTAGTTATGAAAGACCGTGCCGCCACCGGCATACAACGTATCGCCGCTCCAATTCACCGTGCCGTTATTGGTGAGGATGCAGCCACCGATAATGTGGTTGTTGCTGGCCGTGCTGATATTGAGCGTGCTGCCGGAGGCGAGCGTCAAAATTCCGCCCAAAGAACCGGCTGTCCAGCCAATCGTTCCGCTCAACACCGCATTGGTGTTACCGACGAGCGAGCCGCCGTCCACGGTGAATGAGCCGCTGGGATTCACGGTCAACGGACCATTCAAGGCCACGCTTTGGCCGGCGAGCAAGAGCGTCACCGTGCCTGCGCCGTTGGTGCCGAGAATGATCCCGCCGACGGTCGTCGCGCCGTTGAGCGAGACGGTCACGCCTGCGTTGGTGATGATGGCGGTGTCGGTCGCGCCGGGCACGCTGTTGGGATTCCAGTTGGCCGCCGTGTTCCAGAAGCCGCTGGTGGTGTTGGTCCAGTTGACGGTGGCCGAGCGGACGGTGCTACCGCCCACGGCCAGTGCAATCAGGATTACTACGATGTTAGGTATGCGTTTGTTCATAAAATATCTTCAGTTTCCACCGGCTCCGCGGCTGGCACATCGTCCTTCGCCCGGAAAAGTGGCGCATCTTTTAGATGCGTCCACCATTCGCTACTGTCGAACAGACTAGGCTTCGCTAACGGTTCAGTTACGGATAGATCATCCGGTAAAACACCGTGCTGTTGGTTTTGACAAGGGGCATGAAGAATTCGTTGGTGACCGACGAGCCGGGCACGGTGGCCCAGTTCGGGGTGAGGCCGACACCCAAAGAATTGGTCTGGGCTTGGAGGCTCCAGCCGGTGTGGTCGCCGGGCCAGGCAAGATAGAGGGTGGGTCCGTTGATCACGCGAGAGTAAAGATTGGTCGAAGCCGTGTTTGTATAGGCGGGGCGGGTGAGCACAGAAACGGCAAAGGCCGTGGGGTTGTAATTCGTCTGCCAGGTGAAGGGCGGCGGCAAAACCGTGTTCGTGAACAGCAGGCCTGTTTCAGAAGTATAGTTGAGCAGGTTGAATGAACTGCCCACAACCGGCCAAAAGTAGCCGTTGATATTGACGCTGACGCTGCCGCTGAATGCCGCGGCACCCGAGAGTGAGATGGAACCATTCCCCAACCAGCCGCCCAAGCCGAAACCCATCTTGGTGCCGTTGGCCAGAGTATATGCGCCCTGCAAAGCGATGTTGCCGTCTTGTGCGTCCATCTTGCCGGTGTTGTTAAAGGTCACGCCACCTGCAAATACAGTCGAGCCGCTGGTGAATTCTTTGCGGAAGGTGCCGAAGTTGTCGAAGGTAATGCCGCCGTTATAGCCGGAAGTGGTCAAAGTATGGTCGCTCTGGGCGTCCCACAAACCGTAGTTGTAAAGGAGCGTGCCGGCGCTGCCACCTCGAATGTCCCCGCTCGCCCATGCCAGCGTGCCGTAGTTCGTCACTGTGCAGTTCGGCATATCATTGTTGCCTCCGCCGCCGGACACCGTGACGATGCTGTTACTGAGGATTGTGAGGGTGATGCCGTTCCAACTGCCGGCCACCCAATCCAAAGTGCCGTTGATCACGTTGACGCCCGTCAGACTGGCGGAATTTTCAATCATGTTCGCGGTTGCCGTGCCGTTGATATTGTAGCTGCCGATCGAAAGGTAGATGGTTCCGGCCGGGTTGTTCGCCGTGCCGCCCGTGAAGTTACCGTTGCCTTGCAGGGTCAGATTTCCCTGCCGCACGTCCACTGCCCCGGCGAGTTGATTCAAGAGGACGCCGCCGGCGAAGAGCGTTTGGCTGGCTTTGTTTCCGGAAGACTTACGGAAGGTGGCGAAGTTGTTGAAGACCGTGGAGCCATTATAGCCGCTGGTGGTCAATTGATGGTCGCTCTGCGCATCCCACAAGCCATAGTTGTATAGGAACGTTCCGGAACTGCCGCTTCGAATGTCTCCGCTGGCCCATACCAGCGTGCCGTAGTTCGTCACTGTGCTGTTCGCCATATCATTGTTGCCTCCGCCGCCGGACACCGTGACGATGCTGTTGGAGAGAACCGTTAGGGTGATACCATTCCAACTGCCAGCCACCCAATTCAAGGCGCCATTGATGACATTCACCCCGACCAGGTTGCCCGCGTTTTCAATCACGTTGGTGCCCGTAGCCGTGCCGTTGAGGTTGAAACTGCCTTGGGATAGATACGTCGTCCCGGTGCTGTTGGTGGTGATGTAGCCGCCGGTGAAGTTGGCGCTCCCTTGCAACACCACATTCCCGGTCTGCACGTCCAACACGCCACTAGGCTGGTTGAACAGCACGCCACCCGCAAAAAGCGTATTGATGGCGGGGTTTACCCCTCCCGATTTGCGGAAGGTGGCGAAATTGTTGAACACCGTGCTGCCGTTGTAGCCGGAAGTGGTCAATTGCTGGTCGCTCTGTGCGTTCCACAAACCGTAATTGTAAATCGTCGTGCCGGAACCGCCGCTGCGAATGTCGCCGCTGTTCCAGACCACCGTGCCGTAGTTCGTCACGATGCAGTTAGGCAAGTCATGATTGTTGGCGCTGCTGATGAGCAAGGTCGAGCCGGCGGGGATGGTCATGTAGGGCGCGTTAATCCAGTTGCCGGCCACCCAATTCAAAGCGCCTTTGATGACGTTCGTGCCGACCAGGTTGCCGGCGTTCTCAATCACGTTGGTGCCCGTGGCTGTGCCGTTGAGGTTGAAATTGCCGAGGGAGAAATAAGTCGTCCCCGTGATGTTGGTGGTGATGTAGCCGCCGTTAAAGTTGGCGCTGCCTTGCAGGGTAAAATTACCTTGCTGCACATCCAGCACGCCGCTGGGCTGGTTGAACAGAACCGCACCTGCGATCAGAGTCTGGCTGGTATTCGTTCCTCCCGATTTGCGGAAGGTGGCGAAATTGTTGAACACCGTGCTGCCGTTATAGCCGGAAGTGGTCAATTGCTGGTCGCTCTGCGCGTTCCACAAACCGTAATTGTAAATCGTCGTGCCGGAACCGCCGCTGCGAATGTCGCCGCTGTTCCAGACCACCGTGCCGTAGTTCGTCACGATGCAGTTAGGCAAGTCATGATTGTTGGCGCTGCTGATGAGCAAGGTCGAGCCGGCGGGGATGGTCATGTAGGGCGCGTTAATCCAGTTGCCGGCCACCCAATTCAAAGCGCCTTTGATGACGTTCGTGCCGACCAGGTTGCCGGCGTTCTCAATCACGTTGGTGCCCGTGGCCGTGCCGTTGAGGTTGAAACTGCCGGCGGAGAAATACGTTGTCCCCGTGATGTTGGTGGTGATGTAGCCGCCGGTGAAGTTGCCGCTGCCCTGCAAGGTGAAATTGCCCTGTTGCACATCCAGCACGCCGCTGGGCTGGTTGAACAGAACGGCACCAGCGATCAGAGTCTGGCTGGTATTCGTCCCACCTGATTTGCGGAAGGTGGCGAAGTTGTTGAAGACCGTGCTGCCGTTGTAGCCGGAGGTGGTCAATTGCTGGTCGCTCTGCGCGTTCCACAAACCGTAGTTGTAAATCGTCGTGCCGGAACCGCCGCTGCGAATGTCGCCGCCGCTCCACATCACCATGCCGTAGTTTGTCACGAGGCAATTGGGCAGGTCATGATTGTTCGCGGTCGTGATGAGCAGAGTCGAGATCGCGGGAATGGTCACGGAAGGCGAGCCGCTCCAGTAGCCGCTCACCCAGGTCAAAGCGCCGTTGATGACGGTCGTGCCGACCAGGTTGCCGCCGTTCTGCCAGGTGTTGGTGCCCGTCACCGTGCC
>ODAK010003416.1_pt1 | contig 16446 bp, 17 predicted proteins | sample 1539591 | NCBI WGS metagenome assembly ODAK01 (sample SAMEA3539303, study PRJEB22396) | soil metagenome | biome: tundra; feature: field; material: soil | place: USA | collected 2010-05 | depth 0.15 m
GCCCGTTCGGGGAAACGCCGCACCAGCCGGACCTGATCGTGAGCGACTTCGCCGAACTCGCCGCCACGCTGGGGGAGGCCAAGATGGGGGAAACATGAATCTCGACCGGTTCCGCGTCGAGACCCCAACGAACACGTCAACCACGCACGCTTTCTTATATATCTGGAGGAAGCGCGCCTCGGGTTCCGCCGCCTGCTCGATCGTGAACCGGGTTTGCCTGAAACGGTGACCTGGCCCATCGCTGAATTGACCATTCGCTACCTGCGCTCGGCGGAATACCCTGGATCGTTGACGGTCGAGCTGGCGCCGATCCATGTCGGGCTGACATCGTTCATGCCTGGCCATGGCATTTTCGATCGGGACGGCTGCGTCGCCGTCGCGCTGAACCGAAGCGTTTGCGTCGACCGAGCCACCGGGCGGAAAGTACCGATCCAGGACACCGTCGCGGCCCGACCGCGGGAACTGAGCCGGCCAGGTTGACGAAACTGCCCGGTGGCGGCTGAAGAAGCCGGCGATCGCGCCGCGAACCCGGGAAAACGCGGAATTTTGTTGTTCGCCACCAAGAATCTGTTGCTCGACTCGCGGCGCTATGGTGTGGTCCGCACGTTACAAGTGCTGAACAGTGAGGATCCCATGCCCGCAGCTAAGAAGGCCGCTCCAGCGAAGAAAGCGGCCGCGCCCGCCAAGAAGGCCGCCGCCAAGCCCGCCGCGCAGGCAACGGTCACTCTGAAACAAATCGCGGCGACCGTCGCGGCAAGTCACGAAATTCCGAAGAAGCTGGCGGAGGCGGTGCTCGACGACCTGATCACCGCGACGTCGCAGCATCTGAAGAAAGGCGACAAGGTCCGGCTGACCGGCCTTGGCATCCTGCAGGTCAGGGCGCGCGCCGCGCGAATGGGCCGCAATCCCGCGACCGGGGAAGTGATCAAGATCAAGGCCAGCAAGAAGATCGCCTTCCGTCCGGCGAAGGAACTGAAAGAGTCAGTCTGACAAATCGGGTCGGGCGGGCGAAACAGCCGGAGGGCGTGACAGCCTTCCGGCTTTCGCCGTGTACGGTTATCCTCTCGACGCCAGTTGGGAGGTTAACATATGTTCCGACGTGAGTTCCTGATCGCCGCCACCGCCGCCGTGGCGCATCCAGCCTGGGCTGAAGATACGCCCGGCGTCACCGCGACCGAAATCAAGATCGGCAATACCGCGGCCTATAGCGGGCCGGCGTCGGCATACGGGATCACCGCCAAGACCGAGGCCGCGTTTTTCCAGATGGTCAATGACCAGGGCGGCGTCGGTGGCCGCCAGATCGTTTATGATTCACTTGACGATGGCTACAGCCCGCCCAGAACCGTGGACCAGGTGCGGCGGTTGGTGGAGCAGGACCAGGTCGCCTTGATGTTCGCCACGATCGGTACGCCGTCCAACACGGCGATATTTCATTACACCAATAATAAAGGTGTCCCGTTGCTGTTCCTTGGCTCCGGCGCCAACAAATGGGGTGATTACAAGTCGACGCCCTGGGTCATGGGCTGGCAGCCGAGCTATCGCACCGAGGCGCAGATCTACACGACTTATGCGAAAGAGAACCAACGTGACGCGAAGATCGGCATCCTCTACCAGAACGACGACTTAGGCAAAGACTACCCGCTCGGCGTCAGGGATGTGTTGGGCGCGAAGTACGACAGCATGGTCAAAACCGTTTCTTATGAAGTAACCGACGCGACCGTCGACTCGCAGATCCTGGAGCTGAAGAACTGGGGCGCCCAGATAATCATAACAGCCGCCACACCAAAATTCGCCGCCCAGTCCATCCGGAAAATCGCTGAACTGGGATGGAAGCCGGTGCATTTCATGACCAACGTTTCGATCTCGGTCGGCTCGGTTATCAAGCCGGCGGGCCCGGAGAATGCGACCGGCCTGATCAGCGCGGCGTACTTGAAGGATCCGACCGATGTGACCTGGAAGGACGATCCGGGGATGAACCAATGGCGCGCGTTCATGGCGAAATACATGCCCGGCGCCGACCTGACCGATGTCGGCACGGTGTTCGGTTATGGCGTCACATACTCGCTGTGGAACGTGCTGAAACAGTGCGGCACGGATTTCTCGCGTGCGAACATCATGAAGCAGGCGGCGAATTTGACGGACCTCGAGGTGCCGGTGCTGCTGCCGGGCATCAAGGTCAATACCAGTCCGACGAACTTCCATCCAATCCGGCAGATGCAGTTGCAGAAGTGGGATGGAGCGTCGTGGAAGTTGTTTGGCTCGGTGTTGGCGGGCGCCGGGGATCTTTAATCGCAGGGATGGCAGTTGCCCATCGCGTTGTTGTTTCGGTGCCGGGTCATCCACCCGGCACCGGCGCATCGCCAACCGACAGCGTGTGTGAAAACGATAGCCGGGCGGTGGATTGACCACCTGCGCCTGGAACGACACGTCCAGCGCGGCCCCCAACCGCACGTCGGACCATATGTCGTCGCTGATGTCGTTTCGCGACAGTATCCCCAACGTGATGATCTGTTCCATGAACGAGACGGTCCGATGGGCCGGCACGGTGTCGTCCGCGACGATATGCGAATGGTCGCAGCATCGATATGCGGCCGGAGCGCCAGGTAATGGGACGTGGAGCAGCCGAGCTGCACATCGCTCAGCGTCGAACTGGTGAACCCCGTGAATTACCCCGCACCGCCGGGAACCGGCGATACGGCGCCACCCGATCGAGGCGCGTGAGTCGCGCCTCCATGAATGCGCGGCGGTCCGGTGAACCGTCCAGGTTGATGTAGTATCCAACATGCGGCACGTGCTATCCTTCGTCGCGGGTCAGCACGAGATCGAAGGTGATGCAGACCGGATTGTCGCCGCGTTCCAGCCAGCCCTCATGAACATGGCCGCGGCCGTCGACCGCCAACAGATCGATCGTCGCCTCGCCGTTCGTGACGCGACCGGAGCGGACCAGCACCTCGGTTGCGTTATCCGGCACGATCGTTCCGTTGGTGAAGTGGGCGCCGATCAGACTGCCGAGGCTGCCGCGGATGGTGGCGTTCGTGAACCCATGCGCGTCGGCGATGCGTTCCACGGCGGTAATGATATCCTTGTTCGGCCGTACCCGCGCGAGCACGGCCGGTGCACGGTCGTCTGACGGTCCTGAAGGCTGGAACAGCGTGAAATTGGTTTCCGGATCGAGCGCGGTTGCAATCGCGATCTCCGAAAATCCCCACGCGTGGACAATGGCGGGCTCGGTGACGATTGACTCGCCCGGCAGGACGTGGCCACCGCGGCGCACGCCGCCGGGCTCGATCCAGGTGGCGTGGCAGTGCAGGTACGGCTTTCCGTCGTGCCACCCGAACGTCGCGTTGGCCTGTTCGATCCGTGTCGTGCCCGCCGGCGCGCGAGGGGTGGAAAAGTATGCGACGTGCGACGCATCGTCGGGCGGACCCGGCATCACGTAGCGAAACGGATCGAACGCGCCGCCGCGCCATCCCGCGTGCACCAAACTCTCGGTCGCGGCGTCCAGCAACGACACGCCGGCGCGCAACGGATACGTCAAACTCTCAGCCGTGCCGCCGAAACGATCGATCCGCCGCGGATGCTCCGGACCAGGCTGCACCAGTGTTCGCATTCAACGGCCCACCGCGTAACCCTGCATCCCCCGAGGGTTCGCCCCGGCGAACATCTGACCGTCTGGTTCCAGGCGCGCACCGGACAGGCGGCCTTCGCTCCAGTCGTCGCCTTTGCTGGCGTTGTGACCGCGGGCGCGCAAATCGCGTAGGCTATCGTCGCCGTAACGACCTTCGATCACCACCTTGCCGGGACGGGCGACGCGCGGCCAGAAGCTGCTTGGCCAATGCTCGGTATGGAACGACGGCGCATCGATCGCTTCCTGGATGTTCATGTTGTGGTGGACCATGCGCAGGAACATGGTCAGCGACCATTGATCCTGCTGCTCCCCGCCGGGTGTGCCGAACGCCATCCAGGCCTTCCCGTCGCGCAGCGCGAAACTCGGCGACAGCGTGGTGCGCGGCCGCTTGCCAGGCTCCAGCGAGTTCGGCAGCCCAGGTTTGAGCCAGAACATCTGACCGCGCGTGCCCATGGGAAAGCCGAGGCCCGGAACCGCGGGCGACGATTGCAGCCAGCCGCCGGAGGGCGTGGCACTGACCATGTTGCCGTGTTTGTCGATGACATCGATATGACACGTATCCGCACCGATCACGCCGAGACGGGCGACGGTGGGCTCGCCCGCGCCGCCGGTATCGCCGGACAGCAACCGGGCGCGGGCGGCGCCGTCCTGATCCACGACCGCGGCAAATCCCGCGACCGCACCGGGACGCAGTGCCATCGACGCGTCACGCGCGATCAGGCGACGGCGTTCGTCATTGTAACCATCCGACAACAACGCGCCGAGCGGCACGTCGCAAAAATTCGGATCGCCGTAGTACGCCTCGCGGTCGGCATACGCGAGCTTGGCGGCTTCGACGACGGTGTGGATGAAGTCGGTGCCGAAAGGATCCATGGCGCCGACGTCGAACCCGCGCAACAGCGCGAGTTGTTGCAAGAACACGGGTCCCTGGCTCCAGGGTCCGCATTTTAACACGGTATGGCCATGGTAATCATAAGATACCGCTTCCTCGACCGTCGCCGACCAATCCGCGAAATCCTGGGCGGTCAGCAGGCCGCGGTGGTGGCGCCCGGTGACGTCCAGCACGTCCGTGCCACGGAAGAAACGATCGACCGAGTCCGCGACGAACCCCTGATACCAGGCCCGGCGGGCGCCGTCGATGCGGGCTTCCCGGGTTGGGCCGGTGGCCTCACGGCACAGCCGTTCCCACGTGTCGGCCAGAGCGGGCCGGGCGAACAAGGCGCGCGGGGCGGGCACGGCGCCGCCCGGCAGGTAGACGTCCGCCGAACTTTTCCACTCGGTCTCGAACAACGGCCGCACGCTCTCGATCGTCGCCGAGATGCGCGGCACCAGGTGGACGCCGTTCCTGGCGTAGCCAAGCGCGAACGACAGGACCTCGGCGAACTCCCAGGTGCCCCAGTCACGCAGCAGCAGGCACCAGGCATCGAACGCACCCGGCACCACCGCCGGCAACAGGCCGGTGCCGGGGATCAGGTCCAGGCCGAGCGCCTGGAATGTCGCGATCGTGGCGCCGCGCGGGGAGGGGCCCTGGCCGCAAATGACGCGCTGCTTGCGTGCTTTCGCATCGTGCAAAATGATCGGCGCGTCGCCTCCTGGACCGTTCAGATGCGGCTCGGCGACCTGCAGGACGAAGGCGGTGGCGACTGCGGCGTCGAAGGCGTTGCCGCCGCGCTCCAGGACCGCCATGCCAGTGCTGCTGGCCAGCCAGTGCGTGCTGGCGACAACGCCAAAGGTCCCGGCGATTTCCGGTCTCGTGGTGAACATGGCCGCGGACTCCAGCGTTGTGTTGGGAGGTAAGGTAACGCCATGCTGGCTGCTCCGAAAGCCGAGGGGACGACAAGAATGCTGGTGCTGGTGGTCGGGCCAAGCGGTGCCGGCAAGGACTCGCTGCTGAACGCCGCGCGGGACGGGTTCCGCGACGATCCGCGGATCCATTTCGTCCGCCGCGTCATTACGCGCCCGCCCGATCCGCACGGTGAGAACCACGAACCAGTCACCGCGGCTGCATTCGCCTCCCGCGAGTTCGCACTGTCGTGGTCCGCGCATGGCTTGCGTTACGGCATCCCAATGGACGCGCCGCGGGCGGCTCCGGTGGTTGTCGCCAACGTCTCCCGCGGCGTCATCGCCGACGCGGCGCGACGTTTCCCCACGCGGGTGATCGAGGTCACCGCGCCGGCGGAGGTTCTGGCCGCGCGGCTGGCGGCGCGTGGCCGGGAAACCGCCGCCGAGATGGCGAACCGCCTCGCCCGGACCGCGGCGATCCTGGACGGCGTGCCGGTCGAGATAGTGTGCAACGATGGAACTTTGGAAGCGGGGGTGGAACGGTTCGTCGCGGCGTTGCGCCGCGTGATGCGGGAAGCCTCCGGACCGTGACCGCCAGGCCGGCTGTCGTCGCCGGAACGATCGTTGCCGTACTGGCCGGGTTGATCCGGATCGTGCAACTGGCGACGCTCGCGGACCTGTCCGGGAGCGATGCCGCCGGCAACGGGATGGCGCGGGCGGTCTGGTGTGGGGCGGTACGCTGCTGCTGAGTGGGTCGGTCTGGCCGATGGCGCGGGTTCGCGAGGTCGTCCGCTTGAGGCGCTGGCGTGGCTGGCGGGGCATGGGTGCGACACCGATACCGCGGTGAGCGAGGCGGAGGCGTTGGTGCGTGCGTATCAGGACTCGCCCGGCCGGACGGCGATGCTGGCGAGGTTGGGCGGGTTGCATCGGAAACCGTGAACGCATGACATGTGCACGGCACACTGGTGGGCCTTATCGCTGACTCTTCCGGGCTGCCAACGTCGGGGTCTGGCCATGCCGATGTTGAGCGGTCCCGCGGCATTTGGCAGGGCCGCGGGGATACGTTATTGCCGCGGCAATCTGGGGTTATATGTACAAAGCAAGCATTACCACTAAGACACTAAGACATTAACGTGCACAGGAAAAAATCTGGCATTGCTGTTCTTCTTAGTGTCTTAGTGTCTTAGTGGTAAAGATTTCTTCGCGGATCCCAACAGAACCGCGGATTATGACGTTTGAACGGTATATCACACTTGGCACGACCGCGACGACGGCGTTTCGGTTTATCCGGACAACGGGATCCGCGCCGCGATCACGAAAGGCGCGTCGGGTTCAGCTTGCGTGAACAAACAAATATCCGTGACCAACCGCTTCACCCGGACCGCCACGGCGAAAAACCGTTCCGCCTCCGGTCGCCAGATCAGATGCTCCTCCGCCGACAACCGCCGCGTCAGCGTCATGTGAAAGAACCACGTCTCCAACACGTAGGGATAGCCAAACCGTTCCAGCATCGCTTCCTCTGCCGCGGTCAGCCGCGCATGGCGCCGTCGGGCCAGTTCCGCTTCGGACGGAGCGGCGCGGTAGCCATCCAACCCCGCCACGCACGCATCGGCCATAGCCTGCAAAGGCGCGCATGGTTCGGTTTCGCGCAACGCCAGGAAGCCGTGCAAATCCATCACCGCGAGCGCCGGCAATTCGAATGGCGCGATCCGTCCCGCCACCTTCCGCGCGGCCGTCAACAATCCATCCCATGAACAGCCGGCCGCCAGCCGCATCGGCGGTTTCAATGTCGCGTGAAAGCCGTAGCCGCGCGCCTCCGCCGTGACCTCCTCGATCCCCGGAATTTCCGGTTGAACAACCGGTGCCCCCGACCCGGGATCGCGGCCAAGCCAGGCAGCGCCGACGGTGAACAATGGGTCGTCGTTGCTCGGACAGTAATAAATGCCGACCCGAGACTCCGGAGCCATCAGATCACCCGCTCTCCGCCGGACCACACCTGGCGCACCACTGGCAGCGTCTCGTGCACCCGCACCCGCACCAGATCGGCGCGCCGGCCCACCGCCAGCTTGCCGCGATCGGACAGGCCGGCGAGTTCCGCCGCGCGCGAGGTGATCATCGCCACCGCCGCCGGCAAATCGATCAGGCCTTCCCGCGCGCAACGGAACGCCGCCTCGATCAGCGCGGGCGGCACGTAGTCGGAAGCGAACACGTCCACCCACCCCGACCGCAACAAATCCGTCGCCGCGATGTTCCCCGAGTGCGAGCCGCCGCGCACCACGTTCGGCGCGCCCGCGATCACATCCATGCCCGCCGCCTTGGCCGCTTCGGCGGCCGCCATGGTGACCGGAAACTCGCTGATGCGGATGCCGTCGCGGGCGTTCTCGGCGATTTCCTCGACGGTGCGGTCGTCATGGCTCGCCAGAGCGATGCCGCGGCCACGCACGCGATCAAGTAACGTTCGACGGTTCGGATCGCGCACGCGCACGCGTTGTTCCTGTAACTCGGCGATGCGCCGATCGACGGTGGCCTCATCCAGTCCGCCGCGGCGGCGCAGGTTGCGATAAAATTCGAGGTCCGCGTACTGCCCAACCCCTGGGCTGTGATCCATCAGGCTGATCAGCCGCACCAAGGGATGATCCGCGACCGCATCAAAACAGGACAGCATGTCCAGCGCTGGGATCTCGCAACGCAGATGCAGATAATGTTGCGACTTCAGCAAGCCGGTAGGCGTCAGCGCGTCCAGGTCCGCCACGCCATCCCAGAAGGTCTGGATCCGCCCCGTATCGAACCCCAGATCGCCGAGGCACAGTGCGTCCAGGATTGTCGTCACCCCGGCGGCCGCGCATTGCGCGTCATGCGCCACCATCGCCGAACGTGACGGCCATCGTGCCAGACTGCGCGGCAGCACCTGCCGCTCCAGATTGTCGGTGTGCACGTCAACCACACCCGGAATGAGATAATCGCCGTCGAGATCAATCGCCCCCGGCGCCGAGAACCGCCCGGTTTCGATCGCGGCGATCACGTCATCACGCACCACGAGCGTGCCGGCGAGCGTGCCGGCGAGCGTCTCCCCCGGCAGCACCAGAACGGCGTTGGTGAATATCGTTTCGACGCTCATGCGGCCTCCCGGTACGGCGCGACGGGAAACAACCGGTCGGCGATCAGGTCGCGCACGTCAAGGTCGTGACAGATGGCGACGATCGCCGTACCGCGTGCTTTGGCATCCTGGATCATGCGCACGACGACCGCTCGGTTATCGGCATCGAGTGAGGCGGTGGGCTCGTCCAACAGCAGGATCGGATGGCCGGTGATGAAGCCGCGCGCGAGGTTCACGCGTTGCTGCTCCCCACCCGAGAATGTGGCCGGCGGAATGCCGTGCAACCGACGGGGAATGTTCAGCGACAACAGCAGCGCGGCGGCCTGCTCTCGCGCCGCCTCGGGCGAGGGACCGCGGCCGAGCAGCGCCTCCGCCACGATGTCCAGCGCGGGCACCCGCGGCACGACGCGCAGGAACTGGCTGACATAGGCCATGGTGTGGTGGCGGACGGCCAGAATGGTGCGCGGGTCGGCGCTGGCGATGTCCACGGTGCGGCCGAGATGCCGGACCAGGATGCGCCCGGTGTCGGCGCGGTAATTGCCGTACAGCGAGCGGAGCAACGTGGATTTCCCGGCGCCCGAGGGCCCGGACAGCACCACGCACTCGCCCGCCTCGACGGACAGGTCGACCCCGCCGAGCACCGGCAACCGCAAGCCGCCCCGCAGATGCAACGTGAAGCTTTTGCTCAGCGCTTCGGTTCGCAGCAGGGGCGCGTTCATGCCTGCAACACCGAACTGACCAGCAATTGCGTGTAAGGATGCCGCGGATCGTCGAGCACCTGATCGGTCAGTCCGGTTTCCACCACGCGCCCTCGCTGCATCACCGCGATCCGGTGCCCGAGCAGCCGCGCCACCGCGATATCATGCGTCACCAGCACCACCGCGACACCCAATCGCGCGACCAAAGTGCGGATCAGGTCGAGCAGACGGGCCTGCACGGAGACGTCCAGTCCGCCCGTCGGCTCATCCATGAACACCAGCCTGGGGTGCGTCACCAGAGTTCTCGCGATTTGCAAGCGCTGCAGCATCCCGCCCGAGAACGTGCGCGGCAAATCATCGATCCGATCCGCGTCGATCTCCACCTGTTCCAACCAATCCAGCGCCTGGGCTCTGATGTCGCCATAATGCCGCGCGCCACGCGCCATCAGTCGCTCCCCCACGTTGCCACCGGCGCTGACGTTCATGCGCAGGCTGCGGCGCGGGTCCTGATGCACGAAGCCCCAGTCGGATCGTTGCAGAGTTCGCAGCATCGGCGGCGGCATCGCGTGCACGTCGTGCGCCGCGCCCTCGGGATCGCGATACGTAACGATGCCGCTCTGGGGCCGTAGTTGTCCTGACAGCACGTTGAGCAGCGTGGTCTTGCCGGAGCCGGACTCGCCCACGATCGCCAGGATTTCGCCCAACCAGAGGTCGACGTCGACATTGAGCAGCGCCGGGATCACGCCGAATGACAGCGTCAGGCCGCGCGCGGCGAGGATCGGGTCGTCGTTCATGGGGTCGCCGCCTCGCCATGCCTCGGCGCACCTGATCCGTCATCCCCCGTCTCGTCCGAGGGACCTGACACCGCACGGTGCCCCGGACGAGCCGGGCCATGACGTTGAACCGTCGCCGCTCGCCGCTGTTCGCAATGATCGGTATCCGAGCACACGAACATCCGCCCGCCCAGATCATCGGTAATGACCTCGTCCTTGTAGCTGTCCGTCGCGCCGCACAGCCCGCACGCCTGATGCGCGTTGATCGGCCGAAACGGATGATCATCGAAGTCGAGCGACCGCACCTCGGTCCAGGGCGGGATCGCGTAAATGCGCTTCTCCCGCCCGGCGCCAAACAATTGCAGCGCCGGCATGCGGTTCATCTTCGGATTGTCGAACGCCGGAATGGGACTCGGTGACATCAGGTAACGATTGTTCACCATGACCGGGTAATCGTAGCTGATCGAGATTTGCCCCAGGCGCGCGACATCCTCGTACAGCTTCACATGCATCAGCCCGTAATCAGCAAGCGCATGCATGCGTTTCGTTTCAACCCGACTGGGCTCCAGGCGATACAAAGGTTCCGGCTGCGGCACCTGGTAAACGATGATCTGATTCTCCCGCAACGTTTCTTCCGGGATACGATGCCGGGTCTGAATGACCGTCGCCTCGCCGGTGTGTGTCGTGGTTCGTACGCCCGCCGTGCGCGCGAAGAACTGCCGGATCGAGACCGCGTTGGTCGTATCGTCCGCGCCCTGGTCGATCACTTTCAGCGTATCGTCCCGGCCCAGTACCGACGCCGTGACCTGAATGCCGCCGGTGCCCCAGCCATAGGGCAACGGCATCTCCCGCGAGCCGAACGGCACCTGATGACCGGGAATGGCGACGGCCTTGAGCAGCGCTCGGCGGATCATGCGTTTGGTTTGCTCGTCCAGGTAGGCGAAGTTGTAGCCTTTCATGAACGTACCCCGCGGGCAGTGTGGGATAAAAATCGTTGAATTATCATAACAGTCCGCATCACTCCGCCGCCTCCCGCCGTTCCACCGCCTCACGCAGACGGCGAACATTTTGCAACTCGCTCTGAAAATCGACGTAGTGCGGCAGTTTCAGATGCTCAACGAATCCCGTAGCCTCAATGTTGTCACTATGATACAAAACAAACTCCGGATTCTGTGCCGGGGCCGTGACGTCCTCGCCCAGTTCCTCGGCGCGCATGGCGCGGTCGACGAGGGCCATGGACATGGCTTTGCGTTCGGAGAATCCGAAGACCAGGCCGTAGCCTCTGGTAAACTGCGGTAGTTGCGTTTTCGAACCTTTGAACTGATTGACCATCTGGCATTCGGTCACCGTCAGGTCACCGATATCGATCGCGAAACCAAGTTCCGGCGGTTCGATTTCGACCGAGACCTCGCCCATGCGGACCTCGCCGGCGAACGGATGGCTGCCGCCATAGCCGCGCTGCGTCGAGTAACCCATCGCCAGCAGGAACCCCTCATCGCCGCGCGCGAGAGCCTGCAGGCGAATATCGCGGCCGGCGGGAAAGCTCAGCGGCTCACGGGTCAGGTCGCCCGGTTCGGCATCCATTGGCCCGTCGGCTTCCAGCAGACCTTCGCGTCCCAGAATGTCGGGGACGCGCGGCACCGGGGACAGATCGGGCGCGGCACGCGGCGCATCGGGCGGCGGCTGGTTCTCCGCCAGTTCGAAATCCAGCAGCCGGTGCGTGTAGTCATAGGTCGGGCCGAGGGTCTGCCCGCCCGGAAGGTCCTTGAAGATCGCCGAAATTCGCCGCGCCGCTCGCATCGCCGCCGTATCGACCGGCCGCGCATGCGCGAACCGCGGCAACGTGGTGCGGTAGGCGCGCAGCAGAAACGCGGCCTCGATCAGATCGCCCTGCGCCTGTTTGATCGCCAGCGCCGCGAGGTCTGGATCGTACAGCGACCCCTCCGCCATCACCCGGTCGATCGCGCGGCCGAGTTGCTCGCGGATCTGATCGAGGCCGAGGTCCGGAACAGCGGGATCGCCGCGGCGTTCCTCGGCGAGCCAGGTGTGCGCGTTGCGGATCGCGCGTTCGCCGCCTTTGACCGCGACATATGCCATGGCGTCAGACCTCCTCGATCGCGACGGTACGGGGCAGGGCGGTCAAGCGGTCGCCCGCGCACAGGATCAGATCGATGCCGCGTGGAAACAACGCATGGTTACGCCGCCAGATCGATACGAAATCGCGCGGCAGATCCTGGACGGTCAGCACCGCCGGCTCACGCAACCCGGGCCCGCTCAGGCGGTATGCCGTGCCAGTATCGAACGATGCCACCTGGCAGATGACCGTCGCGGAGGTTTCCGGTGATTCGTGGGAGCCCGCGGGCAACCGACGAAGATCGGGCAACGCCAGTGCCAACGCGAAGCCGCATGCGGCGGGATCCGCCACGACCGGCGCGCCGCAATGAAATTCGATCCACTGCCGTGCGGTGGCCGCATCAGAATCGAGCCACAGCGGCGTTTCGTGATCCACCAAAGTCAGCACGACCGCCGCCGCGGCCGTTCCAAGCGGATACGGCGCGGTCACTCCCGCGGCGTGAGCGATCCGCCCAGGATGCGCCATCGCGTCGAGCACCGCGCGGAAGCAACGCTGCGCATCCGGAACGGGATCAGCGAAACCGGCTTCCAGGCCAATGTTCATGACCGCATGTTACGCATGGCGAAGAACTCCACCCGTGTCGCCGCTGCTTTCTCGGCCCGCGTCAGCCGCTGTTCCCGCTGTGCCGCGGCCAGCGGACCGATCAGCGAGTCGCGCGATCCCGTGTTCAGGTCCTGCAACAGTGCATCGGCGACCGCGGCGAGTTCCGCCCGCCGCTCATCGCGTCCGGCGACATAGGCATGACCGGCGACTCCCGAGCCCAGACGCACGGTGCAGCGTGTCACGGTCATTTCCCCCAGGTTGAACGGCGAACCGGAGCCGCCCGTGCGCCCGCGCACCATCACGAGGCCGGTTTCCGGTCCGCGCACACGGGACCAGACGGGCAGGGGACCAGCCCGCGTGAGCGCGGATGCGATCGCCTCGGCGGGGGCGCGCGCCAGGACGGACATCCAGTGCTGGCGGGTCGCGATCGCATCAGGGCGGGAGATCGTGTCGTTCATGTCGATTGATGGTTGTCCAGACATCCGGATGTCTATACAATACCCACCTCGACGTCAACCGCCAATCAGCACAAGGCGCACCCCGATTGGATGACACATTGATGAAGTCGCCCCCCACGAGTCGATCCGCGGGGAACCTGAGCGACGATACGCCGCGGCAGTCCGGCCTCACACTGTGGCGGCAGATCGCGGAAACGTTGCGCCAGGAGATCGGCGGCACCGGCTACCCGCCCGGCGCCCGGCTGCCGACCGAGGCGGAGCTGTCGGCCCGATTCGCCGTCAATCGCCATACCGTCCGCCGCGCGCTGGAAGAACTGTCCCGCGGCGGGTTGATCCGGGTCGAGCAAGGCCGCGGCACCTTCGTCGCCGAGGACGTGCTCGACTACACCGTCGGCCCGCGCACCCGCTTCACCGAGTGGATCCATCGCCACAACAAGGAACCCTCCGGCCGCGTCCTGCAACGCCGAGAGATCGCCGCCGACGCCATGATCGCGGCCGCGCTTGGCATCCGTCCCGGAGCGCGGGTGATGCTGCTGGAGCGGCTTGGCCTCGCCGACGGCACACCGGTCAGCCTCACACGACACTATTTCCCGGCCACCCGCCTGCGTGGAATCTTGCATGCGCTGGCCGAGAACCCCCGTATCACCGACGCGCTGAAGGCTGTCGGCGTCGAGGACTATGTCCGCCAGGTCACCAAGGTCACCGCGCGCGCGCCGACGGCCATCGAGGTCAATTTGCTCCGCATGGCCCGCAACCGGCCGGTTCTCGTCACCGAAAGCATTAATGTCGACCGCTCCGGCATGGTGGTCGAGTTCAGCATCGGCTGTTATCCCACCCCTCGCGTGCAAATCGTGTTCGAACCAGGAGAAGGTCCCGCATGACGTTTATTCGCATCACCGGCGGTCAGGTATTGCTCGACAAGGACGGTTTGGTGACGACCGACCTCAGCCTGAGCGACGGACGGATCGAGGCGATCGGCGGGGCCGGGGGGAAGGGCCTGTCGCTCAACGCCGCCGGCCTGCTCGTGCTGCCGGGGATTGTCGACATCCACGGCGACGCGTTCGAACGGCAGATCCAGCCGCGTCCGGGCGTGAACTTTCCGGTCGGTATCGCGCTGCGGGATACCGAGCGGCAGTTGCTCGCCAACGGCATCACCACCGCGTTCCACGGGGTCACGCTGTCGTGGGAACCGGGTCTGCGCGGCCTGGATGCGTGGCAGGCGATGATGATCGCGCTGGAGGCGGAAAGCTGGACTTGTGACATGCGGGTGCATCTGCGGTGGGAGGCGTATAATCTGGACGCGCTTGACACCGCGTTGGCCGATATCGCGGCGGGACGGGTGCATCTTCTGGCGTTCAACGATCACACGCCGTCGATCATGAAGAAGCTGAAGGACCCGGTCGAGGGCGCCAAATACGCCGGCCGGGCGGGCATGAAGATGGACGCGTTTCAGGCGTTCACCGACCGCATCGCGGCGCGCGCCAATGAGGTGCCGGCGGCGCTGGAGCGCATCGGTGCGGCGGCTCGTGAGGCCGGTCTGCCGATGGCCAGCCACGATGACGACACACTTCCGGTGCGTGCCCGGTTCCGCGCTCTCGGCGCCCGCATCTGCGAGTTCCCGACGGCCGAGGACGTCGGCCGGGATGCGCGCGCCCAGAATGAGCATGTGGTGATGGGGAGCCCGAATGTCGTGCGTGGGCGGTCGCATCTCAACTGGGCTTCGGCGGCGGTGATGGCCGAGGCTGGAATCTGCGACATCCTGTCCTCGGATTACTACTACCCGGCGATGGCGCGCGCCGCCTTCATCCTCACCGACCGCGGAACTTTCGACCTCCCTCGCGCCTGGGCGTTGATCTCGTCCAATCCGGCCGCCGCCGCCGGACTGACGGACCGCGGCACAATCGAGGCCGGGAAACGCGCCGATGTGGTGCTGTTCGAGCCGACCGAGCGGAGGCTGGTGGCCACGATCGCCGGGGGGCGGCTGGCCCACCTGAGCGCGGAGGGTGCGGCTCGTTTGACGGTGCATTGATTGGCCGCCTGGTCGATCGGCGTGAACGGCTTTTCGTCCTGGGATTCGGTGGTGTGGCATATTGCATGTAACCCCGTCAGGAAGGTCCCATGCCGACTTCATCGCAATCCCGGTCGTCGCGTGAGAAGGTGCGCGAGCATCGGGCACGGCTGCGTGCTCTGGGCCTGAAGCCGATCCAGATCTGGGTTCCTGATGTGAACTCTCCCGCGTTCAAGGCCGAGGCACACCGGCAGTCTGGCCGTCCGCTGAAAACGCTCCGGCAAAGGCCGCGCTGCCGCGCACCGTGACCCGGGCATGTCGAGGTTGCGGCAATTGACGATGTCCGCACCGGATACTTGCAATGCCGTGACTTATCAGAACCTGCGGTGTCGTTGTCGTCGAGCAACGGGATGTCGTCCGAATTCGGTTTGGCGGGGCCGTTCCGCGACACGCGGCACCAATGACGGTCGTGCCCCCGATCCGCGTCATTCGGCGGGCGCTCCCGCGATCCTGTGTGGCCGCGGACCACGATGGGCTGGCGATTGCGCCATGCTCACAGGTCGCCCTCCCCAGGGCAGGTTGGCCAAGGCCGCGGGATAATTCCAAGTCTTTAGACAAAAACGCCAAGATGCACGTACACGCCCTTATACATAATGTTTAAAACATCAATAAAAATGGTATTGACGTGATTTATTGATGTTTCTACATATGTCTTGCCAGGACGGAGAGCACATGATCACCGCAGCCCAAATGCGCGCCGCGCGAGCGCTGCTCGGCATCGACCAGCGCCAACTCGCCGAGCTTTCGACGGTGTCGCTGCCGACCATTCAGCGGATGGAGGCCAGCGAAGGTAATGTGCGCGGCGTCATCGACACGCTGACCAAGGTCGTCGAAGCATTTGACGCCGCCGGCGTCGAACTCATCGGCGAAAACGTCAGGAGCCTCGGCGACGGCCGCGGCGTTCGCTTCAAGCAGCCCGTTGTGATGACTGAGGCGGTATTTGGCCAGAAACTCCTGCAACGGCGATCGGCGTATTCAGCCGCCGCCAAACCGTCAGGAAAGATCTGATCACGATGCTCGCGAAGCCGCCGATTGCTGCCTTCGCCGAGTCGTTCACACTGAAGCAGCGTCTCGCGGCCGAAGCGTTCGGTACGATGCAACGGAGTTGGCGCGACATGCCGTTTGTCCCTGAGGGCAGACCCCCGCGGCCAGGTGAGTTTTACATTCCTCGCCTCGGGCAAATCGACGCCCCTCGACGATTGCCTGCCCCCATCAGTGAGTTTGTCGCCCGGTTCCGCGCACTGTTCGATGCGGAGATTTATATA
>ODAK010003417.1_pt1 | contig 16444 bp, 10 predicted proteins | sample 1539591 | NCBI WGS metagenome assembly ODAK01 (sample SAMEA3539303, study PRJEB22396) | soil metagenome | biome: tundra; feature: field; material: soil | place: USA | collected 2010-05 | depth 0.15 m
CGGCTTCGGCGTTTGGTACGTTGGCGGCCTTTTGGCGGCACTTCCGGTCTTGCACATCCAGATGGGACCGGCCTGGGTAGCGCTTGTCATCGCGGTGACCTTTGGCAACGACAGTGGTGCCTATTTCGCCGGACGCGCCTTCGGTCGCCACAAGTTAGCCCCGGCCATCTCGCCGGGAAAGACCGTCGAAGGTGCGATCGGCGGTCTCGTCGCGAGCTTGCTGGTGGTGGTAATCGCGCGGACGGTCTTCATGCCCGAACTGACCGTCCGCGATTGCGTGATGGTCGGGCTGCCTGCGGCCATCGTCGGTCCCGCCGGCGATTTGATTGAGTCCCTGCTCAAGCGCGCCGCTGGCGCTAAGGACTCGGGCCGGCTCTTGCCCGGTCATGGTGGAATTCTCGACCGCATCGACGCGCTCTTGTTCGTCGGTGCCTATGTCTGTCTTTATGCAACTCAGCTCAGGTAGGCAAGCGCCACAAACGTCACAGCCCCCGTGGAATGCGTCCACGAGGGCTGCGGGGATACCTAGGCCATGCGGGTTAAGCTCTGCATCTATCTACTTAGTTAAACGGCCGGTTTGCCCGGCCGGGAAGTTAGGCACACCGGCTTTCGCCGGTGCGTGGGAGGATCGGCAACGAAAGGAGTTGAAACCCTGTTGCCTGCGCTCACCTCAAGCAATCTCCATGCCGGCCAAGTACGGCAATCGTAGAACTCGGATATCATATAGGAATCATTTGGATTTCTCGGATATCCACGAACCTCAACCGCGGCCGATCAACATCACATCCATGACAACGCTGTCAGGGTGCTCTGGTCAGGACCGCAGAAAACTGCAGGGCTAGATGTCCAACACACTGTTGCTCATCAATGCGGACGGCCCCGAAACACGCGTTGCGCTCGTTGAAGATGGCCTTTTGGGCGAGCTTTACATCGAGCGAAAACAAGAACGGGGTATTGCCGGAAACATCTACAAGGGGCGCGTCGACCGTGTTCTTCCTGGGATGCAAGCGGCCTTCGTAAACATCGGACTCGAGAAATCGGCTTACTTGCACGTCTCCGACGTACGCGGGACGCCTGACGATCTCAAGCGGCTGGTTTCGGGCGAAAGCCCGAGCCGCGAATCGGGCGACGAGGATGAGCCCACGGCGCCCTCGGGCGGGGCTCGCATCGAGGACTTGCTCAAAGAAGGGCAAGAAATCGTGGTTCAGGTGACCAAGGAGCCCATCAGCACCAAGGGCGCCCGGGTCACCCGCTACATTTCACTGCCGGGGCGGCACCTAGTGTTCATGCCTACCGTCGAGCACGTCGGCATCTCGCGCCGGATCTCGTCGGACAAGGAACGGCGTCGGCTGCGCGAGATCATCGATCAAATGCGACCGCCGGGAACCGGCTTCATCGTGCGCACGGTGGCCGAAAACGTGCCCGACAAGGATCTGCGGGCCGACATGGATTTCCTCATTAAGCTGTGGAACAACGTCGTCCATCGCACGGAAACCGGCCGCTGTCCGTCGCTGATCTACAACGACCTCGACCTTCTGCTGCGGACGGTGCGCGACATGTTCACGCCCGACGTCGACAAGCTGATCATCGACTCGCGACCAGAATACGACCGAATTAAGAAGTTCATCGCTGCGTTCATGCCGGACTTTGCCGGCCAGATCGAGCTTTACACCAGCGCCGAGCCCATCTTCGACGGCTACGGTATCGAGATCGAAATCGATCGCGCGCTCGAACGCAAAGTGTGGCTGAAGTCGGGCGGCTATCTCATCGTCGACGAGATGGAGGCGCTCACCGCCATCGACGTCAACACCGGCCGCTTCGTGGGCAAGCGCAACCTGGAAGACACCATCACGCAGACGAACATGGAAGCGGCCCGAGAAGTTGCCGAGCAACTGCGCATTCGATCCATCGGCGGCATGATTGTCGTCGATTTCATCGACATGGATCGGTCGTCGAACCGCAACAAGATCACCCGCGCGTTCAACGATTTCCTCCGCCGCGACCGCGCGAAGGCGGCCGTCACGCGCATTTCCGAGCTCGGCCTGGTCGAGATGACTCGCAAACGCACCCGCGAATCGCTGCTCCACGATCTGACCGAGCCGTGCGAGCACTGCGAAGGCAAGGGCTACACCAAGTCCCGGCGAACGGTGGCCTACGGTCTTCTGCGCGAGCTGCGTCGTCAGGGCAACCTGATCGAGGGCGACACGGTGATGGTCGAGGTCCATCCCGATGTCGCGCAGGTTCTGGCGGGCCCGGAGCACATCTATCTCGAGGAGATCGAGAAACGCCTGCAAAAGCGCATCATCGTGAAGGCGCGCGGCACCTTCGCCATCGAGGACTTCGAGCTGCATTCGCCCGGCCAGAAGGCGCTGGAGCACAGCGAATCGAACCGCGAGGAACGCGACCAACGGCGCAGTCGTCGCCGCAAGAAAGTCGGGCCGCCGGCTGAGGTGCAGGCGATGATGGACGAAGAAGAACGCAACAGCCTCGGCTTGAGCTCGCATGCGGACGCCGAATCCGAGGCATCGGAAGGCGACGAGGACGGGCCCCCGAGCGCACCCGATTTACCTGCTACGACGTCGTCGGATGCGCCAGCCAATGTGCTAGCGCCCGAGCCGCCGGTCCTAGTGCCGGCTACTCTGCCCGAGGCGCCGTCCAGCGTCGGCAGCGGTGCGGCCGAGCCCGCACCCGTGAGCAACACATCCGTCGTGCAAAAGCTGGCCGAGTCGAGCGAAGCGAACGCCTCGGCAGCGACCGAAGGCCAAAAGACCGAATTGTAAGTCTATGTGGGTAAAGTAGGTTGTAGTAATTATTTCACCTACTTACGAATGGAAAGGATATCCACAGGAAAATCCCAGTAACTACAAAGTGATAGAATTTTGACCACAGGTTGGGCGCTGATAGCATTTTGGGAGAGAGGACGCCGCGAAGGCGATTTTTCACAGGATGCCCGACCACGACAGCAGCTTATCTTCGACCCCGGGGACGGACGCGACCAACGACGGCGCGCAGCCGGAGAACCAGCTCGCGTTCGCCTTCGCGAAACGTGAAGCGGAGGTGAGCTCTCTGGTGCCGGCCTCGTCTCGCCACGAGATCCAGCATCCGGGCCGCAGCCTCCGCGCGCCGCGAATCGCCCGGCCATTGGAAGAGATCCAGCTTGAGCTCGATGTGCTGGGCTATATGCCGTCCGGCAAGGTGCTCGTCCTCAAGCTCACCGACAACCGCCACACGATCGTTTCGGTCCAGCGTGGTCGCGACGCTTACCGCGTGCGCCTCCACCGCATGTTTGCCAGCGCCGAGCCTCGCCAGGTGCGTGCTTTGGCCCGCTACATCGTGCACAACGACAAGAACGCTTCCGCGCAGCTCAGCGCCTTCATCGAGCGCCACCAGCACCTGGTCAGCCAGGCGCCGCGCGCGGCCCGGCGCCTGGTGCTGCGCACGTCTGGGCAAGTGCACGACCTGACAGTCGTGTTCGATCGCCTGAACCGTCGCTTTTTTGGCGGCAAGCACGAAGCGCGGATTACCTGGGGACCGTCGCGTCGCAGGCCGAATCAGCGCTCGATCAAGGTTGGCAGCTATTCGCTTGAAGACGGTCTCATTCGCGTGCATCCCGCTCTCGATAGCGAGGCTGTGCCCGTTTACTTCGTCGAGTGGATCGTCTTTCACGAGATGCTGCACGGCAAGCACGCCATCCGGGAAGTCGGCGGCCGGCGCTGTTTCCACCCGCCCGAGTTCGCCCGCGACGAGCGTCGCTTTCCCGACTACGGCCGCGCTCGGCTGTGGGAGAAGGCGAACATCGACCGACTTCTCGGGTGATGATTCGGTTTGAGCCAAGCCCTCCCTCGCCGACCTTGCCCTGCCAAGTTGGCAACGACCGACTGGAGTTTGCGCCAGACAAGCGCGACCGGGCAGCCAAGGCCGGCCTTTTCGGCGCGGGCAAAGGTCTTTCTTCATGGAACAATTGATGCTAGTTCCGAGTCCGCAATGAAAATGGCGCGATTCCTTTTGTCCGTGTTGGCCCTGGTCGGGGCCGCTTCGGCGTGCGGTCACGGCCGCTTTCTGCCGGGGACGACGATCCCGATGAATGCCGTCAATCGCGAGATCATCGACACCATCGAGGAGTACCGGACGCAGCTCGTGGGCAAGAATGTGGAAGGTCTTTTGCTGCTGGCGTCCGAGAAATACTTCGAGGACGCCGGAACGCCTCAGTCGAATGACGACTACGGCTATTCCGGCTTGTCCACCATTCTGACCGGCCGCCTGCAGCGCGTGGAATCGATTCGCTACGACATCCAATACAAGGACATCCGCATCGGCAGCGACGGTCGCGCTATTGTGGACGCCTTCTTGAGCGGCGCTTTCGAGCTGCAGGGCGAGGTTGGCGAACGCTACCGCCGAGTCAACGATTTCCACCGCTTCGTGCTCGAACGGTCCGCCGTGGGCGGCTCCTCGAAGTGGAAGTTCGTGTCAGGAATGTAGTGGTTGCGAAGGCGCGCTAAAGCTGAAACACCTGAAGCCGCGCCTCGAGAGGGCCGTTGTACAAACGGTGCGAGATAAGCGGCTTCCGCTTGAGGGCCTTGGCCAGCAGGGGATTGCCCGCTAAGCAGACGGCGCGCCAGCCGGCCATTCGGTCGAAGGCACGGGCCATGCTGCCATAGAGCCGCTGGACGTCGCCTCCCGCGGCGGGTGCCTCCAGGCGTTCTCCGTACGGCGGGTTCGTGCAAACCGTGCCGGCCGGATCCTGCGGCGACAGCGTTGCTACGTCGGCAACGTCGAAGGCGATGTCCGAAAGCACACCGGCGGCGTCCGCATTCTTGCGAGCGGCGGCAACAGCGTTGGCGTCGATGTCCCTGGCAACGATGGGGCAGGGCGCTTTCGGTAGGGTGGCCTCGCGGGCCAATTTTCGAAGCGATTCCCAGATGCGCAGCTGATCCGCGGTTACCCAGCGTTCGAAGCTGAAGTGCCGACGCAGTCCGGGCGCTATGTTCCGGCTCATAAGGGCGTGCTCGATGGCCAGGGTGCCAGAGCCGCCCATCGGATCGATGAACGGCCGATCCGCCGCCACACCGCCCAAGCTTAGGATGGCGGCCGCCAGTGACTCTTTGAGCGGAGCCTCCACCATGGCCACGCGGTAACCGCGGCGGTGCAGCGGTTCGCCCGCCAGGTCGACAAAGAGTCGCGCGTCGCTGGCTCGCAGATGTAGCACCAGGGACACGTCGGGATCACGGGCGTTGACGTCGGGCCGTTCACCGCGCTTGTCGCGAAGCATGTCAACGACGGCGTCTTTCACCTTGAGCGCGGCGAAGCCCGAATGACTGAGCTTGGGATTGTCGAGTGTGGTTGCTTGAACCGCGATGGTCATTCCGCGACCGACGAGATCCGTCCAGTCGATGGCATGCGTGTTCTGGTAAAGCTCTTCGGCATCGCTGGCTTCGAAGGCGGCAACTTCCAGCAATACGCGCATGCCGACCCGAGAATGCAGGCACACCTTCATACCGTCCATCAGGGTGCCGTCGAAGGAGACACCACCCGTGGCTCCGCGTGGCCCGCGAATGCGCAAGGCGACCAGCTCGCGGCGAAGAGGGCCCTCGGTGCCCTTGGCGCAGGTAACGAAGAATCGGTAGCTTGAGTTGTCCACGGCGGTCGCGCTGGCAATGCCATGGCGAGCGTTTGCAAGCAAGGACAATCGCGGCGTGCATGGTACCATCGGCCCGCTGTTTCCCTTTAACCCTTGCGTTTGCTGGAGGAGCCATGAAAACGCTAAAGACGTCGAAACACCTGCGCGGTTGGATCCCCGATCTTCCCGATCATCGCGACTTTTTGTACGCCGCCGTGCGCCCGGTCGGCGTGCGCTTGCCGAAGAGCGTGGATCTGCGAGCCGGTATGTCGCCTGTCGAGAATCAGGGACAGCTCGGGAGTTGCACCGCAAATGCACTTGCGGGCGCCCTGGAATTCCTAGAGATCAAGAGCGGCAAGTTGCTCGTAGACTTGAGTCGTCTGTTCATCTACTACAACGAGCGCGCCATCGAGCACACCATCAGTAGCGACTCGGGTGCCATGATCCGCGACGGGATCAAGACGCTCGCGGCGCAGGGCGTATGCCCCGAGAAGAATTGGCCGTACGTCATCTCGGCGTTCGCGAAAAAGCCGTCGGCGATATGCTACACGGCCGCCAAGAAGCACACCATCGCAAGCTACCGCCGCCTGAGTAGCTTGGCGGACATGCGCGCCTGCCTCGCGGACGGCTACCCCTTCGTCTTTGGTTTTTCGGTCTATGAGAGTTTCGAGTCGGCGAGTGTGGCGCGCACAGGCGTCGTCAACATGCCGAAGCGAACCGAGCGGCAGCTAGGTGGGCACGCGGTATGTGCCGTGGGCTACGACGATGCCGCCAAGCGGGTGATCGTTCGCAATTCCTGGGGATCGGGCTGGGGTCAAAACGGCTACTTCACGCTGCCCTACGATTACGTCGCGGATCGCAATCTTTCCGACGACTTCTGGACTGTTCGTTCGTAGGGGATTGCGCTTCGCCGGCGCCGCTCTTCGCGTTCCGTCGCCCCCATTCGTCGCCCGGGGTGCTTCTCTGCAACGGGGGCCATAGCCGCCGGCTCGCTGAAGAGGTGTCCAGAAATCGAAGCGAACGAGGCGAGGAGGGTGAGACTGCAACGCGCGTTGGACGAAACGCTTGCGCGGCGGCTTGGCGGCTATGCGCCTATGCGATTGTTGTCCGGCTGCCGGCGTTGTGGTCGGCGCCGGTAGTGGCTTTCGCAAGGACATCGGACCGGATTGCCCAAGAGTCTGCGTCGCCAACGCGGCGGCGAGGGTCCAGCGTCGATTCGCGCCAGCTTGCAATGACAGCGGCGGACAAAGTAGTGGCCATGGCCGCTCGGAATTGGATGGCGGTCGCGTCGCTCACGAGCTTCATAGAGGAATTCTTCCTTGCGGCGGTGCGCGTACTGGCGGCAGCAACTGGCGCACTATTGTGCGCTGCTGACACCGTGGACAGCGTCGGCGCACTTGCACCCTAACCAGCGAAAGTCCAAGATGGTGCGGCTCGAAGTTGGGCGGCCGCCTTGATTGCCATCGCCACATGGTTTGAACGCCCAGGTGTAAAGCGTGCCTGCGTAACCACCCTATTCTGCATCGGAGCGGTCTGGCTGGTGATACGCTTCTGCGGGCTGGGAACCAGCCCGCCGGGCTTTTGGATGGACGAGGCATGGTCTGCGACCCATGCCCTGTGTCTAGCCGAGACAGGGCACAACGGCGACAAGGTGACGTGGCCGCTCTACTCGAATGCCATCGCAGGTGGGCAGAGCCCCATCACTCTGCTTGGCTTCAATACGCTCTGGATTCGCGTGTTCGGCACCTCGCGCGCCGCATTTCGCGCTGCCTCGGCCTTCTGGATTTGCGTCACCTGTGCGGGCCTCTTCTGGATCGCACGTTCGATCGTGACCCTGATTCCGCCGTGGCATAGCGCCCCGGCCGACCGGCCCATGCGCAAGACCTTCCCCTGGCTTGTCCTTTTCGCGGCCTTGCTTTCTCCTTGGGGATTTCAATACTCACGCATCGCCTGGGAGGGCCCGTTGGCTCCGGCGTTCATGGTGCTTTCGGTGGCCGCCATGTTCCGCATCCGGTGTCGGCTCGCGCATGGGGTACGGTGGGCGGTGGCCAGCGGAATCCTCGGCGCGTGCTCCATGATCTCCTATCCCCCCTTGCGCGCAACGGTTCCCTTCGTGCTGACCATGGTCGGCCTCGTCCTGATTGCCACGGTCGAGCGTCCCCGCCTGCGTTGGGTGCTCTTCTGGCGCTTGCTGATCGCCGCTGGCGTCCTGGGTTTGGCGATGCTGCCGACGTTGATCAAGATGCTAAACCACCAGATCAACGGGCGGATGGAAGGCGTGGCGATCTTTGGATCGGAATGGCTCGAAAGTCATCGTGGGACAACCGCACGGATTCCGTTTGTGCTCATCACCTTGCTCGACAATCTTCTCCTCCACCTGCGTCCTTCCTATCTGTTCTTCACGGGGGATCCGAATGGCCGCCATTCGCCCCACGTGGTGGGGCAGCTTTCCTTTATCGACTCCCTGGCGGTGGGAATTGCGGCGGTGACCATGGTCCGGGTCCTGTGGCGGTTGCTTCGTCAGATGACCGGGCATTCGGAAGAGCCGGTTCGCACTATCTCACCAACGTTCAGTGTGATGCTTGCAGTCGCTGCGGGCAGCGTACTCGGCGGCGCCTTTGGTGCGCTACCGGCGGCCTTGACCCACGACAGCCTGCCGCATTCCTTGCGCTCGATCGGGGCCTGGCCATTCGTGCCCTTGTTCACCGGGGCGATCTTGACCGTGGCGTGGGCGCACCGGTCTTGGGCTCTACCCGCGACGGCCGCGGTAGGTCTGATTTTCACCGCCTACTACCTGCCCACGTACCACCATAATTATGAGATTCTGGATGGTGGATTATTTCATCGAGAAATCACCGAAAGCCTCGCCAGGGATAACGACGGCGAGACGATGCTTCCTGTCTCAGATACCTTGTCGCACCACCTTGGGCACGGCGACGAGGTCCTAAGGTATTACATGATCACCGAGGGCCGAATGGGCTGCGACCAGAGCTCGGAGAGGCTGAAGGAGATGCGCGAGAAGGCCCAGAATCACTGAGTGCGCGCGGTTCTGTGATGTCCCTCAAGGCGCTCAGGCGCCGTGGCGTCGTGCGGCTCAGTGCCGAACCCTTGAGGTTCCTAGAACCTTGATGGCCCGGGACCCGGCGCTGGCGCCGAGCTTGGCCTTGGTAGCAGAGGCCACGAGACAGCGCTCGCAAGACATCGTGCGGTTGGCGTCCATGCGAGCTGCCCGTGCATTGCCCGGGTATGGGGATAGTTTGAGGTGGACCGACATGTCGGTATCCACTGCCGTTCCTCCCTGTTTATCCCACCGATCCCACCCCCAGCCCCCATTTCAGGGAAGCTATTCGTTGCCCGCCGATTCTCGCGGACCTCTCTGGACGGGAGTAAAATGAGCCGCGGCCGATTGCCGACGGAGACATGCGAACGTGGTGAGTAGACTAGGGAAAGGCGCGGCCTTGGTGGCGCTTGGGTTCTTTGGGTGGTCGGGGAGCGGCTGGGCACAGACTGACAAGCCGCGCTTCGTAATCCTCCTCGACAATTCGATGTCGATGACCCAGAACCCGGCGGGCATCGAAACCCACGGCGACGGATCCGAAAGTCAGCCGGGATGCAATCTCGATGGCAAGTCGACGGCGGGATGGGCCTTCGATGACAGCAAGCTTTTCCAGGCCAAGGCGGTCGTCATCGACACGATCTCGGCGTTCGGTTCTGCCGAGTTTGCGCTAGCCACGTACAGTCGGAAAGATCTCGGCCAGGCTTGCAGCAGCAACGCGGATTGCACGTCGATCGTTTCGGGTGCGAGCTGCCTCGATATTCCGGGCGACAGCAGCACGCAGAAGTTTTGCGCGTATTCGGCAGGCAACGGTTACCGCGAGTGTTCGAGCGGGGCCAGCTGTGTGGGCTGTGCGAACCCGTCCGACACGAACGACCTCGTTTTCGACTGGGGCTCGTTCGACTGCACGGCGAGTACCTGCAGCTTTGCGCACGGCTGTATTGGCGGCCAGGTCGTGGTCGGTTTCCCTTCGGCGGGGCAGACCAATCTTGTCGATATTTATCACTGGATCGACGGCAAGGAAGACCTGCCGCCCTTCACGGCTTCGTCCAATCGCGAAATCCGCGGAGTCACGATGACGCCGCTCGCGTCGGCCATCGATTCGGTTCGCGCGTGGCTCACCGATGCGAGCCAGACCGCCATCGGCGCGGGCGCTGGGCTGCTTTCGCAGAGCCAGGCCGCGCGTGATCCGCATGCCGCTTGTCGGCCGTACAACATCATTTTGATCACCGACGGCGAGGACACGTGCAGTCCCAACACGACGGTGGATCCCGTCACCGCCGCCGCGACCGCTTACACCGCAGGTGTCAATGTCTACGTCGTTGGCTTCGGTACCGGGTACTCGACGGTGCTTGCCAACATGGCCATGGCCGGCTCTGGCCAGAAGCAGGCTGCCTACTTCGCATCTAACCGCGCAGATTTGACGGCGAATCTGGGCGACATCCTAATGAAAGCCATTCCCAAGCCGAAGTGCCACTGCGATGCCGGCTGTTACGACGAGGCCGCTGCATTTCCCCTCAAGGGCCAGCCCTGCAGCGTGGGCATGGGCCGGTGCAAGCGGCAAGGCGTTTACGCCTGCAACCCGGCTGGTGACGGCGTCGTGTGCTCGGACTCAGCCAGTTGTTCGAGCACGCCGCTGGCTGCGGGATCGCCGGTCGCCGAGCAATGCGGCTTGCTTGCCGGATGCCTCGCGCCCACGGCCGCCGACTGCGCCGACGAGAATTGCGATGGTGCCATCGACGAAGGCCTTTCTTGCGCGTGCTCGTCCAAGCCCGAGCTGTGCAACGGCCTCGACGACAACTGCAATGGAGTCGTGGACGACATCACGCCGGTTGTGTGCGGCAAGAAGGTCGGTGCTTGCACGACTGGCACGACGGCGTGTGTCTCCGACGGGGCGGGTGGCAAAGAGATCGTCTGCCAGGGTGCGGTAGCGCCCACGCCGGAAGTTTGCGATGGAATCGACAACGATTGCGACGGACTGGTGGACGAGTTCACGCGTGCCTGCTACCCGGCAGGCAAGAGCGGTTGCACGTTCGACGAAGCCACCACGGCGTGGAAGTGCGTAGGCGCGTGCAGCGCGGGCTTGCAGCTTTGCTCCGCCGGGGCTTGGCAGGCGTGTGCCGGTGCGATCACGCCCGCGACAGAAATTGCATGCGACGGAATCGACAACAACTGCGATGGCCGCGTGGACGAGAACAGTCCCACGGCAGCGGACGTTTGCTATCCGGCCGGAACTGTCGGCTGCGATCTGACGAGCGGCAAGTGCGTCGGCCAATGTGCCTTCGGACAACTGGCGTGCGCGGCGAACAAGATGGGCACGACCTGTTCCGGCGCGCGCGTGCCCGCCCCAGAGTCGTGCAATGGCAAGGATGACGACTGTGACGGCTTGGTAGACGAGGACTTCCCTACGCTCGGTCAGCCGTGCAATCAGCAGTCCTGCCAAGGTGCCGGCGAATACATCTGCAACGCCTCGGGCACGGGCGTCGAGTGCACCGTCAGCGACCAAGGCCCCACGCCCGAGGTCTGCGACGGGCGCGACAACGATTGCGACGGTCTCATCGACGAATTACCGGGTCCGGGCGAGCCGGCCATGCCGGGCGTCAACGTTGCCTGCGGCAGCGACGTCGGCGAATGCAAGTCCGGTCTGTCCATTTGCAAGGGCGGCAAGATCGTCTGCGATTCGGTCGGCCCGACGGCCGAGCTTTGCGACGGTAAGGACAACGATTGTAACGGCAGCGTGGACGATGGCGTCGTCCCACCCGGGGACAGCTGCAATCCCGCCGGTATGGCGGCCGGCCAGCCCATGGTTGGCGAATGTCGCCTCGGCACCTTCGCATGTCACGGCAGCGAGGGTTGGACGTGCCAAGGCGGCGTGGGCCCGGCAACCGAGATCTGCGACGGCAAAGACAATGACTGCGACGGCGTCATCGACAACAACGCCTCTTGCGCGGCCGGGTACGTGTGTCTTGGTGGCGCGTGCATTCCCACGTGCTCGGAGGGCGGCGAACAGTATCCGTGCCCGGCGGATCGCTTTTGCAAGAACGGCGCGTGCATGCTCAAGGCATGTGCAGTCAAGCCGTGTCCCGCCGGTACGGTCTGTCAGGCAGATGGAACCTGTGTCGATCCCTGCGAGAAAGTGAGCTGTCTACCGGGCGCCACCTGCGCGAACGGCGTTTGCGTCGACTGCTACAGCAAGGGATGTGCAGCGGGCCTGACGTGTATCGGCCGCCAGTGCGTCGTCGATCCGTGCGCGGGCAAGAGCTGTGGCAGTGGCGGACTTTGCAATGGCGGCGTGTGTATGCCGAGCTGTGCGGGCGTTGTGTGTGTGGCCGGCCAGACGTGCACGAACGGTGCCTGCGCCAAATCAGCATGCGCACAACCGTGCGCCTCGGATTATTTCTGTGACGCCACGACGGGCGCTTGCCGTCCCACACCCTGCGCGGGCATCGCCTGTCCCGCCGGCCGGGTGTGCTTGAACGCGACCGGACTTTGCGCGGACGATCCCTGCGAAAAGGTCCACTGCGGAACCGGGCAGCTGTGCATGGTGCGCGACGACGGTACGCCAGATTGCAAGATTCCGGCGGCAACCGGCATTGCGGTCTCCGCGCAGACAAGCGGCAACGGCGCCATCAGCTGTAGCTACGCCGTCTCCCACGGCGGCAAGCCATCGAGCGCCGCCGTCGTGATCAGCGCCTTGTTGGGAATCATGCTGCGGGCCCGCCGTCGGCGTCAGAAGTAATCGATCAACCCACAAACGCGCGCGGCAGGGCCAGCGCGTACTCGATGGCGGGCTGAATCTGCTGGGGCAAGAGTCCACGCCAATAGACGTTCCAGTCCGGCAAGCGGAGCATGCCGTCGCACTGCTTGGTGTAGAAGGACACGATGGGATTGCTCGGGCGCGCCCGCCAGAAAAACACGGGAAAATCCCGCGTCAGCATGGACCAAATTTCGCCGCCGATGCCTTCGCCTTGGGCCTGCCGGTTGACCGCGAACTTGCTTAGGTAGGGCGCGATTGACGTGTTGCCGAAAAGCGCGGCGCCCAAGTAGTTCTCTTCCAAATACACGTGCTCGGATTGGCTTTCGACGATTCCCCCCTCTTCCAGCGCGCCCGGCACCAGCGGACGGTCGAACGCTGATTCCAAAAGGTCGGTCAAGCGCCGGCGGTTGACGGCCGCCAATCCGGAGTGCTTCTCGATGCGCGAACCTTTGCGAATCAAGGTGCCGGCGCCGCTCACCGTGAAAAGCTCGCGCAGCAGCTGCAGCGGGTTCACCACCGCGACGTTCATGCGCTGGGGAAGCTGGTCGAGCAGCTTCTTCACGTGGCGAAGAAGGGAAGCGTGCCTTCGCGGCAGATCACCGCTGGTCAGCAGTCGCTCGTAGTCCGCCGACAGATTCACGAGCGAAATGCGAGGTGCGCCTTCGCGCTCGATCCCCGCGCTCGTCGAAAGGAAGATGACTTTGCGCGATTCGAGGCTTGCGGCCAGCGTTTGCAGTAGGCGAAATCGATTCTCGATATCGAGCTCTTTGGCGGCGTCCAAGGAAACGATGGGAATGGTGTTCGCTTCCATCGTACTGCGCACCGTGCTTTGAATTTCCTGCGGCAGATCCATGCCTGAACCGACGACCTTGGCGGGCACCTCGTCTTCCAGCAGCCATTCCAAAATACGCTGCGATTGTTTGTCGGCGTCGCGGGCGTCGAGCAATCCGACGAGCACGACCGGATAAAGCCCGAGGCCAGCCAGAATACGCAGGTCGAAGTGAAAAGGATCGAGGGCGGCGCGCACGATTTGCGCGTCGGCCACGATGATGGCGAAGCTTTCCTTGCGTTGCGAACGAAAGAGCTTGAGGTACAGATCGACGTCGGCTTTCTGTCCGACGCTTTCGAGAAAGCGGTGAATGATATCGGGATCCATCAGCGAATGACCTGGCGGAAGATTCGCACAGCTTCTTCCAATTCGTCGAGATCCACGTATTCGTCTGCCTTGTGGGCCTGCTCGATTCTGCCCGGACCGATGACCACGGCATCGATGCCTTTTTCCACGAACTGTCCTGCCTCGGTGCCGAAGGGCAAATCGATGGGTGCTTGCGTGCGTTCGCCGAGCGAGGCGGCGAAGTCGGCCAAGTTGTGCGTCTCGAAGGCGGGATTGCCTGCGATCGCCTCCCACGTCGTGGTGAGCGGCGCCATGCTCGTCGCGACGGCGGCGCGAGCTTCGTCGAGGATCGGATCGAGCTTCACCCCCGGGGCAGGACGCACGGAGAATGTCAGTGTCGCGCTGGCCGGAATGATGTTGAACGCCACACCGCCGTCCAGCGCCGCGATAGTCATGCAGAGTCCGCGGAGGCCCGCCGGGCCGAGATAGCGGCAGCGCTCGCCAAGCTCGTCCAGGGCCACGGCGGCGTGAGCCAGCTTGGTGAGGGGATTGGGGACGGTCTCTGCCAGCGACGAGTGCCCGCCCGGCGACGTCGCGGTCAGGCGCGCGGCGTAGACGCCGCGGTGTCGGGTTCCCACGCGACAGCCGGTGGGCTCGCACACAATGGCGCGGCGAAGTCCGCGGATGCGGTCGCTGGCGAGAAACTCGCGGATGCAGATGCCGCCTAATTCTTCGTCGCCCGAGAACAGCACGGCGACACGGTCGACGCTTTGGCGCGCGGCCTGGTTCTGCCCGAGCGCCGTCAGAATGGCTGCGATGGCGCCTTTGGTATCAGCGCTGCCGAGACCGTGCACCCGCTCGCCCTCGCGTGCCAGTGCCCATGGATCTCGCGTCCAGCCGGAGTTCGCCGGTACGGTGTCGATGTGCGCATTGAGGATCAGCGTAGGCTCGTTCGAGCCGAAGCGTGCGAAAGTCGATGCATGACCATCGTGCGAAAGGACCTCGACGGTCTGCGCGCCGAGCGCGGTCAAGTCGCGCGCCAACTTTTCCGCCAGCGGAAGCTCATCGCCGCCGGGATTGCGCGTATCGAACGCGACCAACTCGGCAAGGCGTTCCTCGACGCGGACCTCGCGGACCTCGCGAACCTCGCGGACCTCGGATGGGTGCATGCGGATTTGCATCTACCACGGCCTTGACCACCCCGAGTCCTAGGTTCATGATCTTTCCCGAACCTCCTGCGCGGTTCGAAACCCGGACGAAGTTTCTTTTCCCTACAAGCAGCAATCTGGGAGCCGCCTCTGACCGATGGAATGAGCACGCCCGCCACAGTCGGGAAGCCCGATGCGGTCAATCTCAAGTGGCTCCCCCCTACCATGGTAGGGTCAGGACTCATCCGAACGGCCGAGGCGGAAGGTTCGCTATTGTCGCGCGCGACGACGCGTACGTGCGGGCCAACGTGTGTCGTCACGAATGCAGGCGCAGTGCTCTTCTTTTCGCTAGGCGGCGCTTGCTCCCCCGCTCGGACGAGCTGTAACCTCGGCGCATGACCAAGCAAAAGTGGACGGTTTGTATCGGAATTGCAGGCACGCTCGTGCTTGCCTCGGCAGAAAGGACGTACGCCTTTGACCTGGGCGGACTTACCGGCAAGGCGACGGGTGTGGCTGGCAATGCTGCGCGGGACAAGGCCGTCAAAGACGTAAACGCCAAGTTGCTTGCCGAGGGACGCAAGAACCAGTGCAGCTTCAAGACCGACAGCGAGGAACTGATGCCTGGCTGCGACGCCAAATTGAAGAAGTTGGCCGATGTGCTGGTGAAGGTGAAGCAGAACCTCAAAGTCTCGGGTGTCACCAATTACAAGTTCGAAGTGTCGGGCCACACCGATTCGAGCGGTTCTGCCGAGCACAACAAGGAGCTTTCCGGTAGGCGAGCCTCGGTCATTGCCCGCGAATTGGTCGCTCGCGGCATTCCCAAGAATGAAGTCCTTTCGGTCGGGATGGGGGCGGACAGGCCGCTTGTCAAACCGGACGATACGCCGGCCAAGAAGGCGAAGAATCGCCGCTACGAGATCCAGCTTCGCTTCTGACAGTAGGTCACCCTTCTCATCCTTCCCAATTGAAAAAAGTGAAACTGACTTCGCCGTCGGAGAAGTTGCAACTTACGCGGGAAGGGTCACCACGGCCGTAGCCATCGCATCCGGGGTATGCTAGTAGAGACATGCCTCACGCAGGGGCGTTGACCACGCTTTTTGCCGGCACCATCGCATGCTCCTTGATTGGGTTTACGGCCTGTTTTCAAATGACCTCGCCATCGATCTCGGGACGGCGACGACGCTGACGTTTGTGCGCGGGAAGGGCATCGTTTCGAACGAGCCGTCGGTGGTGGCCGTTCAACGCTCGGGCAACGGAACCAAGAAGGTGTTGGCGGTCGGCAAGCAAGCGAAGGAAATGCTCGGCCGCACCCCGGGTAACATCGTGGCCGTGCGCCCGATGAAGGACGGGGTCATTGCCGACTTCGAAGTCACCGAGGCGATGCTGCGCTACTTCATCACGCGCGTCCACAATCGGCAGACGCTGGTCAAGCCGCGCATCATCATCGGCGTTCCTTCCGGCATCACCGAGGTCGAAAAGCGGGCCGTACGCGACTCGGCGCTCGCCGCGGGCGCTCGCGAGGTGTACCTCATCGAAGAGCCCATGGCGGCCGCCATCGGGGCTGGTCTGCCCGTCACCGAGCCGTCGGGCAACATGATCGTCGACATCGGCGGCGGCACGACCGAGGTGGCGGTCATTTCGCTCTCGGGTATCGTTGCTGCGCGCTCCATTAGCATGGCGGGCGACAAGCTCGACGAAGCCGTCGTCGCATACATTCGCCGCAAGTACAGTCTGCTCATCGGCGAACGCACGG